>ENA-UOWG01000509-UOWG01000509.1-activated-sludge-metagenome-genome-assembly--contig:-NODE-509-length-50689-cov-11.035411_pt1 | contig 50689 bp, 26 predicted proteins | sample MGYA00238147_ERZ761563 | MGnify/ENA primary metagenome ERZ761563 (study PRJEB28884, sample SAMN05720216) | anaerobic digester metagenome | isolation source: active sludge of municipal...
CAAATGTGGTCATAATTTCCGGAAAGGAGATGGTCATTTTTTCCGGAACCCGCACACACGAAGGATGGGAGGAAGCAGGCAAACGCCGCAGTGAACTCAAAGACGCCCATGACGGCAAGCATCACCGTTGGCACCGTTGGGGATTTCATCGCCATATGAGACATCTCTGTGGACTCCGTACGCTTGGCTGACAATCAAGCCAGCCAGCGCTAGCGCGATGGCTACCCCTCGCGAAGGCGCTGTGCGTTAATGCAGTCCAGATCCGGTACTGGCCATGGACAACTCGGCATGCAGCACACCCTTCTGCTGGTGCATCGTTTCGGCCAGCTCTTGGACAAGACTGGCCCGGCCACGGACGAGCACCACCTCAGCGCACAAGTCGTGGGTCAGGTGGACATGGGTCGTAACCAGGACATTTGTGTGATGATCGTGTTGCAGGTTAATCAGCTTCTCTGAGAGCTGATGACGATGGTGATCGTAGACAAGGGTGATTGTGCCGAGGACCTCCTGGTCTTTCTCCCACTGACCTTGGACCAACTTCCGCCGGACCATGTCCCGAACGAACTCGGACCGGTTCTTGTAGCCGCTTTTCTTGACCAGTTTCTCCATCTGTCATGGCCGTCCTAAAAGTGCGGTGATCTGGCCGGCGTGAAGATGTCGTTTTCTTCAGCGGGTCTTCTTCTTCCTGGTCTTCTTCGACTGGGTTTTCTTCCCTCCGGGCGCGCACTGGTTTTCTTCCTCTTGGTTTTCTTCGGGCTACACCTGACTGGGGTCTCGGTGGTATCGGAGCCAACATGGGCGGTTTGTCCGGTAGCCGCTCATGACCCGACGACGTAAGTGCCGACACTGCGGCCAGCTATACGAGCCCGACCCACGCAACCGTTACCACCAGAGGTACTGCAGCCAGCCGACTTGCCGCCAGGCGAGCAAGACCGCCAGTCAGCGGCGCTGGCGGGCCTCGCCCAAGGGGAAGGACTACTTCCGCGGGGCGGCCAACCGCCAGCGGGTGAAGGCCTGGCGGCAGGCCCATCCGGGCTACTGGCGGAAGCAGCGTCAGACGTCGCGCGCGTTACAAGATCACTGCCCGACGCAAGTCCTTGTGCCACCGACAGATGAGTCCACCTTAAGTTCGCGCGCGTTACAAGATCTCATCTGCACGCAAGGTCTGGCCCTGACCGGACTTGTCGCCCACTTAACCGGCAGCGCGTTACAGGAGAACATCGCTTCCACCACCCGCCGGCTGATACGCTTGGGCCGGGAGATTCAGGGACCCGCAAGCGGGAGACCGGCTGATGGCGGTGATCAAGCGTGTGCTGTGCCCCCCAACGAAGTGGCAGCACACGTCGCCGTCGTGCCGCAGGATACTCCGCCCGACACGCCGTTCACCGCCGGTCAAATCGTCGAGCTGGGACGGTATGCTCATCGACAAGGCTGGACTGGTGATCGTATAGTTGATGGCGAACTGGTGGCTCGCTGCCTGAAGCGTGTTGGTGTGGACGGGCTGGCCGATCGTCCCTTCGCTCAACTCAGTGGCGGTGAACGCCAGCGCGTCGTAGTAGCTCGCGCCTTGGCTCAACTCGGCACGTACCTGCTGCTTGATGAGCCATCGACGCACCTGGATATCACCCATCAGCTTGACCTGTATCGACTCCTGCGCGAAGTCGCGTCCGAAGGCATCGGAATCGTCATGATCTGCCACGACCTCTTCCTGGCCCCGTTGTTCATCGACCGCGCGCTCCTTCTCGATCGCGGTCGGGTGTTCGGAGCTGGCCCACCCCGAACCGTGCTGGCGCCGGAGCATCTCGGTCAGGTCTATGGTTCTCGGCTGAGCGTTGTGTGGTCGAGCGAGCGGCAGGTTTCTGTTGCGCTGCCGTCTGATAGTTGACGCCGCATGGTGGTTGTGCACAAAAGCGCGCCCAACCGGTTTGGGGTGGCGCGCGCAAGGCCTTTCTGCATGACAGGTTGCGCCGAGCGGCCTGGACGCGTTAGAGAGGGTCGGCATCTCCGACGTGAATCTGGCAAAGGTGCGCAACCGACACGCGATGAGCACGACGAGGCTGCCGATTGCTATCCCGTCATCCGTGCCGCGAGACTGGAGCCGATCCAGGCACTCAGGGCCAAGTGAAAACGACTCATCTTGCAGGCTGGCCATGCAATGGCGAAGGATGTGCGTATCGTCGATCGATGTTCTGTCGAATACCTTGCGAGCGTACGTCATCGGTCGAACGTCAGTATCTTGAGCTATCGCCGCTAACTCCTTTTTGATCAACAACTTGCCAAACACTGCATTGCGGTTTTTGGCGCTTTGGTGGTCTGTCTTCCCGACCGCGGTTTCCGCCGCCACCGGGCATCCGTACAACCTCTCCGTCATAGTTTTTCTCTATCACATCCAGGATTTCTACCTTGCTCCCGACACGGGGGAGGGTAGACTTGTGAGCCAGGACTCAAATCGGAGGGGAGAGGGCAACGGTGCCTGCGCGTTGGCAAGCGATAGAGCCGGTGCCTTGAAGGACTGCGTTTTGGACGTCCTCCAGATATCCGGTGTGAGCGATAGGCCGAAGCCCATTCTGGACCCGATCGTGGCCAGGCCGTATGCTGTTGCCGAATGGCGCCGTACACAACGGGAGGCGCACCTCATCCAGGACGTTCCTGGGATGTGTTGCCCATTCATGAAACGCCAATGGATCTGAGGTTGGGCCAGCCCAACCGGCGACCTGGCCGGCTGATCCGGCAAGCCTGCAATCCCCGCGGATGGACTGGCGGGAGAAAGGAACGGTTTATGGCTGGCGCTTTGGACATTCTCGGATCCCTCCTGAGCGGCGGAATGACAAAATCCGCACCTGGTCGCATCGAGCACTCGCTGAGTGAGAAGGGTGTCGGTGGACAAGGCGGCTTCCTCGATCAGATTCTGGGAGGTGTTCGGCCCCAGGCCGCTCCGCCGCAGGCCCAAAACGTCGGTGCGGCAAGCGGATTGGGCGGCGCGCTCGGCTCCATTTTGGGCGATTCCGGAACCTTGAAGGTCGGCGGGCTGGGGGCCCTTGCCGGCGCGATCCTCGGCGGCGGCGCGAAGGGCGCCATAGGTGGCGGCGCTCTCGCACTGCTGGGTTCCCTCGCGTTGAAAGCGATGCAGGGGGCTCGCGCCGGCCAGATGCAACACCAACAGATCGATCCGGCGGCACAACTCGTCGCCGGTCTGCGCGCCCCATCGAACCAGCAGGAGGGAATGCAGGTCGAGTCACAGGCTGAACTCCTCGTCGACGCGATGATTAACGCAGCCAAAGCCGACGGTCAGATCGATCAGCAGGAGATTGAGCGAATTGCCACGAAGGTTGAGACGACAGGCGATTCTCGCGAGCGCCTCATCGAGAAGCTGCGCAAGCCGATGGATACCGACCGCATCGCCCGTTCCGCGACCAGCCCGCAGCTCGCCGTTCAGGTGTACGCGGCCTCGCTGCTGGCGATCGAAGTGGATACAGAAGCGGAAAAGCAGTATCTCGCGGATTTGGCCGGGAGGCTGCGTCTGGACCCAGGTACGGTCCAGAGGCTGCACGCGGCGCTCGGCGTGGCCTGATCGCGGCCTATTGTTGACGGAAAGAGGACGACCTAGGCAGTCTGCTTGCGGTCATGTTCAACAACGAGGCAACGGCACTCAAAAGGCGGGCCGCCCTCTTCAAGATGCAAAAGCAGACCTGACCGAGATGGAAAATGCCGTATTACGGCCCGGGGTGGGATGTACCATAGCGAGGTGCCCGCGGCTGAGCAGTTCTTGACCACGATCGTATGAGCGATCACCTTTCGTTGCCCTCTATCGTTCGCGGACAGCGACGTAGCTAGTTTCAATTCAACCAAGTGAAAGGAGTAAGTCCGATGTGGCACCAACGACTTGTACTTGTGGCGGCTCTGTCCGTCTTCCTGATCCCACTGAGTGCCATCCCATCAGCCCGTGGTGCTGATAAGGCCGCCCCCTTGGCGGCTCAGAAGATCGACCTGAACACAGCGACTCTTGCACAATTGCAGCAGCTTCCCGGTGTCGGCGAGGCGACGGCCAACAAGATCATCGCCGGGCGTCCCTACCAGTCGGTGGATGATCTGGCCAAGGCCGGTGTGCCCAAAGCAACGGTCGAGAAGATCAAGGGCCTTGTGAACGTGAAGGCGGTGCCGAAGGTAACCGAGTCTGCGGTGAAACAACGTGCCAAGATTAACCTGAATACCGCGAGTGCCGAAGAACTGCAGCAGTTGCCGGGCGTGGGCGAGGCGACGGCCAAGAAGATCGTTGCCGGCCGGCCCTACAAATCGCTGGATGACCTTGAAAAGGCCGGGCTCTCGAAGGCCGCCATCGACAAGATCAGAAACGAAGTGACGTTGGAGGCGGCACGACCCCACAGAATCAACCTGAATACCGCCAAGGCAGAGGATCTGCAGGAGCTGCCGGGCGTCGGCGAGGCCACGGCCAAGAAGATCGTCGCCGGCCGGCCTTACAAGTCGGTGGATGACCTTGCGAAGGCCGGGCTCTCAAAGGCCTCAATCGACAAGATCAGAGATGAGGTGACGGTGGCGGCGGCGGCGCGACCCCACAAAACCAACCTGAACACCGCCACTGCGGAAGAGCTGCAGGAACTGCCGGCTGTGGGCGACGTGACCGCCAAGAAGATCGTCGCCGGCAGGCCTTACAGGTCTGTGGATGATCTTGCCAAGGCCGGGGTCTCGAAGGCCACGATCGACAGGATCAGGGATGAGGTAACGATTCGGGCGGCTTCTCGGGACGTCAAGGTCAGCGACGGCAAGATCAACTTGAATACGGCCAGTGCGGAAGAGCTGGAGGAACTGCGCGGGGTCGGAGAAGTAACGGCCAAGAAGATCATCGCCGGCCGGCCCTACAAGGCCGTGGATGATCTCGTGAAAGCGGGCGTCCCGAAGGCTGCGGTCGAACGGATCAGAGGCGCGGTGACGATCCAGAGCGGTGCGACGGAGAAGGGCCCTGACCCGTCGGTCGTGGCTCAGAAGCCACCGCGACCCGGAATGGTCTGGGTCAATACCGAGTCGGGCGTGTTCCACAAGGACAACAGCCGCTGGTACGGAAAGACGAAAGAAGGCAAGTTCATGACCGAAGCCGACGCGACCAAGGCGGGTTTTCGCGAAGCCAAGAATGACTGAACGAGATTCGATCGGCATGGCCTGGTGTCGAACCAAGGAATCTGACGAAGGACCAGGAGAACAGAATGCCGCAGATGAGATGATTGGAGGATGCACATGAGCACACTGAAGAACCTGATGAACACGATTCTCTCCTAGTGCTCCGTCACGCGTAATTCTACGGGTCCGCGAGCTGTTTTGTCGATAGACCATGGTCAGGATGACCAAGTTCGGGCTCATGGAGGATCGACGATGGATAGACCGAATAAGCGCTACGTGGTTCGGCTGGAGGCCGAGGAACGGGAGGGATTACACCGGTTGGTGTCAGTGGGGAAGGGCGCGGCGCGGAAGCTGACCCGGGCTCGGATTCTGCTGCAGGCGGATCAGTCGGGCGACGGTCCTGGCTGGACGGATGAGCGGATTGCCGAAGGGTTGGGAGTGAATGTTCGGACGATCGAGAGTGTCCGGCGACAGCTTGTGGAGGAGGGTTTGGAGACGACGTTGGAGCGGCGTCGGCCCAGACGGGAGTATGAGCGGCGGCTGGACGGGACGAAGGAGGCGAAGCTGGTCGCGGTCTGCTGTTCGAAGCCGCCGGACGGTCGGAAGAGGTGGACGTTGCGCCTGCTGGCGGATCGGCTGGTGGAATTGAGGGTTGTGGACTCGATCTCGTATGAGACGGTTCGGCGAACTCTTCAAAAAACGAGCTGAAGCCTTGGCGAAAGCAGATGTGGTGCATTCCCCCGGAGCAGAACGCCGAATTCGTCTGTGCGATGGAGAATGTGCTGGAGGTGTATCACCGCCCCTACAACCCGAAGCAGCCGGTGGTGTGCATGGACGAGACCAGCAAGCAACTGGTGAAAGAGACCCGGGTGCTCCAGCCGACCAGGCCGGGGCAGGTGACCCGGTTCGACTACGAATACGAGCGGAACGGAACGGCCAACGTTTTCATGTTCTGCGAGCCCTTGGCGGGCCGACGGCAGGTGAGTATCACGGATCGCCGAACCCGGCAGGACTGGGCGGATCAGATTCGAGAACTCCTGGATGCGCATTATCCCCGGGCGGAACGAGTCACGCTGGTCATGGACAACTTGAATACGCATTCGCTGGCTTCGTTGTACGAGGCCTTTGAGCCGCAAGAGGCACGCCGGCTGATCGACCGGCTGGAAGTGGTCTACACGCCCAAGCACGGAAGCTGGCTGAACATGGCCGAGATCGAACTGGGCATTCTGTCCCGACAGTGCATGGGTGGCCGAATCCCGGACAAGCAGACACTGGTCGATCAAGCAAGGGTCTGGCAAACGGATCGGAATCGCAGCCGTGCAGTGATCGACTGGCAGTTCACAACGGCGGATGCGAGAATCAAGCTTCGACGGTTATACCGAAGTCTCACGGGTGACGGAGCACTAGCCAACTCTGCTCAATTCGTTGAGCGTTAGGTACTTACGTATGATGTCGTCACCGAGAGGTTGGCTCCCTGAACGGTCGTGCCCGTCAGGTTCGCATTCGTGAGTACGGCATTGCAGAAGTTTGCGTTCGTGAGATTGGCGCCGCTGAAATCGGCGCCCTGGAGGATGGTGGGCACCGGGGCGAGCGTTCGGCTGGCAAGTACGTAGTTGAAGTATGCGCCCGTCAGGTCGGCTCCGTTCCATCGCGACTCATTCAACCAACTGCCGACGAATGAACTCCCGTGCAGATCCAGGTTGCCCGAGAAATCAGCGTAATCGAGAGTATGGCCGGTACTATTCCACTCCTGTAGGCGCATCTGAGGGCCCGGCGTGATGCCCTCCGTTCCGGGGATGACCTCGCGGGTCTGCCAGTTGTAGATCTGGGCGTTCAGGCGGCCGCTCAAGCCCGTCAACAAGATCCCGAGCCCAATGATTCCGATGTTCTGCCGATTCGTCATCTCGCACCTCGCTTCACCTGAAAACCCGGCCTTGGTTGTCGCTCCGTTTCGGGACCGATGTCACGTTCGCACTTCGATACGCGGGTCCGGCAACGGCCCTGCGCCGGTCTGCAGAATCCACGCAGGGGGTCACCACCGCCGGCGGGCAAGCCCGGCCCTACGCCCGCCGGCGGCCACGGAACAGAACGAGGCTGGGCATGCGGGATGTGCTGGATCGGATCATGAAAACTGAGCCGGCCAAGCCGAGCACCAGAGCAAGATAACCTCCGACTGTATCCGCACGGTTGGGGTCTTTTGTCGCACGCCGACCCGGCAGTTCGTGAGCGCGGTTACATCGTCGGATACGAACCCTTACCGGGCACCGCCCCAACGATGCCACTTCGGGCACCGCAGAGTCCCGACTCTAGGCCGACTACCTCGCGACCCGTCGCCACGGGAGCAACTGCGCAGTTGATGGGGAGCCTTTCGAGGGAATAATCACGTGATCGACGACAGAAGGGCGCCGTTGGGTTGATCGCACCCATGGCCGCTTTTTCCTCGCGGCTGGGTGAGTTCTGCTGATGCCGACTCGGGTCCTTCATGTTCGTTTGTCCCTGATGCGGTGGCGATTTCGGCATCGATGGCAGAACAATCCTCCAAGGCCCAGAGCCAAGATGGCCATCGTAGCGGGCTCAGGAACCTGGACGACACGGAATCCGATCATTTCGTCCTCCACCCCGTTGAAGACGCAGCGCCAGCCCGCGTGCAAGTAGGGGAGGCCCTCGTATCTGTGGAACGACCCTCCCCGCAGGCCGCGAAACCAATCCCAGGGCTCCTGTTCCACAATAATAGACTCGTTCAGCTCACTCACGTTTCCCCCCTGATCGAAGGTGCCGTACGGACTGTCGGAGTTCTGAAACTCGCCCACGACGGTGGTGTAAAACCAGTCGGTCGGGTAGTTAATCGGGTAGACATACGGTGCCGTGTACAGATTGGCGTTGTTGCCCGATACATCTGCCATATCCTGCCCTGGGGCCGTGTCGCTGCTCGTCGGGAAATCCCAGTAGTTGCCGGTGACGCCATCATTCTTATGATAAGCCGCCTTGTACCATTCATCCTCGCTGGTCACCGCCCACTTCCAGCCGACGGTGCGCTGAATGGTCCGGTCATCGTCGGGGCCGTGGCCGTCGAGGGCGTACGCGCCGCTCTCCGTCGTGCCCGTGCCTTGTGCACCGGTCGGCTGGCCGTTGTGCAACCAGTTGGCGAACCGACAGGCATCCCCATAGGTCACGCAATTCACCGGGCGATTGGAGAAGGCAGCGTCGACACTGTAGGTGTAGTGACCCGACAAACCACTGCGGCTGATCCCGCAGCCGGCACGGTAGCGAGTCCTCTCCATAAGCTCGTCGTACAAAAAGTACGTGTCTGTCGCGGCCACCTTATTCAGGAACTCGCAGTACTGCCCCGCCGTCACCTCGTACTTGCCGATGTTGTACGTGTAGTCGACGCGGCCGAAGCCTTCTGGCCGCTGGTCCAGGTTGTACCGCATGTCTGCTGCGTTACCGGGATTGCCCACGGGGACGGTTTCCAGGTTGACGAATCCGGGCGGCATATCGAAGACGTTGGCGAGAGTAGTGCTGCTGACGATCAGAAACACTGCCGTGGTCACGCCAACCGATGCCTCAAATCTGACGCGTTCCATGGCTGAAGCTCCTTTGTTTCTAGGCCTTCTTGCTGTCGAGAGAGCGGCCTTTGACCATGCCTATTGCCGACCCCGAACCGTTTGCGCCGGCACCGTACGGTACCGGCGGCAGAGCGCTAGACCCGCCCCGATCATGGCCAATACGAGCATCGCCGGTTCCGGGACCGCGGTAAGCGTTATGTCGCCAGCCGCATAAAGATTGCCCGCATCCCAGGCCCAGCCCGGGGGGGCGGTGATCGCGTCAAAGCGATCGCCCAGCGCGAGTTGACCGTTCCAGTCGAACAGGTGAAACGTCGTACCCACGAGCCCGGCCGGGTTGGCCCCATCAGCCAAACCCAGACGAAGCGTGCCGGCCAAGTCGGGCGTGGAGCCGCTGGCGAGCGTGATCGTCGAGCCCCACGTGGTGTCGGCAAACAGGATGTCCAAGATCGAGCCTTCGGCCAACGCCATGCCGTTGTCGATGGTGATGGCGATTCCGCCGTGGTAATCGCGGATCGGAAGCGTCTGCCCGGCGGCAAGGCTCAGGCCGGCGATGTGGCCGTCCGGCAGGATGGTGTTGGTGGTGATTGCAGTCACAAGCCGGTCATCGGTCAGATTCGTGGTTCCACGCGTGTCAGCCCCCCGCGTGTCGGCCCGGCTCAGATTGGCATTGGTCAGCGTGGCGTTGAAGAAGTCCGCATCGGTCAGGTTCTGGTTGGTCAGGTTCCAACCAGTCAGGTCGTTTCTTCGCAGGCCGATGCCATGCAAATCGCCGGCCTGGTAGCTGGCCGTCGAGTAGAGCTGCTCCTTTGTGAAGCCCTTTGAGGTGGTGTTGCCGAAGTCTGCCCCAACGACCGTTGCCCCGCTCAGGTTGGTGCCGTTCAGTGTCGCCGCGCCCCACCAGCCGAAAAAACTGGCGCCGCTGAGGTTGGCTGCACTCAGGTCGGCGTTTGTCAGCACAGCTTCTCCGAAGCGCGCACCGGGAAGGGCCTTGCCAGCGAAGTTCCAGCCAGTCAGATCGTTGCACTCCAGCCCGATGTCTCGCAGATCGCCGCTCTTGTAGGTGATGGTGCTGTAGAACTGAGCCGACGTGAAACCCAATGCCGTGGTATCATCCAGGTTGGCCCCACGGATGGTGGCATTGGTCAAATCGGCATCGCGCAATGTGGTCGCCGTTAGATCCGCGTGATCGAGGTTGGCGTCGGCGACTTGCGCGCCGGTCAAATCGCAGTATACGAGAGAAGCGCGCGACAGGTTGGCCCGTCTCAAGTCGGCGCCAGCCAGCGTTGCTGCAGCTTGGGCGTTGTCGTAGAAGAAGAATGACGCACCACTCAGGTCCGCCCCGCTCAGGTTGGCGTTGGTCAGTTCCGAACCCGCGAAGCGCGCGCCGGCAAGGTTCTTGTCGGCCAGATCGCAACCGGCCAGGTCGTTGAACTCCAACCCGAGGCCCTGAAGCTGACCGCTCTTGTAGTTGGCCGTGCTGCAGAGCTGCGAAGCCGTGAGGCCAGTGGCACCGAAGTCCGCTCCGGTGACTACGGCATCGGTCAAATCGGCGTTGTCGAGAGTGGTGGCGTAGATTGGGCTTCCGCTGAGAATCCCAACTCGCTGCCATTTGAAACTGGCGTTGGTCAGGTTCCTGCCGGCGAAGTTCCAACCACTTAAGTCGTTGCCCCGAAGCTGTAGTCCCGCGAGGTCGCCTTCCTTGTAGCTGGCCGTGCTATAGAGCTGGTCGGCCGTGAACCCGTTCTGCGTTGTCAGCGAAAAGTCCGCTGCCCCGATTTGAGCGTTGGTGAAGTCGGCGTCCGCCAGCTTCGTGTAGTAGGTGGGACTGGTGAACGCGCCGACCCAGCCCTGGCAGAAGCTTGCGCTGGTCAGATTCTTGCCCGCGAAGTTCCATCCGGTCAGATCGTTGCCTTGCAGGCGGATCCCCTGCAGGCTGCCGCTGACGTAACTGGCCGTGCTGTACAGTTGCGCCGCGGTGAAACCGTTTGATGTCGTCACCGAGAAGTTCGCTCCCTGAACGGTCGTGCCCGTCAGGTTCGCATTTGTGAGTACGGCATTGCAGAAGTTTGCGTTCGTGAGATTGGTGCCGCTGAAATCGGCGCCCTGGAGGATGGTGGGCACCGGGGCGAGCGTTTGGTCGGCAGATGCGTAATTGAAGTATGCGCCCGTCAGGTCGGCCCCGTTCCAGCGTGACTGATTCAGCCAACTACCGACGAATGAACTCCCGTGCAGATCCAGGTTGCCCGAGAGATCAGCGTAATCGAGAGTATGGCCGGTACTATTCCACTCCTGTAGGCGCATCTGAGGGCCCGGCGTGATGCCCTCCGTTCCGGGGATGACCTCGCGGGTCTGCCAGTTGTAGATCTGGGCGTTCAGGCGGCCGCTCAAGCCCGTCAACAAGATCCCGAGCCCAATGATTCCGATGTTCTGCCGATTCGTCATCTCGCACCTCGTTTCGTACCTGAGGCCGCCGGCTCCGCTTCCGTTCCACGGAACGACCGCCCGTTCCCTCCAGTTCCTGACTCCCGCCGCCGCCGTCTTGTCCCTCCGGACTGGCGGCGGCATCTTACTGCGCACAACCAGCATCAACGACATGCCCCGATCCGGAAAAGCACCGCTGGAAGATACCGAAGTCGGACTGATCCACGTCGCCGTCCTGATCGAAATCAGCCGCGATTTTGCCGTTGCCGTCGGGCGTGAGCGCGCAGCCGGGCTCAGGCTCCGGCAGGGCTGCGGGGTTGTAGGGAATCGCCGGGCCGGTGGCGCAGGCCTTAAACACGTCCAGGTCGACCGGGTCCACATCGCCGTCCCGGTCGAAATCACTGGGCAGGACCGGAACAAACTCGTACGCTCCCATGTCCACGATGGGGGCCGTACCGCAAGTACCCGGCGACCACTGGCAATCGGGGGTGGACGGATCATCGATGGACCGCAGATGGCCCGCGACGTCCGCCAGTATGCCCGCAAGCACATCCGCGTTGTTGCCCGCATCGATGCAAGGCGAAACGGCCTGTAATCGCAAATCGCCGTAGTCGTCGTCCGCCGTGCCCCATTGCCCATCCGGGCCCGCGCTCGCGTTCCGCAGGAACAACGGATCAGCCGAGATGTTGCCGTCGACCCCGGTGGGATCAGCGAGGCCGGAGTAGTCATAGGCGGCGTTGCCGTAGACGCAATTGTAGCGCAACACCAAGAAGCTGTCGGCGTCGGACCGCAAGCCGGACGAGTTCAGAGCAACGATGTTGTTTACGATGTGATAGCCGGCCTGGTAGCTAACGTAAATCCCACCGCCCCAATCCCCGCCGTTGGCCACGACCGTATTGTTCGAGATCGTTCCGGACCACCCGAGGTTTTGTACTCCACCGCTGGTGCCCCCCCCAGAATGTCCGTTGCCGACAATGACATTGTTAGCAACGGTACCAGAACCGGCTTCAACTTGGATCCCAGCCAACGCGTTCCCATAAATGGTGTTGCCCTCGATCACGCCTTCTACGCTCATGATCCCGCATAAGTTGCGGCTGACCATATTACCCTTGACTACCAGAGGGCCCTCGCCGCGTATCCCGTAATCAACGTTATCTGCAATAGTGTTGTTGGTGATCGTCGGGGCTACATACATGTCACAGAAAATGGCACCGGAATGAGAGAGCTTGTTCCTGTTGCCAGAGATGATGTTACTCGTGATGGTTGGCGAAGACAGCACAGGCCAGATCGCGACGCAATGGATTCCGCTCCCGGCCCCGCGGCCGAACGCATCGTTGTGACCGGCGGACGCGTTGGCTGTGATCATGTTATTCCTGATCGTGGCTGAAGAGTCCCAACAGTAGACCCCAGCGCCTCCATAATATGTACCATTCCCGGTGACGGTGTTCCTGGCGATTGTGGGCAAACCGCCATGGCAGCAGATTCCGCCACCCCAGGCAGCGTCGTTACCCGTGATCCTGTTGTTCTCGATTGAGGGCGAGGAGTGATCACAGTAGATCCCACCGCCGTAGGCGTTCCCGGTCCATGCGTTGCCGTTGCGGATCGTAAACCCGTCGATACGGGTAGTCGTCGTTGCTCCGGGGGGGCATGTCACCACGCTGCCGGCCTGGTTGCCGTCGAGGATGGTTTCGTGGGCCGTAAAGTCGCGAGTGGCCAAGTCGAACGTGGCTGGGTCCTCATTGCCGGCAAACCCGCCGTAAAGGGCCACGCCGTCCGCGAGCGTGACGTTCTCCACGTACGTCCCGGCCGCCACCCAGACCTGATCGCCGGAGGTGGCGGCGTCCAGCCCGGCCTGAGCCGTGAGCTTGGCCGTCGCCCAGGTCAGGCCGTCGTTGGTGTTGTTGCCGGCCATGGAGACATGGATGGTCAGGGCCTGGCCGACCGTCACCTTGCTCGCTACGCAAGACCAGTTCTCGCCCAGACTGGCGAGGCTGCCGGGGCCCTCGGCGCCGAGGTATTCGCCGCGCTCGTACCAGTCCGATTCCGTACCGATAGTGGTTCCACCGCCCGCGCTCATCGCGACGGCCGCAATGGTCTGCGGCACGGACAACCGGCTTTCGGGCACCAGAACGACCACATGCGTCTCGCCCGAGGTAGTGATGATGTTCAACCGGCTGACATCCACCTCGGCATAGCGGAGCTCAAAGCCCAGAAACGTGCCGATGACGTCTGTCCAGCCTGGATTGGACGGAGCGTCAAATACCGCTTCCCAATTCGGATTTGGGGCTGGGTTGTACATGGCGGTCAGCGCGAAGCTGGACGTGTCCGGAAAGAACCGGAACCGCCAGCGCAGCTCGTGGAAGTCGCCACCGTTGGGTTCGCCCAGAACCGAGGCGTGCCCCCAGATTACCCCGATGGTGCTTAGGCGTTGCCCGTTGCCGGTCATGGCGATGCCGGCCAAGCCGCTCCAGCCGGGATCTGGATCGATGAAATGGTCGAGAATTCCGCCGCCATCCTCGTCCCACGCCGCCGTATCCGTCACGTGGTCCTTGACCACGACGGTCGCTGCCGAAATGGCTGCAGAGTACGCCGCGCAAATCACGCCCGCCCACATCTGGAACTTCAAGGATGGTCTCATCCTTCGCTCCTCCGTTTTCAAGTTCATCTGAACTGAACCAGTATTACACCGAACCCACGCTCTACGCAGGCAGTGCTCTCCTGCTTGGCGCCCGCCGGAGCGCCAAACGCCCACCCATCATGGCTCGTACGCGCAGCCTGGATCCGCGGCGTTTCCCGAGCCGCTGAAGCACCGCTGGAAGATGCCGAAATCTGTCTGGTCCACGTCACCGTCTTTGTCAAAGTCCGCCGGGATCTTGCCGTCGCCGTCCGGCGTCAACGTGCAGCCGGGAGACTGCTCCGGCAGCACAGCCGCGTTGTACGGGATGGCTGGGCCGGTGGCGCAGGCCTCAAAGACTTGCAAGTCATCCGTGTCCACGTCGCAATCACCGTCGAAGTCGGGGGAAGGGGGGCGCTGGACATAAACCGGCCCCACCGGCACGCAGGCGCTGCTGAAACACTCCGTGGCCGTGTCCTTCGTGCGGGCGAAGTACAACGTGTTCGCGTCGGGGGTTGCGGTGATGGAAACGCCGGTGCCGACCAGAACGCCTCCGCAACCGTTAACGAACCATTCCACCGTGTCGCCACCAGCACCCGGCGTGGCGGATAGTTGCACCGAACCGCCGATGCACAGGGTTGCACGACTTGCGGCGGCCGCCGTCGGTGCCGGTAACGCCGGGCACGATGCTGTGCTTACGAACAGACTATGGGCAGAGCCACCGGCAATAGCCACGGCGTCAGCCACGTCCAAGACTCGCACCGGACTTGACCGAATCGCGGCTGTCCCGTCACCGAGTTGGCCGTTGTTGTTATTGCCCCATGCCCACACGGCGCCGTCGCGGTCAATGGTTAGATTGTGATATCCGCCCCCAGCGATCGCCGTCACGCCGGAGAGATTGAGTGCCTGAACCGGAAAACCGCGATTCGTCGTCGTTCCATCCCCCAACTGGCCTAAGTAGTTGTATCCCCACGCCCAGACCGTGCTGTCCGCTCTGAGCGCCAGGCTGTGAATACTGCCTGCGTCAATCGCAGTCACGTCGGCAAGATTCGCCACCTGAGCCGCCGAACGATGATCGGTCGTCGTCCCGTCTCCCAATTGGCCAGTGTGATTCCGCCCCCATGCCCAGACCGTGCCATCGCTCTTGAGGGCCAGACTGTGGTATTCTCCGCCGGCGATGGCGGTCACCGCTGTCAGATCCTGTACCTGGACGGGGATCGGGCGATTCGTCGTCGTTCCATCCCCCAACTGGCCATAGTAGTTGTATCCCCACGCCCAGACAGTCCCGTCGTTCTTGACGGCCAGGCAGTGGTAGTCTCCGCTGGCAATGGCGATCACCGCTGCCAGATCCTGTACCTGGACGGGGATCGAGCGGTTCGTCGTCGTTCCATCCCCCAACTGGCCATAGCCGCCCCATCCCCACGCCCAGACCGTGCCGTCGTTCTTGAGGGCTAGGCTGTGATAGTACCCGCAGGCGACCGCGGTCACTCCATCGAGATTCGGAAGCCGAACCGCCGAAATACGACTGCTCGTCGTTCCGTCGCCCAATTGGCTATAGGTATTCCGGCCCCATGCCCAGACAGTGCCATCGGCCTTGAGGGCCAGGCTGTGGTAAGCGCCGCCAGCGACGGCCGTCACTCCCCTGGGGCTTTGCACCTCAACTGCCGTCGCACGGTCCGCGACTGTGCCGTTACCCAACTGGCCATAGTGATTGTATCCCCACGCCCAAACCGTGCCGTCGTTCTCGACGGCCAAACTGTGGGTATTGCCGGCAGCAAGTCCGCTCACCCCTGTCAGGCCTTGTGCCTGTACCGGTGTCGAGCGGTTCGTGGTTGTGCCGTCGCCTAGCTGACCGTCGGAGTTGTATCCCCACGTCCATACCGTGCCATCAGCCTTGAGGGCCAAGTTGTGGCTGTTGCCGCCAGCGATTGATGTCACGCCCGCCACATTCAGCACCGGGCCTGCGACCGAACGGCTGGTGGTCGTCCCGTCGCCCAACTGACCGTAGTAGTTGTGTCCCCACGCCCATACCGTGCCATCAGCCTTGAGGGCCAAGCTGTGGCTGTTGCCGCCAGCGATGGACGTCACGCCCGCCACATTCAGCACCGGGCCTGCGACCAAACGGCTGGTGGTCGTCCCGTCACCCAACTGGCCGTAGTAGTTGTATCCCCATGTCCAGACGGTACCGTCGTTCTTAAGGGCTAAGCTATATGATCCGCCGCCCGCGATGGCGGTCGCCTCCGTCAGGCTCTGTACCTGCACCGGGGTCGAGCGATTCGTGGTCGTGCCGTCGCCCAATTGGCCAAGGCTGTTTCTGCCCCAAGCCCAAACGGTGCCGTCAGCCTTGAGGGCCAAGCTGTGGGTGTTGCCGCCAGCGATGGCGGTTGCCCCGGTCAGGTTTTTCGCCTGCACCGGGGTCGAGCGATTCGTGGTCGTGCCGTCGCCCAATTGGCCAGAGTCGTTTCTGCCCCAAGCCCAGACGGTGCCGTCAGCCTTGAGGGCCAAGCCGTGGTAACCCCCCGCGCTAACCGCGACGATCCCGGCCAGATTCAACACCCGCACCGGGGTCGAACGGTTGACCGTCGTCCCATCGCCCAACTGGCCGTAGTAGTTGTATCCCCACGTCCACACCGTCCCGTCGTTCTTGAGGACCAGGCTGTAATTGGAGCGAGAGGCAACGGCAACAGCACTTTGCATGAGGCTGGCCCGCGGACTCCACGTGTCCCCTCCGATGCCGAGTGCACCATCGGAATTGCTGCCGACAGCAAAGATGCGGCCTGCCCCCTCAACCGTCAGCGTAGCCGCCTCCGAAGTGACGCTGCAGCCGTTGCCGCTGCTGACCACGCACTGGTAGCCGGGGCTGTTGGCGGCATCGGCAATCGACACCGCGGCAATCGTCAGGCTGCTGGCGGTTTCACCCTCCATGTTCACCCCGTCCTCCATCCACTGGTAGGTCAGGCCCTCGCCTGCCGCCGTGACGCTGAACACCACCGACTCACCCACCCGCTTCGTCTGGCTCACCGGCTGAACAGAGATAGAGGGTTGATCCTCAGGGGCCACCGGAACCCAATCCACGCTCAGCACATTTCCCTGCTCGTCGAGCCCGAACCAGTACGATCCGCAGCCAATCTGCATGCGATCGATGAACCCTTGATCGTTCCGGTGTAGCTTGCTTGTCTTACGCGTGATGGTGCCAGCCGTGTCCATCCGGTACAGATACGTGGTGTCCGTCCCCTGCGAGTAGACATCCGCGAAGAACAGGAACTGGTTGATGCACGAGCGGATGCCCCGGTTCCACCTGCGCAAGCTCAGATCCAACATGGTTTCGCTGTTCGTGAAGTACTGGTTGGAGAGCGTCGCGAAGGCCTGATAGGTCGCCTCGCACACCCACTGGAGATCGTTCGGTAGCCAGTTCTCCTTGTACGTGCTGCCCGGTCCGGTCTGCCAGTACTGGTTCCACGCGCTACCCCAATCCGCATCGTTCCCGTTCCAATAACCTGCTGTCTGGAAGCGGCTCTTGGTCGCGTTCCAGTCCACTCCAAGCCCGGTTGCGTGATCCAGGAATACCACCTCCGGTGGGCTGGCTTGCTCGGCCAGCGAGTACTTCCTCTCGTTCAGTACCGGGTTGGGTGAGATGGTGTGTTCTTCAACCGTGTGGTTGATCTGACGCGCGACCGCCACACTGAACACGTCCACCATGCCCGGCTCGGAGTCCGGCGGGAAGGAATTCTGCTGGTCCTGGCCTACCCGGTTAGCGTACACATTTACACCCATCCGGGCCTGGATGCCGACCGCCGGGGAAAGAAAGTAATCGATGGTCACGAGTTCGGCGTCCCACAAAGCGCGAGGGAGCGACGCCAGGTAATCGTGGAGCACACGATGCTGGCCGGCATCCGCCTGGCTGTTCTCCACGAACAGGGTCCCGAAGTCCTGCAGCAACTGACGATGCGGTCCGGCCAGTCCAATCTGGTCGGCCACGTACAACCGGTGGGCAGCACTGTCCGGCATGCTCTCCAGCAGGTTCACCCACACCTGGCCGGCCAGGCTGGACACGTACGGCTGGGCGCCGCCGTCCAGATACTGCTTGCGAAGGTACTGCGGGAAGGCCACCACCTGGGCGGCGTACCAGTCGCGTACGCTTTCACGGATCTGGAGGCCGGGGATGAAGTCCGAAACGAAACAGCGCATGGACTGGTGGAGTCTGAACAGCTCCTCCCGTAGGCTTGAATCAGCCGCTAGAGCCGGGCCGAGGTCCGTTGGATGGGCGTCCATGATCTCAGCGATCCGGTTCAGCAGGGTGGTGTAGGGGATTCCATACAGGCAGAAGATCTTGCCGTTCTTCCCGCCACTGATCATGTCGACCACGCCGTCATCGTTCAGATCCGCATAATCCGGGATGCTGTCATCCCCATTCAGCGCGCGTATGTCGAACTCCCGCCCATCGGCATCCCTAGCAGTAATCAGGGAGTGAAAGGACAGGCCGGGGTCATTGGGATTCACGACCAGGAAACTGAAGTTCCCCCAGTTGATCCCAAAGGTCAGGTCCAGCCGGCCATCCTGGTTGATGTCAAAAAGCCGAGGGTGAGTGTTGTACGCCCACCCGGCAGGGGCGCCACGCAGATGGAATTGCGCCGCCGGAAGATCGAATCGGGGGGTCGTCGCGGTACCGGTGTTGCGGAACAGCCGGAGCCAACCCAGAAACTCCCCAGTGACTAGGTCGTTGAGCCCGTCACCGTCCCAGTCGCCCACGTCAATTCGTGCCCCGCACCAGTCCGGAAGAACCAGCTCGCCGGACGGGCCGGGGAACGCGGACCATGGCCCGAAAGCCGGAGCGGCCTTCGTGCCCTGGTTGAGGTAGTAGCCGATTTGCGTGTTCGAATGGGCAATGATCAAGTCCTGGCGGCCATCCCGGTTCATGTCTACGAAACACGCCCCGGTGTACTCGCCGCCTTTGCGGATGGGGACGCCGTTGGCCAGTACTTGCTCGCCGGCCTCGAAAACCGGGGCGGCCGCTGTGCCGGAGTTCCTGAACACCCAGATGTAGCCGTCGCCGCCGGCCACCAGAAGATCGAGATCGCCGTCATTATCCCAGTCCACCAGCCGGGGGGCAGCATGATTGTTCAATTCCATCGGCGCTCCACCGGCCGTCAGTTGCACGGCCTGCTCAAAGAACAGCGTGGGGCTCAGAGGATTCGTTACCGTCAGTGTGGCGGCCTCGGACGTGACGCTGCAGCCGTTGCTGCTGGTGACGACGCATTGGTAGCCGGGGCTGTTGGCGGTGTCGGCAATCGACACCGCGGCAATCGTCAGACTGCTGACGGTCTCACCCTCCATGTTCACCCCGTCTTTCATCCACTGGTAGGTCAAACCCTCACCCTCCGCCGTCACGCTGAACACCACCGACTCACCCACCCGCTTCGTCTGGCTCACCGGCTGAACGAGGATCGAGGGAGGAGATCCAGCCGGCACCGTGAGCACAGCCGCATCCGAGGTGCTGCTGCAACCGTAGGTGTTCATGACTAGGCACTGGTAGCCCGGGCTATTCGCGGCATCGTCGGCCGACACGGGAGAGATCATCAAGCTGCTGTCCGTTGCGCCGTCGATGTTGATGCCGTCCCTCATCCACTGGTAGGTCAAGCCCTGGCCGGTCACGGTTAAGCTGAACGTGACCGACTGGCCAGCGCACTGGGTCTGGCTGATGGGATGTCTCGTGATCTCAGGGTTCGCGCCCAGCCCGCAGACAAAGAACTCGTACGCTCCCATGTCCACGATGGGCGGTGTACCATTGCCGGTATCATCTGTGGCCGGATCGTCGACGAATCTCGGCAGGCCTGCCAGATCGGTCGTGACGCCCACGAGGCCGCCAGCGGTATTGTCGCCCGCGTCGATGCAGGGCGATCCCGGCTGGAGCCACAGGTCACCGAAATCATCATCCTCAGTTCCCCACGCCTCGTCACTTCCCGGACTGGGAGAGCGGACGAAAAGAGGATCGGCGTCAATGTTGCCCGCGCCCCAGTTCAAGGTGCTGCCCAAGTCAACGAACACGGCTTCCTGGCCGCCCTGGATATCGCTATGCTGGACCGTCAGCGTAGCAGTTGACCATGGCAACCCAATGTCGGCGGCCGTTCCTGTCGTGGAGGTGTTTCCCCAGAAGACACAATTCGCAACAGTCGTCGTACCATAGGAGGTTTCCAATACGCCAGCGCGATACGCATCATTGAAGGCGAATGTACAGTTGCTCAGCGTCAGGTTATCCCCCGCCGCGATCGCGCCCCCAAATCCTGCAACGTTGCCGACAAAAACACAGTCCCGCAATTTTAGATTGGAGGAATAGACCTCTATCGCGCCACCGCCTCCCTCGACTCGATTACCCTCGAAGATACAGGCTGATATTTCCGGCGGGTTTCCAGAGTAGATGCTGCATGCCCCGCCCCAGAACGCATAGTTGCGGGTGAACCTGCAGTGAACCACCTTCAGACTGCCATCTCCGACCAAGATGCCGCCACCAGAGCCCACATCGTTATCTACGCCATTTCCCGACTGGATGACAAATCCGTCGAGCGTGGCTGTGTTGTTCGTGCCGTTGCCGGTCACCACGTGGTAGCTGTTCTCCTCCATGTTGACGAAGCCGGGGCCGTCGTTACCGGCCAGGTCGCCGCTGAGGATTGAGGCGTGGGCAGCGAAGTTCCGATTGGCCAGGTTAAACGTGGTCGGATCCTCGTTGCCGGCAAACCCGCCGCGGAGGGCCACGCCGCTGATCAGCGAGAACGTCGCCGTGCGGTCGCCTGTGCCTAACGCTTCAGCGGCATCGCGGTCCGGCTGGTACGTGCCCGCCGCCACCCAGATCTCGGTGATCGTACCACCCGAGTTCCGGGCAGCGGTCAGCGCATCCTGCAGATACTTGTAGGCCGTCGCCCAGCTCTGGCCGTCGCCACCTTCCGGAGCACCGGCCTTGACGTAAACCACCGCCGCCTGAAGCCCTGCGGCCCCGGCCAGCATTATCCAGACCGCCGCTGAGAACACCCAGACCTGACGCATGTCTTTTGCTCCGTATACCGCCGGCGTTTCTGTCTTTGCGCCGGCACGAACACCTGGCACCCTACGCCGTCACGCCCGCGTTGAATCACGGCCAGCCTGGAATTCTTGCCTGCCTTATGCCCACGTTTCCGCCTCCTGTCACCTTCAGGCACTGTTCTGCCCAAGTCGGCAGGCCTTTAACCCCTGCACACTCAGTTTGCACAGTCCGGGTCGGCCGGCACATTCGAACCGCTCCAGCACCGCTGGAAGACGCCGAAATCTGTCTGGTCCACGTCGCCGTCCTGATCGAAATCAGCCGCGATTTTGCCGTTGCCGTCGGGCGCTAGCATGCAGCCCGGCGGGGGAGCCGGCAGTGCGGCCGCGTTGTACGGGATGGCTGGGCCGGTGGCGCAGGCCTCGAAGATAGTCAGGTCATCCCCATCCACGTAGCCGTCACGGTTGAAATCAGGCTGCGGTGCGTAGACTAGGAAAAGGCAGTGACCGTAAGCCCCAGCGATGCCGATCACACCGGTCACATTCACCGCTTGGACCGGGAGGCTTCGGTTATTCAACGTTCCGTCGCCCAGCTGGCCGTACTCGTTCTGTCCCCACGCCCAAACCGTGCCGTCATTCCTGAGCGCCAAGCTATGGTAGTCACCCCGGGCGATGGCGGTCACACCGGTTAGATTCAGCACCTGCACCGGCAAGGCTCGTTGTGTACCCGTACCATCCCCCAACTGTCCATAGTAGTTCCAACCCCAAGCCCACATCGTGCCGTCATTCCTGAGTGCCAAACTATGATACACTCCCCCGGCGATCGCACTCGCCCCGACCAGATTCAGTACCTGAGCCGGTACGCTGCGATCAAGAGTCGTACCGTTGCCCAACTGGCCAGTGGCATTGTCTCCCCATGCCCACACCGTCCCATCGCTCTTGAGGGCCAGACTGTGGTATTCTCCGCCGGCGATGGCGGTCACGCCGGTAAGGCCTGAAACCTGCACGGGGGTTGTTCGCGCAGTGGTGGTTCCATCACCCAGTTGGCCGGAGGAGTTGTATCCCCACGCCCAGACCGTGCCATCATTCTTAAGAGCTAGACTGTGGGCACTGCCCCCACCGATCGCGATTACGCCTGTCAGGCTCAACACCTGGACCGGCGCGCTACGATCAACAGTCGTGCCGTCGCCCAATTGGCCTTTGTGGTTCAATCCCCACGCCCAGACCGTGCCACTTGCCTTGAGGGCCAAGCTATGATCAAGTCCCCCGGCGATCGCGGTTGCTCCGGCCAGGTTCTGAACCTGGACCGGCGTGCTTCGCTTCATGAGCGTACCATCCCCCAATTGGCCGTAATGATTGCCTCCCCACGCCCAGACCGTGCCACTATTCGCAAGAGCCAGACTGTGACTACCGCCACCAACAATGGCGACCATTGGATCCAGGTCGAGGACTTGTACCGACAAGCTGCTGAGGCTGTTCGAGCCGTGGCCCCACTGTCCGTAGTAGTTGTCTCCCCATGTCCAGACGGTGCCGTCGTTCTTGAGACCCACGCTGTGACGCTCCCCCCCAGCGACCGAGGCCATTCCGGCGAGGTTTCGCACCTGAACTGGCACACTGCGGCTTATCGTCGTTCCGTCACCCAACTGGCTGGCAGAGTTCTCTCCGCATGCCCACACCGTGCCGTGGCTCGTGGTTACTAACGTGTGCAAGTATCCAGCAGCCACGCCTGCCGCGCTGGTTATGCCTGAAACCCGGACCGGCGAACTGCGGTTCGTCGTGGTCTCATCGCCCAACTGACCGTAGGAGTTGCTTCCCCACGCCCACATGGTGCCATCATTCTTAAGGGCCAGACTGTGACCACCACCCCCGGCAATCGCGATTACCCCGGTCAGGTTCAGCACCTGCACCGGCGCGGTTCGCTGAACCGTCGTACCGTCGCCTAAGCCGCCGTGATCATTCCATCCCCATGCCCATGCCGTGCCGTCGTTCTTGATCGCCAGACTGTGGTACATGCCCCCGGCGATCGCGGTTACCCCGGTCAGATTCAGCACCTGAATCGGCGCGGTTCGCTGACTCGTTGTGCCGTCGCCCAACTGGCCGTAGGAGTTGCTTCCCCATGCCCAGACCGTGCCGTCGTTCTTGATCGCCAGACTGTGGTACCCACCCCCGGCGATCGCGATTACCCCGGTCAGGTTCAGCACCCGCACCGGCGTGGTTCGCTGACCCGTTGTACCGTCACCCAACTGGCCGCAGTCGTCCCGTCCCCATGCCCAGACCGTGCCATCATTCCTAAGAGCCAAGCTATGGTGATACCCTGCGGCGATCGCGGTGATCCCAGTCAAGTTCAGCACCTGCACTGGCCGATTGCGCTTTGTCACCGTGCCATCGCCCAATTGGCCGTTCCCGTTGTCGCCCCACGCCCAGACGGTCCCATCGCTTTTGAGGGCAAGGTCGTGCCAGAAGCCTGCGGCGATACCATTTGCGCCGGAAATGACTGCGGGACAGGGTGGGTTGTCCCCGATGCCGAGTTGTCCGCTGGAATTGTAGCCGACAGCAAGGACGTGTCCCGACGGCCTTTCGACTACTAGTGTAGCCGCGTCCGAGGTACTACTGCAACCGGAGGCGTTCGTGACCACGCACTGGTAGCCGGGGCTGTTGGTGGCGTCGGCAATCGACAGCGCGGCGATTGTGAGACTGCTGGCGGTCTCACCCTCCACGTCCACCCCGTCTTTCATCCACCGGTAGGTCAAGCCCTCACCCTCCACCGTCACGCTGAACACGACTGGCTTACCCACCCGCTTCGTCTGGCTGGCCGGCTGAACGGTGATGGAAGGGGGGGATCCGGCCGGGACTGTGAGCACAGCTGCATTCGAGGTGTTACTGCATTGGTAGGCGTTTGTCACGACGCACTGGTAGCCAGGGTTATTCGCCGCATCGTCAGCCGACACGGGGGAGATCGTCAAGCTACTCCCGGTCGCACCGTTCATGCTGATACCGTCCTTCATCCACTGGTAAACTAGGCCTTGGCCGCTCGCGGCCACACTGAACGCGATCGAGTTGCCGATGCACACCGTTTGACTGATGGGATGGCTGGTGATCTCCGGGTTCGTGCCTGGCCCACAGAGGAAGAAGAACTCGTAGGCCCCCATGTCGACGATAGGCGGCGTGCCATTGCCAGTATCAGCCGTGGCCGGATCATCGACGAATCGCGGCAGGCCAGCCAGATCAGTCGTGACGCCTACAAGGCCGCCAGCGGTGTTGTCGCCCGCGTCGATGCAGGGTGAGGTAGCCCTGATGCGGTAGTCGCCGTCGGCTGGGTCTGCAAACTGCGGGTCAGAGTCGATGTTGCCGATTCCTGGGTAGCCACCCTGCACGTCGGAGAAGGTCACATTGGGGAGAGCGTCCCCGCTGATCTGGTTGAGTGCGGTCTTGCGCTTGTTCCCATACAGAATGCAGTTGGCCACCGTTACCGTCGAGCCGCAGCTGTGCACAACACCGCCGCCGTCATTCCCGGCGGTGTTGTCGGCGATGGTGCAGTTCGTGATGCGACTCGACCCCGTCACCGCGCAGTAGAACAAGCCGCCACCGCGATCCTGGCAGGAGTTGCTGAAGATGGCACATCCGTCCACCCAAGTATCTGTCGCGCTGTCTGCACAGAGTGCCCCTCCTGACCACGCCTGGTTGTTCCTGAAGGTGCACCCACCGAGCATGAGGGCGCTCCCATTCCCTACATAAATCGCACCTCCGTTGTAAGGCGTGGAGTTCGCCTCAAACATGCAGGCATGAAAGGCCGGCGTTGATTGGTCCCAGGCCAGCACCGCCGCTCCATGGCCGCCACTGCTGTTGCCGGAGAAAACGCAACCCGTCAACGTGGAGGCGTTCTGTCGGGCAAAGTGCAGCGCGCCACCGCCATAGCTCGAAGTATTTGCCGTGAATGTGCAGTCCGTGATCGTCAGTTGATGTCGCTGATCAGCGACGTGAATCGCCCCTCCCTGCCCGGCCGCCGAGTTATGGTCGAACGTGCACTGCTCGACAACGCCCGCCGTGTCTTCATCTGGACCGAAGGATACGATCGCACCGCCGTCATGATCGCCACTATTATGACTGAAGACGCAATTAGAGATCAGCGAGCCTCCGTTTACTTCCACTACACCAGGACCGTACTGCCCCGAGTTATGGATAAAGATGCAGTTTCGAATTGTGGGCGAGCTCCATTGCACAAGGGCGCCACCACCCGTGATCGTGAACCCGTCGAGTACCGTTTGGCGCGACTCTCCGCCCGTGATCATGACACCCCAGTTGAGATTCTGGCCATCAATTGTTGTCACCGCCGCCCCGCCCACGCTTCGTACCGTGATCGCCTTCCCCTCAAAAACAACATTCTCCGAGTACGTCCCCGGCGCCGCGACCACCTCGTCACCATCTGCCGCAGCGTCGATTGCCGCCTGTATCGTCGGGTAGCTCGCCGGGACATCCCGAACAGAGGCCTGAGCAGGCAGGGATAGCCAGGCCACCTCACTCAGGACACACACCATCGACTGAATCACTGCTGTTCGCCAGAGCATTCCAGCCCCTTTCTGCCAGACCGAGTCCTGGCCGCGTTTGGTCCCCACTCGAAACAAATCGAGGCGGGGGTGCGAGCCGATGAGCAGACCTCCGCCAAACCGGGTTCCGGTGTCTATACGCGAAACCCTCTTGGATTTTGCAGGCTGCGAACCGGGAAGGCAGAATTGCTTGGTGGCTGCCACGGCACGAGGCACGCCACAAACCAGTGTGAACTGAAGCCTGCTACTTACACACGAAGACACACTCGGACCGGTGCCCCTCATGCTTTGGATCCATCAGTCCCCATGCCCACGCCCCCCTGTGCCGGCGCCGCGAAGTAAGCGCCTGGCGAATCTCGTACTGGTTTGGTATTTTATTACTAGGCTCTCTCCGGCCCGACCTTCATCCCCTCTCGGTTTGGCAGGAAGTCGCGAGAGGACGATATCTTGGAACCACGGCACCAAGCTTCGGCTCTGTGTTTCCCCGCCACGCACTGGACGGCCATCGGTGACGCTGCCGATCCAGATTGGGCAGCCGCCCGGACGGCTCTCGGAAGACTGGTCGAGGTCTATCGACCCGCCTTACGTGCGTATCTGCTCGCGATTAAGCGAATCGATGCCTCGCACGCAGATGACCTGCTGCAGGACTTCATCTCCACCAAGTTCCTGGAGGCCGACCTAGCGGCCACAGCCAAGCGCGGCAAGGGTAGATTCCGAACTTTTCTGCTGACCTGCCTGGACCGGTTCCTGGCCAGCGAGTATCGCAGGCTCAACACCCGCAAACGCGGCGGCGGCCCGGCACGGCAAGTCGATGCCGGCATCCTGGATCTCTGCTGCAGCACTACCCCCGACCCTGCTCATGCCTTCGAGCTGGCCTGGGCCCGCGAGCTGCTCCGGGAAGTCACCCGGCGGATGCAGGCCCACTGCGAAGAAACGCACCAGCCCGCGGTGTGGGGGATTTTTGAGTGCCGCATCCTGCGGCCCATTCTGGAAGCCGAGAGCCCGGTTGAATACAGCCGCTTGGCACGGCAGTTCGGCTTGCGTTCACCGATGCAGGCCGCCAATGCCTTGCTTACGGCCAGGCGGATGTTCCAGCGGCTGCTCCGCGAGACCGTGGCCGAATACGCCCGGTCGGAGGCGGAGATCCCGGACGAAATCGAGGATCTGCACGCGATCCTTGCCGGAAATGGAGCGCTTCGCGCGGTGGCCAAGGGCCGGGTAACGCCGTCGGGCAATATGTCGATCTGACGCCTGCCCCAGGCAAAACCAGCCGGAAAACTGCGTATCTAGGGTTAGCAACCGACGGCTAGAAAGGCAGGGCCTCCATGGCAGTGCAAAACTGGGAGTCAGCCACACGGGAGCAACTGGCTCAAGTCCTTAAGGCATCGGAGGCCCACGAACACATCTGGTCCCCGGACGAATTGGCGGCCATGTTCCGCGACCAGATTCAGGCGCCGATCGAGTTCGATTTGGGCGGACTGCCGAGTGAAACGGCTCTTCGGTCGCGATTGGCCGCCACCGGCCGTGGTCTACTGCTCAGAAGCTTCGCTGACCTATTCAACCACCCCCATCCGCCCCTGGAGCTGCTCGATCTGACCCGGCGGTTCGCTAAAGCCCACCAGAGCCAACGAGACGCCGGCCTGCCAGCCGAAATACCGCTCATGCTGTACTACACCAGCATCGCGGCCGCCCTGGTACGCTGCGGCGAGCGCATTTCGAGCCTCAACAACGCCGACTTAGCCGAGGGCCTCGATTGGGCCGCTGACCAGCGCTGGATCGATGAGGACACCCGCCAGCTCCTTCGGAAGGCACGAGGTATGCTCGGGAGGAACGGCGAGACGTGACTGACCTACCGGCCCAGCGAGATCCGAGGATCGGCGTTCCCGTCTCTCTCACCCCCGGGCTGGATTGGGAGTTGTTGCGTGCCGAGAGCCTCCAAGCCCCGCCCCGGCCGGGGCTGCTGGGCAGTATCGACCGATTTGAGGTCCTCTCTGTCTTGGGCCAAGGAGCCATGGGCGTCGTGCTCCTCGCCCGTGACCCAGTCGCGGATACACGGGTGGCCATCAAGATCCTCCGGCCCGAATTGACCCATGATCCACGCATGATCGGCCGGTTCCTGACTGAGGCACGGCACATGCTTCGGCTTCGCCATGAGCATATCCTCCCGGTATACGAAGTCTCGGAACGGCCGACCGGCCCCTACTACGTGATGCCCTACAAGCAACGTGGCTCTCTCGGGGCACTGATTCAACCGCGACAGCCGCTTGAAACCGGCACTGTACTGACTGTTGCGGCGGACCTGGCCGCAGCATTGGTCTACGCTCACGCCCAGGGTGTGATCCACCGCGACGTGAAGCCTCACAACGTGCTCCTCGACCCGGATGGACGGGCTTGTCTGGCCGACTTCGGGCTGGTGTGGGCGTTTGACCGTAACGAGTCAACGACCGAGCCCGGGGGTGGAGGTCGCCTGGGTACGGTTGCCTACATGTCCCCGGCCGTCGCCCGCGGCGAAGCAGAAGACACCCGCTGCGACATCTACTCGTTCGGGGCGGTATTGTACGAGATGCTGACCGGGGAGCCGCCATACACGGGAAACTCCCCGGAAGCGGTCATTGCCCAGATTCTCGCCGGCCCACCAGCTTCCGTTCGCAGCCGAAATCCACAAGCTGACGCTTCTCTGGCGGCGGTAGCCGAGGCCTGCTTGGCCCGCGAGCTCCGCGACCGTTACGCAACCATGACCGACGCCCTGGCGGACCTTGACCGGATCAGAACCAGCCAAAAGCCTCTCGGGCCACACGGGCGAGACGCCCGGCGGTCTGCAAACAGGGTCGCATACTTCGCGGCTGGCATTATCCTGGCCGTCCTCTCAGTCGTCGGCTGGAGAACGTGGCGGCCCGAATCTCAGCCGCAGCCTGCCAGCCATTCCGCACCCGCGGACCTCGGACGCGGGGCCATCGACTCGCAGCCTGTGAACCGGCGGCCGCGACCCGCTGGCGGTCCGCGCCAGCGACAACCAGCCACGAGGGCAATGGGTTCATCTTCTCTCTCATTGGACCTTGGTGACGGACTGGAGCTGGAGTTCGTTGAGATACCCGCCGGCCACTTCATAATGGGCTCGACCCAGGGCACCGCGGACGAGAAAGTACATCACGTAATCGTAACCAAGCCATTTTACCTGGGCAAGTATGAGATCACATTTCGGCAGTTCGCCCAATTCGTCGCGGAGACTTCATACCGGACCGACGCAGAGAAGCAGGGTTTCTCACTCAGATATGTGGGCTCCAGAGCATCAGGCGATGCCCGGACATGCAAGAGGATCCCCGGCATGTATTGGCGGGCGCCGATCGACTACCAACCCACCGATCGCCATCCCGCCGCCTGTCTGAGCTGGTCCGACGCCACCGCATTCTGCAAGTGGCTCAGCCGCCTATTAGGCCGTTTGTGCCGATTGCCAACTGAGGCGGAATGGGAGTATGCCTGTCGAGCTGGAGGCACGACGTTCCACTTCTGGGGCAACGAAGTGACCGGATTCAGGGTCTGCGGGAACGTGCTCGATCGCTGCTACGGCGAGAAAAACCGCGATTGGCTTATGGCCACCGAATGGTCCGATGGGTATGCATTCGCGGCGCCGGTGGGTAGCTTCCGGCCTAATGGCTGGGGATTGCACGACATGCTGGGGAACGTCGCTGAGTACTGTGCCGACTGGTATGCCCCCTATGGGACCGCCGACCAGGTCGATCCAACCGGCCCCACATCCCTTACGGGGCGCCGCGTTGCCCGCGGGGGCTCCTGGACCTCGCCACCCCATCTCGCGCGGGTTTATAATCGGCTGGCCGGCGCTCCGAGAGATGCCTTCGCCCACGGCGGCTTTCGCGTGGCCATGGACGCTACATCCCAGAACCCGGCGTCGCAGCCCGCTTTGGGCGCAGCAGCGCCAGCGCCTGCCACTCCAAGGGGCATGCCCTTGAGCCCCGCAACAACGCGGGCATCACCAAGGTGAACCACACCGCAAAGCGGGCGTACCACCGCACCGATACCATATCGGCGCAATTCCCTGTCCGTCCGGATACTGGGGCCGCTGACCAGTCCGCTGCGGCAGCCGCGATGACCGGCATCGAGCTGTCGATCCCGCTGTCGGTGATCGGCAACCCGGTCGGCGCTTACCATCTCGGCGATGATCAACGGCAGCAACCACGACTACCTGTCGAACCAGTTCCTGGGCGGACTGACGCCGCCGCAGGGCAATCTCGGCGGCGACGGCACGGGCGGCTTCAATGGAACGGTCGGCCAGATCAACCTGAACAACTTCGCTGGCGAGCAGTTCTTGGTCGTACCCGAGCCGGCGGGCATGGCGCCGTTGCGCCGCCCGGCATAAGCCTCGCGAGCATCAAGCGATGCAATCCAGGCGAGCCTGCGAGACCCTCGTTGGGTCGCGTCATAGCACGAGCGGGAGGTTGCAGGGGCACGCGTGGTGTGCTAGAGCACCCCGTATCCCTCGACCGGCTACAGTGGCGTCAAACCTGCCCGCTTCCAGGACACTATGCACGTTGGCCCGAACCGGGGTACAGAAGGTCTCTGCAGCGCGGGTCTGTTTGAGGGTGAGCCCGCGAGTCTCATCGCCTTCTGGCGGTCACCCGCCAGATTTCGGCCGAACTCTTGCGGCATTCTGACGTGACTGGTGACGCAATTCGGACTCTCATAGCTACAAGAGCAAGACGACGTAGAGTCACCGCCTCTTCAGCACCGAGGACTTGAAGAGAAGTGGGCGATTGGATTTGAACCACGGCGTCCAGCTGTAGAACCTGGCACTCCACTACTGAACGACGCTCGCAGACTTCTCCATCGCTATGTGTACATGGCCTGAAAAGGCATCACCTTTATAAACCCCACCGCATTCACCACTCTCCAATCCTCACAACAACGCACTTCATGTGCAACCGGCGAGCGGTCTTTCGAGACCATCATGCTCGCCCGAGGATTTTTACGTGACAGCATCCGGCGCAAGCCGTGATCATCACGCGATTCCTCGACGAGAAGACGGGATTGGCGATCAGCCAGCCCATATTCGCTGTAGCTTCCGCTCCATTCAATTCAAACCACTACTCGTTTCTGTTCCAAGCATCGTTTTCTGAAACCGACAGGTACCGAACCCCGCTACGGAGGCGAGGCCCGGGGCCTGTCTTCGTTTTACCGAAGGGAGGTTGTGTCTATGTGCCATCACTGCAAAGGCCGCGTGACCGCAGTCTACCATCACAGCGGATGCTGTGAAGTCATTGTGGAAGGCGAGTCGCCGGGCAGCTTCTCGATCGACAACCTGTGCACGTGGTCGATCGTGGATACCGAAGGCGCCGACTGGATCGGCCGTGAGGTCGAATACCAGGAGGGTTTCATGCGCTTCCTGGACACCACGCCGGTGACTCCATCCCCCCAGCCGATTCTCCCATCCTGCCCACTGGCCCTCTTGTAGCTCTCACGTCCTGCTCTCGTCTTCAGTGAGTGTATTGCCCTTGGCAGCGAGTCCGCGCGCGTGCGCGGCCCGGACCAAGGATTTTGTGGTGACACCATGCAAGTCATAGGCATGGTGTCACCAGAACAACATGCGGAGGAAACGAACATGAAGACAATACAAGCAACGGTCAACCCAAGGCTTCTGACCAAAGCCAGCCGGCTATTCACCGGTACGCTGCAGGGCCGGATTATCGAAATCCTGCAGAACGCCCGCCGGGCGGGTGCAACCCAAGTGGACATTGCCAACCAGGACGGTTTCGTCATCGTCCGGGACAACGGCCAGGGTATCGACGATTTCGCAAAACTGCTCGACCTGGGCAGCTCGGGATGGGAAGAAGCCCTTGAAGAGAGTGAAGACCCGGCGGGTGTCGGGCTATTCTGCCTGGCCACACGGGCGGTGACCATCCGCTCCAAGGGCAAGCGGCTCACGATTGCCGACCACGGCTGGACCGGCGAGCCGGTCACCCTCGAAGATGATCCCGAGCCCATCGACGGCACCGAACTGCGTTTCCGGGACGAGCCCTGGACCTCAGGCGCGGTGGATATGAACGCCGTGTTCACCGGCATGAACGTCACCGTGGATGGCATCGCCTGTCCCCGCGTGTCGTTCGTTTCCGATCAGGCGACGGTGTATCCCGAGCTCGGCTGCCGCATCGAGGTCCGTGAGCCGAGCGACCTGAATGCCTGGCACACGGCCCACAGGCGGGACTTCCATTACAGCGATAACGCCTTGGTCAACTTCCATGGCCAGGTCGTACCGTTCGACTGCCACCCGCTCAGCGAGCACTTCCTGCACTTCTTGATCGACATGACCGGTGAACCGACAGGCCTTCGGCTCATGCTGCCGGCAAGGACGCGGCTCGTGGATAACGAGGCCTTCAAGAAGCTGCAAGGCGCGATGGAACTGGAAGCCTACCGCTATCTCCAGAAGCGAGGCCATCACCGGCTGCCGTTCAAGGAGTACCTGCGGGCCCGGGAACTCGGCGTCGCGCTGCCCGAGGCAACACCCACCTATCAGGCAGGCCTCCTGAACGGGGATGCGCCCGAGCCTATCGAGGTCCGCATGCCCGAGGGTTTTCCCCTGGCCAAGTGCTACCGCTTCGATCCCGATGCCAAGGGCCGCGAGACCGACGAGGCCAACGTCCACCTGCTGGGGGCGCTGGGCAAGCCCGGTGAGCCCTTCGTTCCCGTGGATATCGACGCAGGATACGACGGTTACTCGTGGGCGAAGTTGCCGACCATCGACAAAGTCGAGCTCCAGGCCGGCAAGGTCCTGCAGGAAGACGTGATCTGGTCCGGCCGGCTGGTATGTGTCGATTCTCTGGCGATCACGGTTCGTACCAGCGACGGCCGAAATTGGGCTTCTTCGGTGTGCATGGCGGTTCGGCCTGTCACAGGCAAGCAGAAACGCCGCTGGTGGAACGAGGAGGTGCTGGTCACGCCCGAGGCTCAGGATAGGCTGAACAGCACCGACCTGCTCTACCACCTGGGCGGCTACTCGGACGAAGGGGACACCTGGGATACCCAGGACGCACAGTTTTGCGAGCAGCTCGAGCGCTTCTGGGACCGCCTGGTGGGCCCCGACGAAAGCCTGAGAAGGCGGATTCTGGAGCCGTTTGGCGGCTTCGATAGCTGGCGGGACGCGACCGTCCTGCCCAGCGGCAGGATCACGATTCGCTTCACGGACGGCTCGAAGAAGACCATCGACCCGCCTGCCACCCCGTCGATTCCCTGATTCAAAGTACAAACCGGCATTCCAGTGGAGACTTCGCACGTGTGTGCGGAGCTGGACGCCGGTGCTAACGCTTTCGGGGCACGCCCAAATCTTGAGGCGTGCCCCTGGAGGCACATCATCGGAGGTAAACCATGTCTGAAGCACTGAAAAACGTTGATTGGGATCTGCTGCACCGTCAGAAGCTGACGCTGTTAGCCATGCATGGCCGACAACCCTGCGGCTCGACCGAGTTCGAGCATCTATCAGGGATCATCCATTTACTGGATGCGTTGCAGGATGATGCGGCGGATGCCGGGCTCTGGGCATTCCTCGGCCAGCACGTCAAACCGCCAGGCCGTGCCCGGGGAGGTGGTGCCCCATGACCACAAAGTACGAGTGCGACCGCTGCGCCGCCTGCTGCCAGGGCACGCTGATCGTCGAGGCGCACTACCTCGATGCCCTTCGCGAAAGGCGGATTCTGGGGGCCAACCTCAGCGGCCGTGACGTCTCGCTCGACGAACTCGATGACGAAGGCCGCTGCGTTGTGATCGCAGCCGGTAGCCCATGCCGGTTCCTGGACGACAACGACAGATGCACCATTTACCCCACTCGACCCAATGCCTGTGTGGGCTTCGAGGCCGGCCATGAGCAGTGCCAGCAAGCCAGGTGCCAGCAAGGCCTGCCGCCGCTCCAGCCACTTCCTGCCCTCCAGCCCCCGTTGCAGGACCCACCCCGGGCCTGACGTACGGCCCGATCCGGGCCAGACTCCCCTGTAACCCATTCCCCAAAGGAGATGGGGTGTTCACCCGGTGCGTCGACCGGCCACGGAGATTCCGCGCGCGTGCGCGGGACGTGATCGATCGACAGCCGGGTCTCTTCGTTTCGATGACACGCCCAACCTTGAGGCGTGTCATCAGCACTCGCCCAGGAGGTACACATATGAGACTGATCACCCAGGAAATCCGCAAGATGTTGCCGCCGCTCTACGGCCAGGAAAACCTTGGCGGCAAAGCCATCGCCTATCTGAAGCTGTTCACTCCGGACAGCTCGTGGACGTTTTACGCCACCGAGTTCGACGGCCAGGATCTATGCTTCGGCCTGGTCGACGGCCACGAGAAGGAGCTCGGCTACTTCAGCCTGTCGGAACTCCAGAAGGTCAAAGGTCCGATGGGATTGCCCATCGAGCGCGACCTGTACTGGCGTCCGACCCCGCTGAATGAGATCGCCCCGGAGTTGTTCAGAGATCGGAAGGGCGGCCGGTAGCTGCCCTGTCTTACTTCAACAATCCTCATCGTTACCAGAAGGAGAACAAGATGTCAGACCAGATCATCTGCCCGCTCTGCGCCCAGAGCGTGGCCTTTACCTTCATTCCGCACCTGCGGACCGAACACAAGATCGAACCCGAGGTGTTCCGGGTACGCTTTCCCGAGCAGCCGATGTGTACGGCCGGCTTCTCCGAGTTCCTCCGCGACCATCAGGTGAGGCGGCACAACGGGATCCTGCATCACAGGTTGGATGTGGCCGGCTGCCGGATGACCGCCCGGTACGGTGTCGATCACCCCCTGATCCCCGAGCCGGATCCGACCTTCGTCTGGACCGACCCCTGTCGGGACGTGGCCGAGGCCATCGAGCACAACGAGCGAGTCTTCCTCTACGGCCCCAGCGGCACCGGAAAAAGCTCGCTGGTTCGCCAGATCGCCGCCATGGTAAAGCGGCCAGTCCGTCGGGTATCCCTCAATGGCGAGACCTCCGTGGCGGACTTCATCGGCCACTGGACGGTCAACGGCAACAAGGAGACGGTTTTCGTCAAAGGCATCCTGCCCCAGGCCATGCAGGAGGGGTTCATTCTCCAGATGGACGAAGTCGACGCCATGCAACCCGAGGTCGGCTTCATCCTCCAGCAGATCCTCGAGCCCCACGGCCACCTACTCCTGACCGACACCGGCGAGGACATCTCCCCGCACGCCGACTTCCGGCTGGTGGCCACGGCCAACACCCTGGGCTTCGGCTCGGACTCCGGCCTGTACGCCAGCGGCACGCATGTGCTCAACTTCAGCTGGCTGGACCGCTGGGACGTGGTTGTCCACATCGACTACCTGCCGGCCGACGACGAGGTGAAGCTCCTGCAGAGCCGATACCCGGCGGTGAAGAAGGACCTGCTGAAATGCATGGTCAAAGCTGCCAGCGACCTGCGGCAATCCTACGAGCAGGAACAGCTCACTACGGTGATTACCACCCGTCGCCTGCTGGCCCTGTGCGCCCGGCTGGAGCGGGGCAGCGATTTCCGTCGTGCCCTGGCCGTTTGTGTACTCAACAAGGTGCCGCCGGAGGACCGCAAGGTCATTGGCGAGACGTTTGACCATCATGTGGGGCCGGTGGGGCAAAGCAGGGCCTGAGGCCTCTGGATTGTTCAAGGGGTCACGCTCGTCACCGCGATGCGGCGGGCGTGGCCCCCTCTCTTTGCGCATTGCAGAAAGGAAGCACCTATGCGTGCAAACCCCTTCGAAAGCCAGCTTGAACGGCTGGCAAGAACACTGACCGAACAGTTTGGCGTTCAGGTCGTCTGCCAGGGCGACAACGCCTGGACCGATGGCCGGCAGATTGTGCTGCCGTCGTTACCGGATCCGCTCAACGAGGATCTGGAGAGGATGATGCTTGGGTTCCTGGATCACGAGATGGCTCATGTGGCCTTCTCCGATTTCGGCGTGGCTGAACAGTTCATGAAGAAGCACCCCGGACGTGAGGGGATGCTCAATGTCGTGGAGGACGCCTTGATCGAACGAAGAGCGATGGAACGCTGGCCGGGCGTTCGAGCCAACCTGGACGCCATGTTCGGCCAGGTGCGCGACCGGGTCGTTCAGTTGATTACCCAACGCGAACCGTTCGATCGGTTCGCTACGGCGGTCTATCTCAAGCTGGCCCATCATGGCGACATGCTCGGGCTGGATCGGGAAGTCGCGGGCTATGAAGATCTTCTGGATCGCTTCGCGGCGGTTCAAGAAACGACCCACGCGGCTGTTCTGGCCGAGGACCTGCTGAAACGCTGGCTGAGCAGCCATCCACAGAAGCGTCAAACGCCACGCCCGGGCGATGGAAACCGCAGTTCATCATCCACAGGCTCGAATTCACCGTCTGGTTCCGGTCAAGCCGAAGACTCGGATAGCGAGTCGGCATCCAACCAGAGATCACCGTCTCCCGAGGACGATAGTCCTCAGACTGCGGACAGTGACACCGCCGGCAGTTCGGACGATCAGGAAAGCTCCGCTGACGCGGACGGTTCCGATTCGCAAGGTCCGGCCAAGGGATCCGGCGTCCAGTCTACGAACGGCAAGAGCCGGAGGCCTAAGCGGGGAAACCCGGACTCATCCGTGGGTGACTCGAGACCGGCCGGTCAAGCCAATCCCGCAACAGCATCTTCCCATCATGGCGGAACGCTCATCGGTGAAGCCCTGGCCGGCGCCATTGCCGACGCGGTGTCGCAGCTCAGTAATTCGGCCGAGTACCGCGCCTTTACCAAGCAGTACGATCGGATCGATACCGTGGCCGCCGCCAAGGACCCTGATGTGCAGACATTGCTGGCGACCGGTGTGGATGTGGTACGCCGACTGCGGCGGGGCTTGGCCAATGCCCTGCGATCGGCCGAGAGACGCTGGTGGCGGGACGACCAGGTTCGGGGCTCACTCTCGCCGCGGACCCTGTACCGTCTGTGCACGGACCGGCGGCTGTTGGACGTGTTTCGCATCCGCTCGACCGTCCAGGGGCGATCGACCGCGGTCAGTATTGTGCTGGACGCCTCCGGCAGCATGACCACCCGCAAGATGGATGTGGCCCGCCAGGCGATGCGAGTACTGCTCGAATCGCTGGGCGATCTGAAGATCGCCACCGAAGCTTTCACCTTCACCACCGGCGACCGATTCAACCTGGCTGAGGCCGCAAAACGGACCGGCCAAGATGCAAATCAGCTCCACGGCCGTTTCAGCCGATTCGGGAACCTGGAGATCGGGCTGATCAAGCAGTACCAGGAGCCGGTCAAGGCAGCGTTGCGACGTCTGCCCACTGTTCGGGGTTCAGGCCTAACACCCCTGGGCGAGGCCATGCACATCGGGGCATCTCGGCTGAGCGTCAGACCCGAGTCACGGCGGATCATGCTGGTCCTGACCGACGGCAAGGCCGGATGTGAATGCGGCGATGCCGCGGCGACCGATCACGCCAAGCATGTGGCCGATCGGTGCCGGAAGGCCGGTATCGAGCTGATCGGCGTGGGTATTCAGGATGACAGCTTGTGCGCGATCGTTGCGGATACGATCGTGATTCACGAGCTACAGGACTTACCGGCTCAGCTCTGCAAGCTGCTGGGCCGGACATTGAAGAGAGGAGTATGCCATGTTGGATAGGCAGTTCAAGCTGATACTCGAAACCGCGGCTACGTTGACCGCGGAGGATCTCGATTACCTTCGGGGTGTTGATCCGGCTGCAACGATCGATACGACAGCCGAGGCCGGCGAGATCAGAACGACGGTTGACGAGGGTGTTGAGGAAGTGCCCGACCACGACGTGCAGCCTTCGGCCTCTGCACCGTCCACAGCTGCGAACTCCCAAGCACCGCCCCATACACACCGCGGGCGGGCGGCCATTGCCTCAAGCAGGGTGTCGGCCGGCGAATATGAACGCCAGCGGACCCGGGAATCGAAGATCTCGACCGTCTGCGTCGGCCGCGAACGCGAGAAGCACGATTGGTGGCCGCTGGGTACGGAACTGGTCGGCCGGATCGGCTCCGAGACGTTCACCGCGACGGTGATCGAAAACGCCGCCGTGAAGAGCAATCGGAGCCTGTTGATCACATCGGGCCCGGCGAACGGGCGTGTCTGTATGACGCCCACACGGGCGGCGATCGAGGCCACGGAATCCTATCGTCAGACCCACAACCTCGGACGAGGAGGAGGTGTCACCAACGGTTGGGAGTTTTGGTCGCCGAAGGCGTGAATGCCTTTCTCTCATTCTCCTTCTTTGCGCCCTACGGGGCGCTTCTCTCCACGGGGTAGCGAGAGCTCTCTCTGCAGCCCGTCACCAACACATCGTCGGCCAGTCACTCGACCCGTCGCTCCGTCCACTAGGCTGGTAGGCATGCAGTCAGTTGCGTCGCCATGGCCTGCACACCCAGAGGATGCCATGTTCCGGGCCACAGGTATCCCCGGGTTACGCAGTGGCGTCAGCTCGGGTGAGGTGTATTATCGCTTTCCATCCGCCCAGGAGAGCTTTGACCGGACCAATTACGCGATGCAGGGCGGGAAATGAGTACCAAGAATAGAGGACAGTGCCATGAGCGAGAGCATGCCATCCCCTTTCGTCCGAATCCCGGAGCATGTGCAGCCAGAGACATTCTGCGTGGGATCACTGGATATGATTCCAAAACTCCTGGTCGAACGCTTCGGCAAGCCATTTCCAGGTGATGGGAACAGGGTATCCGGCGAGTTCATTTTTGCAGATGGAAATGGCACGACGTTCTACATCTACGATTGGAAGATGACCGGCGAATACAACCCGGCACTCTCCCCGGACGAGTTCTGGGACCTCGACGATGTCGTTCTACTGCAGATTGGGGGCTGCTCTCGCGACCGAACATCTCTCCACAGGTTCTTGTCCTGGCTGGACGGCGTCCTCACTGACGGCCTGCAGGCCGATCAGGATTGGCTTGGATCCCTGTCAGCGCAGTCCTGTTCGGCAGAAGACCAGGAGCGCCTCCTGCAGCTTTTGGAGAGCGGTGGATCCAAGACCCGGATCGTAGCGCTCGAAGCCATCCGCCGCATTGGCCAGCCGATCGCGACGCCGAGGCTACTGAAACAGCTCCTTTCGCTCTTGCACCTGCCGCAACCCATTCGCCCGATGGCACTTCGAGTCCTGTCCGCCTTCGCCAGCTTAGCTCACACAAGCTGGCTTCAGTCATCCGTGATGGAGCAGCTTGACAGCGAGTCTGTCAGCACACGCTGTAACGGGATCTCGGCGCTCGGAGATCTGGGCCCGGGTATATGGTCCGACGCGGTTTCGGCACGATTCGCCGAGCTTCTGGTGGAAGAGCCAACCGTCCGGCACGCCCTTCTGTCGATGTCTTGGGTTAGCCATCGAGCGCCTCCACCGCCAACTGCTGAGATCGTCTCGCACATTGCCCTGCAACTCAGCAATCCCGACGCCGAAATTCGACGGCATGCCGCTCGGGCCGTACCAGCCTTGGGTAAGGGCGCAGCAGTTCTCGATGTGCTGACCACGCTGTTCCGCATGCTGGGAGAAGCGAACCGCAGCACACGGGTGTCTGCAGAGGTGAGCTTCGAGAGGCTAGGCCAGATTGTGGCCATACCTGGGTTTCTGTCACACCTCTGTCAGTCTGTTCAGTCCAGGGACTTCCCGGTTCAGGCCAGCGCGTTGAGGGTGGCTCGGAGACTCGCAAAGACCACGGGCGAATCGGAAGCCGGCCGCCACCTCGCAAGGCTTATCACGAGTGCGAGATCGCACACAGAGTAGCGAGCTACCCTTTGAACCGCTTGCGCCTGGGGCCAAAGGCCTGATTACGCCTCCACTCATATCTTCTTCTTTCCGCTCTCTTGAGGGCGCTTCTCTCCTCGGGGTAGCGAGAGCTATACTCTCGGGCAGTCCCAAAAGGTTCGAACGAAGCAGTCATCATCACGCGTTGAAACGCCATAGGCCCGCGCGGCGAGCGGCGGCATCCTGTTCAGCCCACGCAGTTCGGATCAGCCGGTCTACCCGCTCCGCTGTAACATCGTTGGAGAATGCCGAAGTCGTCCTGGTCCACGTCGGCATCGTGGTCCAAGTCGGCTCTCTCGCAGCACCCATCCGTGACGGGAATCGCTGGCCCGCTGGCGCAGCGGTTGAAGTACTGGACGTCTCCGAAGTCCACTCGACCGCTCTGGTCCAAGTCGGCTGGTGCCACCGGCGGCAGCGTGGTCGTCCCTTTGAGATACCACGCCAGCGCGAAGGTCTCGCCGTTTCCTGCCCCGGGCACGTCCATCCAATCCACGAGGAGCGCATATGAACCGCTGGGCAGCCCGCGCATGGAGATGTACTCCACGTTATCGACCGTGCTCCGCGATGCTGCGATCTCCGCGCCTTCCTTGAGCAATACGAGATCCAGATTGTCCTGGGTATCGTTCGGATCGGTGTAGAACGAATCGCTTGCGTCGATGATCCCGTTCCGGTTGGCATCGTTCCAGAAAGCGGGCCGGTCCCATACGAGTGTCACGTCGAGGTCCGCGGGGCCGATCACGTTGCCCAGTCGATAGACGACCCTGCCTGGCGGGGGTTGGGTGTTCCCAAGCACTCTGTCCAGCGCGTATCCTCTCGTTGGCACCTGCCCTGCACATTGCATTCCTGCCGAGTACATGTCGTACACGCGCTGCAGATCCAGGATGCCCGTGCCCTGCTCATCATCGAGCGGGTGGGTGGGGCTGTTGGACCACGCGCTGCCGTCGGAGCGCAACGCATGGCGTCCGGAATTCATGATGATCGCCTTAATGACGCGATGATCGGTGCTCTGTCCGTGGTGCTTGCCGTAATCCAGCATCTGGGCCACCGCCCCGGTCACGAATGGCATCGCAACACTATTGCCCCAATAGTCATCACCTGCCGGGAACCCCTCTTGCCAGGAAGCGGCTGGCCCCACGGAGCTCTCGGCTGCATTGCCGAGCAGGTCAGGCTTGCATCTGCCGTCCACAGTCGGTCCGTGATCCTGCAGACTCCAAGCCCGCAGGTCGCCTGGCCCATCCGGCCTGATTGACTCCAGCCCGCCTGCCGCTACGACGTTCCTTGCCGAAGCCGGCGCCGTCGGCGGCACTGGCGCGCCCAGAAACGCCGTATACTCGTTCACAGCAGTCACGCAGACGATATTCCGCCCATAGGAGAGGTAGTCCGCCATGATCGCCGTCACCGAACACTCGCCAGTCAATGATTCCTCGGGCGTGCCGTAATACCACGTCCACGGCATGTTGATCACCTCAGCGCCATTGGCCACGAGGAAACCCGCCGCATCCAGCACGTCCCGCTCCTGGAGGCCCTGTATGTTGGCCCGGTTGATGAACTCGGCCGTGATGTATCGTGCGTCCGGGGCCAAGCCGGTGATGTCGCCTGGGTTAGCGCCCCGGGCCAGCACGATCCCCATCACGGCGGTGGCATGGCCGGCATTTAACGGGCTGCCGCCGGGTCCCAGCGTGTTCTGGGCGGCCGCCACCAGGCGCGGGCGGCCGTGCGAGTCGTTACCGGCCAGCCAGGGATGATTGAAATCCAAAGCATCGTCCATCGTGCCCACGATGACGTCGGTCCCGTCACCCAGCAGTTCCATGCCTCGCTCGGCGCCGACCAGCGCCCATTCCGGCGTCACGTCTCCCTGGACGGTAAGGTCGAGCGTGGCCGTGTTGTCGGCCTCGTTGGTCTCCGCGATGGCGTTATCGGCATCGAGCGTCACCGTGACTGAATAGGTGCCGCCGTGATGCATGAGCCATCGGCCCCACAGGTGGGACCAGAGTGTGCTGCCGGTGTGATCACACCCCCAGGAGATCGGGACCGACAGGTTCTCCCAGCCGTTGACGACGCGGCGAATCCGGTACGGCGAACAGACCGGGTTGTCGTACTGGAAGTCCACGCGAACATAAAACCCCTGGCCGGCCACAGGCGTGATCGGGCTCCCGTCGCCGTCGGTGATGTTGATGGAGGTGACCGTCAGATTCGGTTCAGCTTGTTCCGGTACAAGCATGAGGGAAACACTATCGATGCCCGGGTATGCCCAGGCTGAGGGATCACTAGCGTAAGGCTCGAAAACGAGCAGCGGGAGCGACGCGGCGTTCGCCGGCGCCGTGAATGTCATCGTACGCGGTTCCCAACTATCGGAATCCGTGGTCGGAGCGAGCGTCCCGAGAACGGCGGAGGCAGTTGGGAGTACGCCGTCGACAAGCAGCAGCTTGTAGCCACCAGGGTTGTCCAGGTCCGACCTCTTGGCCTGAATGAGGTGCGCGGATATCTCGTACTGCCTACCTGGTGTGAGGGGTGTATTCAGATACTGGCCAAAACTCTCCGGATGTTGTGACCACCCTGCCACCCAGCGAATCCCGTCGAATGCCGTGACTCCGCTGAAGTTGCCTAAATCATCGGGATACAGGCCGTAGGATCCGTCGTTGCTGTATGTGTCGGCATTCGGAAGGACGGACGAGACCTGGACCCACGGCGGAGGGAGGATTCCTTGCTCGTAGGCGGGTCCCTCGATGTCCTCGAAACTCCCGTTGACGATCAGGTTGGCTTGAGCGACTCCTGCCGACATCAGGCCAATCACCACAACGTTGCGCGATTTCACGATCTTCCCTCCCGTCCCCATCAACCTGAGCCGAGATTCCCCGGATTGCCGTACCCGGCTACGCCGCCGGGCCGTGTCTGGCGACTGTGCATCGCTCGCCTCCCGCTGCACCGACCACTTCTCGGGCTTCTCCGCAGCGCTGGGGGTGTCCAGAACGTCCCTCCGCAGGCCACAGGCTCGCGACAGTCCTGGAGATGCCCCCGTTTGCGCAGTGGGCGCCGGGTACGCCCTCTGTGGTCACAACGGGGTCAGGTTGAGCGACTTGCCAAGTCATCCCGGAAGCACCAAATCATCTTCGGCGTGGCGGAGACACTGGATGTGTTGCAGCAGGATGGAGGTGAACAGCCTTCGCAACACCGCCAGCCCGGCCATCTGAGGACCACCGGCCAACCGTTCATACGGCGTCCTGTCCTCCCTCACGAGGCCTGGCCGCCTTGGCCGGGGGAGGCATACCATCACGACCGTCAGGACGCTGCCGCGTCAGTCCGCGCAGTCCGGGTCTGCCGGGTTGCCCTCGCCGCTGTAGCAGCGCTGAAACACGCCGAAGTCGGACTGGTCGACGTCGTTGTCGCCGTCCAGGTCGAACTTTTCGCAACCCAGCGCGAGCGGAATCATGGGACCGGACAGGCAACTCTGCATCGCCGCCAGGTCATCCAGGTCCACGTCGCCGTCACGGTCCGAATCGATCGGCAGATCGGTAATCACCAGGGTGGCGGCATCGGGCGCGATGGTGCTATCGGGGTTCAGCGGGGCGGTCTCCGAATGCCCAACGTTGTCGCGGCCGACGCTGTAGAAGGCGTAGCGATGGCCCCACTGGCCGTGGAAGGGGGCCGACGTCTCGGCCGTGCTCAACCACAGGCCGAACGGGCCGTCATCGACGGAAACGTAGATGTCGTACGCCGCGACACCCGAGCCGTTGGCGTCGTCCTGGCCGGTCCACTCCAGCGCGAAGGGATACTGCGAGGTTGTGGCCGGCAGGGCGGTTACCTGGCTGGAGGGCGCGCCGGCGTCGATGGTGACCAGCGCCTCCTTGTTGGGGTCGGTGCCCTGCGACGGGTCGTGGGGATCAACCTGGTTGGTGGCGATGATCTCGCCGCCGTCAAACTGGATCTGGGCGACGTTGCGGATCTCGGTGCCGCTGGGTAGCCCCGGCCTGGCGTTGACGACGTAGCCGATGCGGCCTTCCCCGCGATGAGTCTCGGAGTCCGGGTCGTTTGGCGGCAGGAAGCCAGCGTAAGCGTCCTCCGGGGGCAGGCCGGTCTTCGGATCGAGAGTCTGAAGGTGCCACGTGGCCGTACTTGTTGCAGCATCCAGATCGACGGTGATGTTGACGGTCAACGGCGTCTCGCCGGTGTGCCACCCCTGGGTCTCGTTCCAGGTCCAGCCGTCGATGGCGAGTCTGGTCTCGTAGTGCTGCAATCCTTCGGGCACGGAGACCACGTGCGGCCCGAAGCCGAGCTCACCAAATTCGAATGTGGCGGGGTCGAGGGCGTTCTGAAGCTGGTCAATAATGTACACCTCCCGCGCCGCAGCCGTTGCGGCGGGGTCGTTCTCGAAGTAGATGACGTACGGCAACGGTTTATCCGTACCCTTGAGGTTGGCGGTGCCGAAGCCGAGGGGACCGATCTTGGCGTTGGGGTCCCACGCAAGCACGACACTGGTTATGTAGTCGATGTAAGCCTGAAGCGGGATGGCACTGGCGCCGAACACAAACAGCAGTGGGTGAGGCATTGTGGACATGACGCCAATCTGAGCACTTCCACCCCATCCGATACCGAATGCCGAATCTGCTTGTTTGTCTCCCAGGTACTGAGAAACATGCCCCATCAGTCCACAACCAAGCCAAGCTTCTGCATAGAGCCCACTACGAGCGGCCTTGGAAGAGTAGGATATGCTGCCGATTTCCTGAATACCGCCGTTAATTCCCCAATTGTCATTCTCATCGGCCCACAGATAACCGGACGGAGAAGGTATCCCTTTCGAGTATCCAATCCCAATGTACTGCTTGCCGGACGCTCGATTCCACCCCAGGCTGACAACTATGCCAACAGGAAGACTGACTCGAATAACATCAAGGCCCAGCGGATCGATGTACGTTACTGGGTCATTTGCACAATAGGAGTATAGATTCAGACCGCCGCGGATCCCAGCCGGATCACACGTAATGAACCTCCCAGATGTTGGCATATAGTACCTTGTCCTCATGAAGTAGCCGCAACGTCCGTCGTCGCTGACGCCCCATCGGCCAATGTACCTGAACGTGTTGGCGAGGGACTCATTGGCCTGTAACGGACCACCAAAGGGGTCGTAGTCGTAGCTGTTCGCAATGGCGCCAACTGGGTCGGTCATTTGCCGCGTGTGGCCAATCGCATCGTAGGAGTAGAAGGCCGCGTTGCCGGCGGCACCGGTGCGCGAGATGAGACCGAGGCCGTGCGTGTAGCGGGCAACCAAGGTACCATTGCCATCGTACTCCGCGGCCACATCGACGAGCCCGATCGGGTCATGTAGGTAGCGCGTGGCGACGCCGTCGTGCTTGACCTCAACGCGGTTGCCGAGCGCATCGTAGATATACTCCCGCGTGCCGTCGGTCGGCGTGGCCACGCGGACAAGACGGTTCTCGATATCGTACGTGTACGTCGTCGTGCCGGTCGCGTCGGTCTTTGAGGTCATGTTGCCGTCGGCGTCGTACGTGTAGCTCGCGCCGCCCACCTGCGTGTACTGGTTCATATTGTTTGTCGTGTATGCGGTCGACGTGCCGTTATCCGTTACGACCGTCCGGTTGCCCGCGGGGTCATACTGGTACTCGACCACATGGCCGTCGGGGTGCTTTACGCGGGTAAGCTGGCCGAGGGCGTCATAGCCGTACTGCCACGTCCCGTTCAGCGTGGCCATCGACGTGGGATTCCCGTTGACGTCGTAGACATAATCGAACCGCGACTGTACGGCGTCGTCCTTGCCGTAGTTGACCATGTGCGTGATTTGGCCAGCCGCATCGTATTCGTAGGTCGTGTAGGTGCCGTTGCCCTTGTTTTCGCGGCTGAGGCGCCCGGCGTCGTCGTAGAAGTAACGGATGATCTCGGCGCCGCTGCCGTCGGTCAGCTGCTCGAGCCGGCCTGCCGTGTCGTAGTCGTAGTTGAGCACGTAGCCGTCGTGGCCGCGCCGCTGAGTCCGGCGGCCGGCGTTGTTGTACTCGAACTCGAACCATCGCCCGCCGGGGCCACCGCCGGGATAGTCGATCCGCTTGAGGAAATCGCGATGGTCATACTGCATCGCGATCGTGCCGGTCGCGGAGTCGATCACCGAGGTGAGGTTCCCGCGCAGGTCATAAGTGTAGCCGGTGGTCCGAACGGGATCCTGAGACCAAGGCTCCCGCCATTCCTTGCGCGTCACGAGGCTGTTCCACCGAGTGTCCTCATACCGGAAGTTGATCTGCTGACCTCGACGGTTCGTGACCTTGGTGACGTTCCCGGCCGTATCGTACTCGAACAGCTCGCTGCTCGCGTCGGGATATGTCATCTGGGTGAGGTCGCCGCGGGAATCAGTAGTGAAGTCGGTCACGTGGCCTCGAGCGTCCCTGAGCCAGTCGAGCCGGCTGCCGTCGCCGGTGTTGCCGAGCGAGATGACGTTCAACAGCGGGTCAGTGATGCGGATCGGGTTGGACTTACTGTCGTATTCAAACTGCGCCGACTGATTCTCAGGGCCCACCGCCCCGGTGAGGTTCAGCAGGGCATCGTAGCGAAGTCGGGCCTTCGCCCCGAGCGGATCGGTGATGTCCAGTAACTCGCCGAACGCGCCCGGGTGCAACGAGGTCGCCGCGTTGAGGGCGTCCTTAACCTGCACGCGCCCTGATGGGTCGTAGGACAGCCGGACGCGTTCAGCGTTCTCGTCGCGCGATTGGGCGATGAGCCGGCCAAGCGCGTCGTATTCATAATACCGGTGCGTGCCGTCGGGGAAGGTGATTGCCCGTAAGGCGTGGTCGGCCGGGCTTCCCGCCACCGGGCTGTAATCGTATTCGGTCGTCACGCTCCCGGGGTCGGTGACCGCGCGGAGGTACTCACCGTTGTATTGGTACGAGGTAGCCCGGACCGAGTTGTCAGCCAAGCGATGCTCGACGCGCGCGATCCGCCCGGCATCATCGTAAACGATCTGGAGAACCTGCCCGTTCGAGTGCGTGATGCTGCTCAACAGGACGCCTGTATAGCTCATTGTCAGGCGGTTCCCGTTGGTTTCCGCGACATAATCCAAGCGGCCAGCACCATCAAATCGCCAGACGAGGCCGCTTTTTTCCCGTAGGCGGTAACCGTCGGCGTCGAGAGTCAACTCTCCGTAGTCGCCGGGCTCGGGCAGGCGCTGCCCCTGCCACCAGACGTCTGTGAACGTGCGGGTCGCTCCCCCGGGACCATGCACAACGACCTCTCCGGCCTGCGGGACCGTGAGCCGATACTCGAAGTTGTGCCACCAGCCGCGCCCCAACGGCCCCAGACGAAACCGCTGGTCGATCGACTGCGGCGCGACCCGCGCGAAAACCAACGGCAGCACGCTGCCGGGCGCGTACGCGTCCACGGCCACCGCCAGCGCGCCGCGAGGGCTGATTGCGCCGGTGGCCTTGGCAATCTCGAAGGCCAGGAGCTTCTCAACCTGGTGCGTGCGGCTGCCGTGCTGATCGAGGTATGCGGCGTCTGCGTCGAGCACCCTCACATAATCGCCCCAGGTCGAGCCGAGTTGGCCTGTCAGAATCGGCCAGATCGCATCCCACGCGTCGGCCGCCATCGTGTCCGGGCGCAGGTCCTCTTTCATCGAAGCCCAGTCGATTGGCGTAGTCTCGTTAGCGGCCAGTGCGCCCAGCGTGAATTCGATAGGTGAGACCCAGGTTTGACAGCCCTGGTAGTAGACCGCAATGCGTCCTGATTCACCGGGGTTCAAGAGGGCAGGGTCGGGTCCGGGGCCCAAACCGAGCATTTGCACTGAATTGCTCAGGCCCCCCGCAGGGAGAGTGGGATCGGCGGTCAGCAAGGTGCCCTGTGTCGCCTGCAGCCTGAGCAGCGGCGCGGGCATGGGGGCGGTGCCCACATTGGCGTAGTTGATGTAGAGCGTCGCGGGGATGTGGAAGCCGAGCGGGCTCGAGACGATCAGGTCTGCCTTCAGTTCGGGTGCACCACCTTCGAAAACGGTAAAGGGATACGTTGCGGTCTGGGCGTCTGGATTGGTGACCACAGCATTCCACTGACCAGCCTGCGCGCCGGTGACGTTGAATCGGGCAAACAGCGTGGCGGAATCGACCCACTGGACATCTGTCGGGTGTATGTCGCTCTCACCTTCGCGTCGCAAAACGACCGCCGCGGCTGGATCGAAGCCTGTGCCCCGGATCGTCGAGAGTTCGTGTCTATGCGAGGCGTTGTAGGCGCGGTCCGGCTCGACAGAAGTAATCGTCAACGGCAGGTAGCGGGCAGTGGCCGTGTACCCCGACGGACCCGGTGCCGGCACGTCCGCCGCCTGCACGAGGATGTAGTACGTGCCAGCACGTGTTCCTGGAATTCGAACGACCTGGTCGGCCACGGGCTGCGCCGATCCGCGGTAATCACTCAGGCTCTGGCTTGGGGTGTCCTCGAAACTAACGTACAGCTCGTTGGCCCCGGTATCATCAAGATCATCGAGGCGGATTTCAAGATCCTGGCCGGACGCGACTGTGACGTAGTAGTAGTCGGGTTGCTTGGGGAAGGAGAAGCTGCCCGACGTTGGCACGTCCAGGGCAAGCTCCTTGGGCTTTAAGTAGCGAAACGAAGCGTCATACACATCTTCAGGATCCTCACCAAAGGTCACGTCGCCGTCCTGGTTCATAAGGCGGCCTCGTGTGTCCGCAATATTCGGTCCCACGAGGATGTGGTACTCACCTTCCGACTCGTGTGCTGGAAAACCCACCCGCCAGGATCGCGCTTTCAGGCGACGCGGTGGCACCATGGTCGAGGAGCGTTCACCATTGGGCCGGACTAAGGTAACATCGTCGGTCGTGAACGTACCCGCATCCAACTCTGAGTCGAAATCGAGGTCTACATGGTCAGGACGCCAGAGAACCAGTTTCGAGGGGCTGTGCGACACGACATACGGTGCCCACGGACGCGTGAAAATCGTGCCTGGGTTTCCGTTTTGAAGACCATTGCCGCCCTGCACGTTGATTCGCCCCGGATCGAATGCGGCCATGTCGATGTAACGGATCGCGATTCTTCCGCCGCCGCCGCCGCCCGCCTTGCCCTCGGCACCTACGCCGCCGTTGGCCGAGATCACACCACTGCCGGCCAACGCACCAACCCGCAGGTAGACGCTCCCGCCTGAGCCCCCGCCACCACCGCCGCCACCCCAGAAGTTCACCGGGCCTGGCAGACCGTCGGCGCTCAATTTCCCGTCCACGCTCAGCGTTCCGCCCACCGTCAGCCGAAGGGCACCGCCCCCCGCGCCCCCGGCTGCGGGAGAGTATGTAGACTGGCCGCCCCCGCTGCCCAACTCCGTCAGCTCGGTCAACGAACCATAGACTGCACCCCCGCTGGGCCCGCCAGGCACCGATCCGCCCGTGCCCCCGTAACCGCCCCCGCCGCCCGTGTAAATGCCAGACTCACCCTTCCCCGAACCAGCATCGGAACCATACCCCTTACCGTCCGCCGAAATCGCCGCCCCGGACTCCACCACCGCGTCGCCCGATACCGTGAAGTCAAAACCCGCCTGCCCGGCCGTATGCGTCAGCAGTCCGTCGGCGGCAACTCGCAGACTGTCCACGGTGACCGATCGATCCAGCAGGAACACGCCGCCCGCAGAAACGGTCAACGCACTGGCCATCTGCACGACCCCAGCGCCGACCGACAACGTACCCCCGTTCCGGACTTCGATGCTCTCAAACACCGGGGCGCCAGCGCCGATTGGCGTCGTCGCACCCGCCGTGCCGCCGTTATCGACCACCAAATGACCGATCGCGTCACCCGGCCCTTTACGGAACATCGTTCCCGCGCCGCCGCTGCGGCCTGCTCCACCCCGCGCCGATGTCGTCCCCGCAAAGCTGTCCGTCTGATAGTGAACCGCAATTCGTCCGCCACCACCGCCGCCGCCACGGTCGCCATCACCAGCCGCGCCCCCGTCGGCCGAGATCACCCCCGCGCCTTGCAGCGCACCCACCCTCAGATAAACGCTCCCGCCCGAACCCCCGCCGCCATAGAACCCGCCGGCCGCGTTGCCATTCACACTCAGCCGCCCGTCCAGTTGCAGCGTCCCGTCCACCCTCAACCGAATCGCCCCACCCCCGGAACCACCCAGTGTCCACCCGTACCCCCCGCCGCCACCGCTGCCTAAGTCTGCCGGTTCCATTGCCGAACCGTACGTCGATCCCCCGGGAGTAACGCTGAACGTCGTTCCCGGCGGAGGCAACGAGTCTCCACCTCGTCCGCCGTAGCCCCCTCCGCTACCCCGCAAACTCCACTCGCTCCCGTTTCCTGACCCCGCCCCCAAACCAGCCCCCGATGCATGACCTTTGCCATCCGCTGAAATGGCTGCCCCGGACTCCACCACCGCGTCACCCGATACCGTGAAGTCAAAACCCGCATGCCCGGCCGTATGCGTCAGCAGTCCGTCGGCGGCAACTCGCAGGCTGCCCACACTCACCGACCGGTCCACCAGGAACACACCATACGCAGAAACGGTCAACGCACTGGCCATCTGCACGACCCCCGCGCCAACCGCCAGTGTGCCCCCGTTCCGGACCTCGATGGTTTCAAATGCTGGAGCCCCGGCCCCGACCGGCGTCGTCGCACCCGCCACGCCACCGTTATCAATCACCAAGTGCCCAACCGTATCCCCCGGCCCTTTACGGAACATCGTTCCCGCACCGCCGCTGCGGCCTGCTCCACCCCGGGCCGATGTCGTCCCCGCAAAGCTGTCTGTCTGATAGTGAACCCCAATTCGTCCGCCACCACCGCCGCCGCCACGGTCGCCATCACCAGCCGCGCCCCCGTCGGCCGAGATCACCCCCGCGCCTTGCAGCGCACCCACCCTCAGATAAACGCTCCCGCCCGAACCCCCGCCGCCATAGAACCCGCCGGCCGCGTTGCCATTCACACTCAGCCGCCCGTCCAGTTGCAGCGTCCCGTCCACCCTCAACCGAATCGCCCCACCCCCGGAACCACCCAGTGTCCACCCGTACCCCCCGCCGCCACCGCTGCCTAAGTCTGCCGGTTCCGTTGCCGAACCGTACGTCGATCCCCCGGGAATAACGCCGAACGTCGTTCCCGGCGGAGGCAACGAGTCTCCGCCTCGTCCGCCGTAGCCCCCTCCGCTACCCCGCAGACTCCACTCGCTCCCGTTTCCTGACCCTGCTCCGGGACCCGCTCCCGAGCCATACCCCTTGCCATCCCCATCGATCCGGCTGGCCACAAGGTCGCCCTCGGCCCCCTGAACGAGCACATCGCCCGCGATGGTCAACGCGAGACCATTCACGCCGGCATCGCTGAATCCCGGCGTGTGTGTCACCACGCCAGGCTGGTTGCTGGCGTTGCGTCGAACAGCGAGCGCGCTGAACTCGTGGGCGCCGTTCACGGTGAGCGTGCAGCCCTCGACGATGATGTCCTGGCCATCGTAGGTCATATCGCCGGCCGCGATCAGTGTGTCGGTCGTGAACGTCACGGCCCCGGCCGTGCCGGCAAGCATCAGCACGCAGCCGGCGGCGAAGGCGATTCGCATCGGCGCGCCAAAGTACGCCGATCGCGCGGCACCTGCCCGAACGGGCACAAGAGCATCGATGGTTGTCGACGGAATCGTAGCGGACGGGTGAGACATGACGTGACCTCC
>ENA-UOWG01000512-UOWG01000512.1-activated-sludge-metagenome-genome-assembly--contig:-NODE-512-length-50580-cov-7.123028_pt1 | contig 50580 bp, 60 predicted proteins | sample MGYA00238147_ERZ761563 | MGnify/ENA primary metagenome ERZ761563 (study PRJEB28884, sample SAMN05720216) | anaerobic digester metagenome | isolation source: active sludge of municipal...
CACGACATCGCTGACGCCGGGATCGGCTGTCGGCGGCAAGAGTGAAAGCGCGGTCTTCATCGCTGCCCACTTAACGGATTTCTCAGCGCCAGATTCCCACGCGAACTCGCTGGTATCGGTGCCCGATGTTGGAGGCGGAATGTATCGCATGGGGATTAAGCGTTGTTGGTCTCAACCCACGATACGGCGACGCTGCCAGCGCCGGTCGTTTTTGATCGGAAAGAAAAGCTCTGAGGGAACGCGAGTTGATTACCAAACTCAATCGCGGCGCTCGCCGGGATCGGCGTGCCGGTGCCAGCCGTGGCGGTGGCATCATCATAGAACGCCTCGATTTCAACCGAGCCCGTGTTCCGGATGAGGACACCCAATCGAAGGCCGCCACCGACCTGAGCAGGGACAACAACCGGGGATGATGCGGAATTAGAGGCGATGACGGCGCTGATGACTGCTTTTAACGCGAGAACTTTTTTGATTTGCATAGAACCTCACACACTCATTTGTTCGCGCCGGCTTCGCGTTACTGACAGTTGGTAACACCGGAGCCATTACGAATCAAGTTTTTTCTCTACAGAGAAGTGACGCTCTTCAAGCAACGCCACGCGCCCACGATCCCAGCGCCAGCCGCGCCGCTGCCTATGGTCGTGAACTTGGGTTCAATCACGGTATTCGCCGGGATGAGAATGCCGTCTCCAGCGACCGTCACCAGCGCATAACTCGCGCCGGCTGGGATGGCGAAGTCGGTTGCGTTCTCCACCGTGCCGATCACGAGACGGCTCGTGCACGCCAGTCCTGTCGGCGCGGTCTCCGCCCAGAATTCCACCGCCTGCAGATACACGTCAACGGGGAAAGAGAACTTGCCCCACTTCTCGCCAGCGACCGCCGCGGCGATTCTCAGCGTCGTGCGTGACTCGAACAGCATGACACCCCTGCGTTGTACATTCGCGTCGTGAATGGTCTGCGCCTGCGTAGCGCCCAGCCCCTCCATTGTTTCTTCGCCTGTGAGTTCTTGAGCCATGATTTCTCCTTATGCTTTGGTGACGGTGACGGTGCGATAGGTGGATGATCTCCAGCCGTTGACGACAGAATAAACGCGTGCCTCGAAAGACGCTGGGCTGCCATCGAGCGCCGGCGCGTAATCGTAGTAGTGCCTGCCTGCAAAGAATCCCGTGGCGATGGTCGCACTCGCGGCTACTGCGATCGTGCGTTCAAGGGTCAAGCCGTTGTAAATGTCGATCTCGAAACTTCCCTCAACGGCCACGCCATCTTCCCACATGCCGGTTTGGTTTGGGTATCCCATACCAGCGCCGCGCGTGCGCGCAGTCCAAGACAGGCGCACAGTGTTGCCTGCGGTATACGTCGGCGCAAACACGCTGCCCTTGCCGTCTGCCAGCAGATTTGCGACCGGGAAGGGCCGCTTGGCGCGCTCAACCAGCGCCAGTGAATCCGTGGCGAACAGGTGAAGCGCGCCGGTTTGGTTGCGGGTGTATGGCACGGCTGACGCGTAGATCGTGACACCGTTTGCCCAGCCCGCTTGGCGTCTCGCGAGAAACGGTGGCTGGCCATTGCGCAGCAAGAACACCGATGCCCCGGAGAGATGCGCTGCCGCGTCGGTATCATAGAGACCGCGCAACACGCCGCGAATGCGGTAGTAGAGCCCCTCGGCTTCTATGACCTGGAAGGCGAGGATTTCGTCGTCAATGACCATTAGGTTTCGGGCAAGGAACAGGTTTGCGCGGCTGACGCTGGCGGTGGCCGCGAACGCGGTCACGTCGGGCGACGGGTCTATCAGGAAGCCCACGTCGTCAACGGCCAACGTGGTGGCCTTGTAGGCGGCTGTCAGCGCGCCGGCTGGCACGAAGGGCGACGCCTTTTCTACCACGGCGTCCAAGTCCAACGACAAGCCCGCATAGAGCATGAACTGTGAATACATCGTTTGCTCGCGCGCCGCCAAATAGGTAACGGCCAGCGATCCGCCCGTCACGTCCCACGGCAATTCAAGTGCCTTGGTGTGTACCAGCGGTCCCTCGATGGTAACAGGCGTGCCAGCGGCAACAATCTCGCCGGGATCAACCGACTGCCGGTTGGCCCCCAACTCTTCAATCGCCTTGACCTCGACGTAGCGCGCCGACGTTGCGCTGCGCTCCAGCGATATGACACGCCAGAGGCGGGTGACGTCGGCAAGGCATGGCGTGTAATTGAGCTTCACCACGTCTCCCCATTCCAAGGCAATCCCGTTGGCACGATCGAGCGTAAACGTCACGGCGTCATGCGGCGTCATGAGTTGCTGCATCTTGGACTGAGCCGCAATGGCGGCAATGTCGCGCACGGTGAACAGCGGCAGGTCAATGCGCTCGCGGCGCGCTGAGTCGGCATCAATGGTCGCGCCGATGTTGAACATGGGGAAGTTGGCCGACGCGAAGTTTTTCCGCCAGTCAGTGTAGTTGACCAAGACCTGCGTCGGCAACGCGCCGGGCAACGAGCTTTCGATGTTGAAATTGGCGATTGCCGCCGATGGAATCACGGTCACTGTGGCGGGGTCGTAATCGCGGCGCTGTAGTTTCAGGTAGAGAACTCCGCTGCGCACCACGACGCCAGCGTCGATATGTGAGAGGATATTTTCAACGACAGATTGCAGCGTGTCCTGGTCTTTCAGGTAGGTTGAGATTCCAAGCTGCTCGGTCGCAATCGTTGCCGCCGCGGCGTTCCAGCTCGTGGCGTCCAGCGTCGCCACTGGCACGCCGGCGCCGTATCGCGTGTTCGTCATGAGGTCCGCGATGACGTGCACGGGGTTGGCTTCGTAAATCTCGCAGTTCGACCCGTCGCCGGAATCCGTGAGGATCACCTTGTCGGTATTGGCCAGCGGACTCTGTGGGACGCGGCGCAGCCTGACGGTAATCTGCGGGACCGTGGGCGACGTGCCTACGTCATACTGGTAGAACAGCATCCAGCACATGCCGGCCCACGAAGGCACATCGCCAAGAATACCGGCAAGTATTGGGTCGGGTGCCTGGGTCGTGGTGCCCCAGTAGAACCGCACCAACCCGTTGCCGACGGTGAGATCGGCGTAGCCATTGGGGAAGTCCGCCGCGTCATAGTCCAGCGGGCCGCGCCAGATAGGACACTGGCCGGCTCGCACTTCGATGATGCGATCAATGGGCCCCCAGCCGAGGCACACCGCCCACGATAGCCGGTAAGTGTAGGTTTCGCCGCCATTGGACCCGCCAAACATTCCGCCCTTGCCGCCCGAATCGACTTCGTGCGCCACGCTTTCCTTGATTGCGCTGGCGGCATCCTTTGGCCAGATGTATTGGCCGGTGCAATCGCAGGTGCCGATGGGAACAGGAATCGCCGCGCCTTCGTCGCTGGTTGGAAAGCTGTAGTCAGGCGCGTCAAACCTGCTTTTGGGTTTGGGTGCCAGGAGCGCCGCAGCGACAGCGAATGCCGCACTGACGGCGAGCATGATGAGCATTGGTGCCATTTGTCCCATAGCAGTTATTCCTTTGGAGCAATGAATCGAAACGCGCGGCGCAGCGCGGTTTTGTAAACCTGTTCGCGCAGACTAGAGAGCCGAAACGCGGCCGTTGGCCCGTAGCCGCCGCCCGAATGGTAGAACATGCCGTTGCGCCCGCCGCGATAGATGCCGATATGATGCTCGCGGCCAGCGAAGCGAAACGTTAGCAGGTCGCCAAAAAGCAGTTCGTCTCTGAACGGGTTCAACATGGCCATGCGGCCCTGATTCACGAAGTCTGTCAGGATCGCCGACATTGTTTCCGGGCCTTCGGCGGTGCCGATGCCGGCGTTGGCCGCGCTGGGCGGAATGATGACGGGAGAAATGACGCCGGCATTTTCAAACGCGGCGACAATCGTGTGCACGCAGTCGCCGCGGACGCCCTTGACGGCACGGGTGCGGCCGCGTTCTGCGCTGCAATGAACCCACGGCGTGCCAATCCAACTATCGAGCTCGGCTCGCAGGCGGTCGGCCTTGGCGGAATCCAACAACACGGGAAGGCTCGCGGTGGTTTCCATATTACGCATCTTCCACGTCAATGTAACTTGGGTCGCCCGCGCAACCACTGACGCGCGTGTAGCGGCCTGACGGCGAGTCTCCGATGACCTTTGAGCCGAGCCAGAGATTGACGCACCCGGATTGCCCTGTTTCGGAATTACTTGGTGTAGGCAGCGGTGTCAGTGGATTGGATCCGGTGAGCTTGTAGACATCGAAGCGCAGCCACCATTTCACCACGCCGGCAACATTGGTGAACCATGCGACCACGCCGTCACACGGGCACCAGTAGCCGTCAACAATCATATACTGCGCCTGGCTGCATTGGCCGATCGACGGATACATGCCGGAGCGCGGCGCGCACCCATGGCAGCTCGTGATTTTTCCGCCCTGCGGGTAGATGTAACCGAGCCACAGAGCGATGTCGTTTCGCAGCAATGCCGGCATTGGGCTGTATCCATCCTCTTGGCCAACATTCCTGAAAGTGCGGAGCTTGACCTTGAACCTGGTGGGCCATACGGCGAGCAACTCGCTTTCTGAACATGAGCCAACCTCGCCACATTCTCCCACCACGTTTGCGCAATCCTCCATGCCGGTCAGCGCCCAGTTTGACTGCGAAAATGTCGGGAAGCCGAGATAGCCGCTGCCGGCCAGTAAGTTGTTGAACTTGGTTTTGCTCTGCGTAACCGAACCGTCATAACCGGCGTAGGCTGTGAACTTCGCACCCTCGGTGAGCAGCAACTGGGGTTCCCATTGCAGCGTAAAGACTCCAGTTGCTTTGTCGTTGTTGATGATTGGGATCTTCAACGTCACCAGTTTTCCTGCGATATGGCGTTGATACGAGATGTAGCCGTTGTAGTAGTAGCCGTCGTCTTGCGCCGCTGCCGCCGTGCTGGTTACGAGATTGCCGTTGATGTCCGTGGCCACGGCCTCGGTGGCGAAGGCCGCTATCTGTCCCGACGTAAGACCGAAGTCCGTTGTGTATGGAACGCGTTGGTCAAGCTGACTGAATAGCGTGGCTGGAATCTTCTGCGTTAAGAACGTCGCCAGCGGTTTGAACTCGGCGCGAATGCTCGTAAGGTCGCGCTTCACGCTGGTGAGTTGCCCCGAGATCACGGGGTCAATTACCGGCGTGCCATCGGTTTTGAAAAAGATTTCCGAAATCGTGCAATCAATGCGGATGTTGAGCCGGCGTCCACAAAACGACAGGAACGGTTCAACCACCGGCGCAGTTATTGTAAACGCGTTTTGCTCCATGCCGCCAGCGCCCTTCTGCGCCTGGTCGAATGCAATGGCGACGCTCTCGTATCGCTCGCCACTCATTACCAGCGGAGACGGCAGCGACGTGTAACACCATACGCCATTGGGGATCGCCGCGGCTGTGAAACGGTAGATGAAGGCCGTGCGCGCCTCCACCGCGGCCGCCAGCACCGCGAGATCGCTAGAGAGGGTTTTCATTCGTGGTTAGGCAGCGGGCAGCAATACATTGTTTTCAGCAAGCACGCCGTCTGCGGGGTCAGTGCCGGTCAGCAGCGCGGCATACTCGGCAGGCAGCTCCGCCAGCGTCGTTTCCCAATCGCTCTGCGAGTTGTGGTTGAAGACGAGCGAGATGTCGTCCACGTCGAATCGCGTCAACAGCAGCATCGAAATCACCGCGTCCGCCGGCAGCGCCGGGACGGTGCTTTCCAGCGTCAACACTTCGTTGCCGTAGGCATCATATTGGGCATCTGTCACGAGACGCGCATACCATGCGCCTTCAGCGACGATCAACAGCACCCGGCGTTGCACGCGCAGGTAGTCGCCGGTGACGTAACCCGACGGCGAGCACACCAACTGGTTTGAAGTGGCCGGCTGCGCGGCGGTCAGCACCAGGTCGCGCTTTCCAGATGGCAACCACAGGCACGACTGACGGCCACGGCGGCCACAGAACAGCGCCCACGCTCTCGCAATGTCGGCCCGGTCATCGAGCCATACCGTGCCGGGCGCGGTGACGCGCGGGTCGTCCTCGGCAGTAACGGCGGCAACGATGGAGGTTTCCGATTCCACCGTGTCAACACGTTGGTTGCGCTGGGCTTGGAATCCCTTGGACCAATTGAACGGGAAGGGGAAAATTGGCAGGTCGCGATACTCGGCAAGCGTCACTGTAAACGGCAGGGTTTCGGTTTCGATTGCCGCTTCCTTGAACGATGCCGAGCCTGACGCCTGAAACGCATTCAGCCACTGCAATTCCATGCCGGTCTTGATGGGTTCCGACACGAACACCGGCACTGCCAAGTCACCGGCAACGTAGCCCGCTGGTGCTGTGAGTACCGACGTAAGCGATGTTGCGCCAGCCGCCGATATTTCGAGCAGCGAATAAACGCTTGGCGACTTCCACAACATGACGGGGCGTGTCGGTTGGAACAGTTGAGAGGATCCAGCAGTGACGGCAATCGTAGTTCCGGACGGTGCGGCCGTCAGCGGAACCGCCTCACTCCACATAGGCACCAACACGCTCTTGCCGATATTCGCTTCGATGAATTGCTCGATTGACCTGGCTACGGCGTGATCCTCCCATGCTGCGACCTTGTGTTCTGCTGAAAGTTTTGGGCGATCCAGCCGCGCATTGCGCTCTTCGGCGCCGGAATCCGATGTCTGAACATCGGTAATGAACGTCATGCCGAGCTTTGGCCTATGCGACCAGTCAGGCTCGAATGAGAACACCGGCAAGGTCCAGACGTAGGGCGGAATCTTGGAGACGCGTGCCGCCGCACCAACCGTAGACACGCCGGCGACAGTTGACGCCGCCGCAACCTTGAAACCCATCGTCGCCGCAACCACCGATGATCCAGCCGCCGTTGCCGTGGCCATGAGTCGCCCGGTACAGTGCGCTGAGACTTCGGTTGCGCCCTCGACCGTGGCGCTTACGCCGCGTAGGCGCATCGCCGCCGCTGAGATCGTGGTTGAACCGCCAGCTGTTGCCCGGAAGCCACGGTAAAGCATTGGCGCGCCCGCTGCGACTGTTCCGACCCCGGCGAACGTGGCCGACCATGCTTTGCCGCGCCGAATGAAGTAGCTGGCGGCTCGTGGCGACACAATACCGAGATATGGGTTGATACTCAGCGCCCGGATTTCATCGCCGGTCAATGCACGGTCCCAAGTGCGAACCAAGAATATCTTGCCTTCGTAGTAAACCGAGTAGTCACTGCGCCGCCCGAAATACCGATAAGACTTATCTCCAGCGCCGACAGCGCAAGACTGGATCGCGCCATTCAACCACAGAGTTTCCGTGTTGCTGCCATCGCTCTTGCAAATTGCGATGTAATCGCGGTCGGCGAATAAGCGATCCCAGCCGTTGGAGTTGTAGTATGTGATTCGGTTGTAGCCGCTGATGCCAAGAATATCGCTGGCCGCCGCAGACAACAGTGATTGCCCGGTCCCTACCAGTGACACGAAGGCTGGCCGAAACCACACCAGCGCCGTGTAGCGCGCGGCCGAGTATAGAGTCGTGATGGCATCGAGCGTGACATGGCCATCGGTTGACCCATTGAACATCAACCCGCCCTGGATACCGCCGCACCACGCCGGATAGCGCCCCGTGCTGCCAGCGGTGAGCGCGCCGTGATTCCCCTTGGCGATGTCCCACACCCGACGCCCAGCGCCTTCATTCAGGAGCCAGCAACCGCGTTGCGCCCTCGCAAACGGTGACGACCAATCCAACGCCGCGCCGGGCAGCGGCTTGCCGCGTGGGCAAAGATGGTCTGTGAGTTGCACTGGATTTACGTCAGCGAGTCAGCCGTCACAAGCTGCGCCTCGACGCCAATGGTGTATCCGCTGCCGAGATTGTCGGCTACAACGCGAATCCTGCCGATGGCCGTCAGATCGAGTTGGGCGACGAACACCTCGGCTTGCGCAGTCACGACGCTACCGTTGGCGTGGCCATTCGTGACAGGTTCTTCCAGCGTTAGCGTGGTGCTGACAATGCTCTTGATGCGCGCCCACTCACCGTTTGCGAACGTCGAATCTTCGATGAAGATAAGTCCGCCCACTGCGAAATTTGACGCGCTGGCAACCACGATGGAAGGATCGGCAGCTGTCACGGTGCCATTCAGCGTTGTGGCTCCGATCGTCGCCACGCCGGGCGACGGCTGGAAGATTGCCAGTGGAACCCAAGCATCTGTCCCGCTGGATTTCGCGCTGCCCTCGATGCGAATGTTTGGCCAGCCAGCCGTCAACACGTTGGCGACGTGACGGCCAAACCTGACGAAGACAGTAGCCGCCAGTTTTGTTGACACATCGAGCGCGGTCCCGACAATGCTGTTGGCCGTCGCGATGCTTTGAAGCGCCAGCAGTGTCTGGCCCTGTGTCTTTGTGATATTGGCCATTGGCTTAGTCCTCCGTGAAGGTCAGGGCGTCAACGTCAAACACAACGATGTCATCGACCGCAACGGCCTTTGACGTATCGAGGTCTGCCCAGAACAGCAGGTTGCCCGCAGTCGGGTCGTCATAGACACCGACCGCTACAACGGTGCCCCATGATGCACCAGCCTGCGGAAACGTGATCTGCGTGCCATTGGTCTTGGAACCTGCAGACGCGGCGGGGAAGTTGGTAGCGTTGTTGGTGACTGCGACGCGCGCGTAGCCGGTGCCTGTGACTTCGGTAAGGTTTGTGCCGGCGTCGGATTGTGGATCGGTGCCGCGCGCCGTGAACAGCGCCAGATAGACCGTGGCGGCTCGCGTGTAATCGCTGCCGCCCAACACGTGGTCCAGTACTTTGTTTTCCAGATAATCTGTTTTTGATCCAGCCATAGTATTTCTCCTTAGATGTACCGCTTCAGGGCTTGCGCGATGTTCCGCGCGTTGACAGAAATGTAGCTGCCGATGGCGTTGTGATTCTCCGATGACGCCGCGATACGCTTCAAATGCTCGGGGCCGATGGCCACAATGTTATTGATCGAGAGTCTCTGCGCAGAAGCAGCGCCGGATGCGGCGATGGCAGGGACCACGCCGCCGGAGGCAAAGTGAAGGCGCGGAACTTGAAGTTCTGGAAGCTGCATCCGGTTGATGGCGCGAATAGCGTTTACGCCACCGAGCCAATCCACTGCCTCGGGCCGGATGAACCCCTCGCCTCCACGCACCGCTACCAGAAACCGGTCGTCTGCGCTGCGGGGAAGTCCTATTGGAACCGCGGGATCTCCCACGTAGCCGCCTTCGGCGTAGCCCGAGAAAAACGCTCCTATTTCAGCCGGTGACGACTCCATTCCAACGGAACTTGGACTGCCGCTGGATGCGCCACCAAACAAGCTGCCAAGAAATCCCATCAGACCGGATGCTTGCTTTCCACCGCCACCAGCGCCTCCAAGTGCGTTCAGTATTGCCTGCTCAGCGATCATCTCGGCAATGCGTGCCAAGACATCGGATGCCATCTGGCGGAACGCCGTCGCGAAATCCTGAGTGCCGCGAATCATGCTTACGAACGACGCCGCAAATGCGTGGGACATGCCTGTGGCTAGCTCATCCATCACATCGGCAGTCATCAGCGCGAAGGATTTATATCGGTCCTGGATGCGCTGCATACCAAGCTGCATGCCAACGAATACGTTTTCGCTTGCGCGCGCCGTAGCTTCTAGCGACGGCTTTAGTTGGAGAATTTTGACGTTAAGGTCTGCAATCTGGTTGTTCAGGGTGCGCATTAGTTCCACGCGGGTTGCATCTGCTATATCCGGTGATGCTTCCACTTGTTTGCGCATTTCGATGTTATCCAACAGCTGAAGAGAATAGTTTTTTGCAGCGATGGTCTGCGCTTCGATTATTTGCCGCTGGGCCTCACGGTCACGGATATTGCCTACGTTGCGTTGAGTCTCAATGATGGCCACGCGCTGCGTAAGTTCTAGGTCTACGCCCTGAATCTCCTTCGATCTCAGCGCCAAACCGTCAGCAAACGCGCTGCCCACCAGTTCGCTCTGCTGCTTTGGGTATCGGCTAATGGATCGCAGGCTCGTGTTGAGTGCGTCGTCGGCCTTGCGGAAGCCTTCGGATAGTCGGGTGATCTGGTCATTGACTTCCTTTAGCTCACCCGTTGCCATCGGAAGTCCACGAACAAACTCGTCAATCTTTGTGGGCTGCTGCGATCCAAGCTTGGCCACTGCAAGCACCTGTTCAGCGCTAACGGTACCTATATTTTTCGCGATGCGCACCGCCTCAGCATTGTCCGCATCCTGTCTGATCTTGGCTACGTATTCGGCACTATCCTTTGCAAATTGCTTCTCCTGCTCGAAGAAGTCCCGAATGATCTGCGCCTTCGCCGCGCCCGAAGCGAGCGTTGATTTCAGCTCGTCCTGAAACTGCTGCTGGCGTTCCGCTGCCTGTTTCGTCTGGATAGCCTCGAAGATGTCCGCCTCAGCCTGCGCACGCTGGTATTTCTCCTTGTCCAGCATCTTCTCATTTGCCGCAAGTTGTTGCTTGTAGGTTTGCTCCCAAAGCGCCTGTGATTGGGCACACTCGGCTTCCTCGGCCCGCGCACGATCCTCATCCTGCTTTTGCCCCATGCGCTGGCGAATCTGTGCCAACCTCGCATACAGGTCTTTCAACTCGTTCTCAAGCGGATCGACCTTTTCTTTGGAGCCACCAAACGGAAGTGGGATGTTCCCAAAATAAGTTTGCAACTCCATCGGCGTGCCTTTTCCAGCTTTGGCGGCATACAACCGATTCTGCAAAATACTGATCCGATCAATGAGGCTTCTCAACTCAGCCGTGTCGCCAGCCTCGCGTGTCACGTCTATCCATTCGCGAACCACTTTCAAACTTTCCGCGAATCCCTTCGTAAAATTCTTTAGCCAGTCACCGAACGCGCTTTGACCGAGGCTCTCTTGCAACTCGGCCCATTCCATGCGCAGTCTCCGCGTCGCACCGGCCAGTGTGCCAGCTTGCTGTGCAGCCGCGCCCGATAGCTGTTCAACGCGGCCAAGAATCAATGCAAGATTCTTTGCCTTATCTCCGCCCTTCTCCAGTTCCGAGCGCAGATCGCCCAACACTGCGCCTAGCGCAGTGCCAGGCCGCAGGACGCCGTTTGCCGCGAGCGCAATCTGGCGCGTGGCTTCCTCCAGTGTAAGGTTTTCGACAATGGCCAGTTTTGCCGCGGCGCGAACGATGTCGAGCGACTGCCGCAGCGAGTAATTGCGCAGAGTCATGTCCGCAACCGCTTTACTGACTTGGTTGTTTTCAAAGCCGAACGCAGCAAGTTCGCGTGCAACCTCTTCGATGGCTGGCTTCATCGCCTCATAGTCGCCCCGCGATATCTTGAGAACGGACGACAAGCGCGCCGTCGCCGACTCGCCTTCCATAAAAGCGGAGGCGATGCCACGTATGAAGTTAGAGATACCCTGAGCAGTGAAAAAAGCCAGCACCGGACCGGCCAGATTCTTCATTACAGAGAGCAGCCCTCCACCAGCCTTCGATGCCAGTCCGAGTGCCTCGCTTCCCTTCTTGGCATCGTCACTGATCTGCCCCATCCCCTTCTTGCTGTCCGCGATTGCGCGGTCCAGGTCAGCGCGAAACCTAATCAAGATATTTAGCTCGCCATTGTCGCTCATTTGGGTTGCTCCTTCGTCATCATCGCCACAAACTCACGCAACACTTTGAAACCTGAACCGTCTGGCGCAAACGCAGCAGATATCGCCGCAACGATTCCTTGAGCTGCGATAGCCGCTCGAATTCCATCCTCGCGCACCCGCTCTGCAAGCGCATCATGCACGTGCAATCCAATCTGAGCCGGGGTGTAGTCCAACCAAGCTGTTGGACCGTGGCCGGCAGCGGCGAGCAATGCGATGCAACGCGCAAGCGTGATGGGTTTTTGATCTTTATCCTTGCCCACCAACGCCGCGAATTTTTCGGGCGTCCAGTTGTTCATCTCTTCAACGAGCTTGTTCAGTGCGACATAATCTTCAGGCAGTATCTTCCGCAGCCATTGAAGCGGTTTGCCCGTCGCCATCTCGATATGATTTACAGATCCGAAGCGCAGCTCCATGAGTTGACGCATGGTTAGGGGTTTGATCCTCAGAGTAACGGGCCGCTTGATAAATCGGCCCCAACGCACAACGATTACTTTGTCTGGGAAAAGGATCGCCTGTTCGTCTGCTTCGGGTTTCTGTTGGGATGGACTGGGTTGCATGGTCTGGCCTTTCTGGTCGATTGTTTACTACTACAGTTTTCTGACGGGTTCAAGGAAATACCAACGGTTGGTAACACACGCGCAACTGTTCGCATTTGAGTTCGAGGACACTTTGAAAACACAGCTTCTCTGCGGGCTGCGTCCGCTTGTTTTAGTCTCCGCGCGCCCGACCCGCTCAACCGAACGCCCACTCAAGGGCATAGACCGTTTCTAGCGATCCTCGGTAAGGTTCAATTCGCCGGATGTATATGGCCGCAAGTGTTGCCCCGGAGCGGTTCGCATTTTGAGACTGAGGTATCGAATGTTGTCCGTAACAGATATTCCCTCGCGCTCCCGAAGTAGGACAGCCGATGATCGGCTTTCTGTTACGCGCTTTTGACGGGCTTGGAAGTGTCTGAACAGTTCGCGCGATGTTGATTTGGTTGGGGCTTGACGTGCGGGCTTCACCCGACGAGTAAAAAAAGGTCGCTCGCGAGTGATGTGTCCGGTGAGTGAGGCACTCGCGAGCTCTTCCTTGGCAAGGCGGCACTCAACCGCTCGCGCCGGGCTTAACCGGCTGGAAGACTTTGAAGATGTCAAACATACCGAACACATGACAGTAAGAAAGCATTATAACCGCAGCGCGTCAAGCATAACTTTTGGTAACACGCTCCGAACTGTTGGTAACGCTCCCCACTAAGGTCCCGCCGTCGAGCGCCACGGCCCCCAGGGCTGCGCTTCGTTAGCCGCAGGCACATCGGGACACCCCAAAGCGGCAAATCGGCGCTCAGAGGGCTTGACGGGCGCGGAAACGGTGGCATGCTTCACGGAAGAGGAATCATGCCACTTAAAGCCTGTCCCGATTGCAGCAAGGATGTCAGCGACGCCGCCCCAGCCTGTCCCCACTGCGGACGGCCGTTGATCTCCACAGTTGAAACGGCGATTATGGGGATCCGGTGCCCAAATTGCTGGTCATGCGATTACAAAAAGAGAAAACACGTTACCGGGATTGGATTGGGACTGTTCTTTGGGGGAATTGTAGCAGCGTTTTTCACGTTCGGAGTCGGCCTAGTTCTATGTGTAATCTCAGTTTTCTTGTGTGAAAATTGGTTGCACTGCAAGAAATGCGGTTGGCAGTGGAAGTTGTAAACCCCTCCCCAAAAGATTTCCGAAAATAGTTCTTGCATTATGCTACGCCGTAGCATAATCTAGCCTAAGAAAGTGGGCCGGCAGTGTTGAAGCACCACCGGCCCTGTCACAACCATAAACGACCCATGAAAGGAGCAGAGTATGATTGCAACGCTTGGAGTATCGCACACATGCAGTTCGGAGACAAGTGTAGGGCAGCGCGGACAAAACTTGGGCTTTCTCAGTCTGAGTTTGCGGTCAGGTTTGATGTCAACATCCACACCCTCCAGAGTTGGGAGCGTGTTTGGAAACCTCGCGTCCCGACAGGTCCCGGCCGGCGCTACATCGAAGCCGAGCTCGACCGCATCCTTCGCCATCCCGGTGAAGGTGGTGCGCCGCACGCAGCCAAAGCCCGTGCTCGTCGTTCCTGACGATTCCGAAGAGATTGCCAACTTCGATAGCGTCACGGTCGAGGGCCGCAAGCTCCAGGACGAGTATCAGGAATCCTTGTATCTCACAGGGGACGGTCGCTTCCTGCTCGTTCACAGCGAGCTTGGAGCTGACGAGCGTATCGCCGAAGTGACGCGCGAGGCCGCGGCGCGCTGGTATCTCGCCACGGTGACGCCCAAGGAACTCCGGGGCGTGTTCGCCATCGTTGGGTGATTGGAGACTCGCGTTCCACTCGCGGCGTGCCGTCCAAACCGGCGCGCCGCTGAAGGGCGCACACCCACCATGAGCATTACCATTTCGGAATCAACAAGCCGGGCAGCGCGCCTGGCTTTCGTCACCGCCGTGGCTCACGTCTGGCAACAGGCGTCCACCGTGGAAGAAACCATCGCCCAGATCGAGCAGATCATTGAGATTGACGGCGGCCTGCGTGCGCTGCGCGACGCTGTCAAGGCGTTGCTCGCTGAGTGCAAGGACGGCAAGGTGCCGTCGCAGGCAACCATTGATGCAGCTCGCAAGGCCGCGGGCGAATGGCTGGAGGGGCAATGAACGAACAGGAGATTTGTGAGGCGTATCAAGGTGGGGAGAGTGCACGGTCAATCGCGAAGCGGATGAGCACGGACCATGGAACAATCAAACGCGTGTTGTTGCGTAATTCTGTCAAACCTCGACCGTATCGCGAAACGATCCATCAAAGGGATGGATGTAAGGTCAAAGGATGCAGTCGAAATCACAAGGGGTTTGGTTTCTGCCTTTCGCACCTAAGACAATGGAGGTTATACGGAACTACTACCACCATAAGGGTATGGCGAAAGAATCCCTCCCACTGCATTATTAACGGATGCAAAGGTAAATGTAAGGCGCGCGGCCTTTGCCTTAAACACTACTCCCGATGGATCAACCACGGCAGCACAAATAAGCTTGTGGATGGCGTCACGATTTCCAACCTAGGATACGTTCTTGTGTCCTCCCCTCGTCACCCATTTAAAGCGAATTCTGGTTACGTCTCTGAACATCGTTTGGTGATGGAGAAACACCTAGGCCGATACCTGACGAGGGAGGAAGTCGTCCACCATAAACTAAAATGTGAGGGCGGGACCGGAAGGCGTAACGACAACCGCATCGAGAACCTGACGCTGTTTGCGAGCAATTCCGCACACGCTACACATCACCGACATTTGGAAAAGCTCTACGGCAAGAAGGCTAAGTAGCGTTCTATACCTTCACCTTCAACGCCTGTCCCATTGCGTTCTTGACGGCTTCTCCAATGCGCTGCGCGTCGTGACGAAGTTGTGAACCCGCGAAGTGTTTTCCCTTGATCGTAACGTGGCGCACAAGCCAAAAAAGGGGTATGAGGGAACCTGTGCGGACATTCTCCGCAATGCGGTCATAGCGCTTGCCGAACATCATGCCTCGGTCATAACCGAATGCCTGCTTCTTCTTCGATCCTCTGTCAGCTCCTTTTCGCGCATTTTGAAAAGCCACCAGCGCGCCTGCGGGTATTTCATGCCCGCTGAATGAATCCACAATCGGGCTGGTAATACGCTCGAACGTAATATCTGGAAATGAAGTGATTGGACCACGCGCGACGCCACGATCCGTCATGGCGGCTGTCAGGGGGATTGTCAGAAACCGTTTCTTCGGCGTGATAACTCCCCCCTCTTCCTGGATGCGAGCGTACACCGCCGTGAAGCTCACGGTTCCTACAATCTGATTTCCAGAAATGACTGCATTCGATCCGCCAGCATTTTTTAGCCGCCCACTTCGGCTGAGCAAGTCTTGACCTGACAGGCGCTCCTTGACGATCCGGGACCGAAGGTTCCGCGCCTCGGTTTCAAGCTGTTTGCGCCCACGTTCCATCGCGGTACCCGGCCACTTCCCTATGTTGTCGCTGAAGTCGCGCAACTCACTGTCGTCAAAGTTGAAATCGCCTGAACCCATATTCAAATAGATGTTTGCTCTAACTCTTTTTTGAGTTTTAGCTGTTCGATTTCGGTCACGATCTTGGCGAGTTCCAATCGAGCCTGAGCTACGCGCCTCAAGTTTTTTTCTCGAATAACAACAAGAAGCAACGCCAGCACATAAACTAGCGTCGTCGCGCCAACAATATATAATGTCATTATTTCCTGATTTCTAAACGAGTTGAGCGGACTGTCACGCGAACGCCGCTTGCCGGTAGTGCGACGACACAGACAGCCCGCTCAAGCTCGAAACGTTCCGCCTAGCTTCCGAGTGTCAGGCGTGTGTGCGAACCCCAGCCATTCACGCTATGGAGCGTCTGGTGAATCTCGAAGGTCAGCGTGCGATCCGAATCAGCCGAGATTTTCCCGTCGCCAGATGGCACGAGTTCGGCCTTCGGCACGGTCCACTTGTCCATGAAGCCGCCCGCCGCGGGGCCGCCTTCGCCCATCAGGAACAGTTCGGCGACAACCGGAAGCTTGACGTCATCCAGCTTGGTGAACGTCTTGCCGCTCAGCTCCGCGCAATCGAACGTGACGCTGCCGGCGAACTCGCCCGCAGTGAGGTCGCGCACGAAGGCAATCTTGCCGGTCGCGGCGTCCACGATGTAGTCGCCAACGCCTGTTTCGGCGTCATAGAGCACCAGTCCCGATGCGCCTCCCGTAAAGGCGATGCTGGACACCACGAACTTGCCGAGATCGTAGTACCGGCCTTTGACGACAGTTGCCTCGCTCACGCAACCGGTCAGCGCCGCGATGGTCTTTGTTTCGGCCGTGGCCGCCGCCTGAGTGACTGCGCTGGCGTCGCCGCCGAGCAGCCAGAGCCGCTCGTTCTCGAACGTGTTCTCATCCACCTCCAGCGTGTAGACGATCTTGGTCACGTCCTTGCGGGTGCGGTCCACCACGCGCGCGCCGGTGTAGCCGCTGACGTGGTCGCTGGTGGTCGTTTCCAGCTTCACGCCGTTGCTCACGATGTTACCGAAGTTATGATACGCGCCAGCGGGGTCGCTGGTGCGTCGCAGAAACACGCGAGCGCCGCCGCGTGCGTAGTTATTGGCGTCTGGGCTGATTCTCTCGATCATAGTATTTCTCCTGGGGTTGTTTGTTTGCTCACGGTTCGCCACGCGGGCGATCAAATTGAATCTCGTAAAGCAGCGAAGCCGCGCACTGTGGCAACTGCTCTTCGGCAACGTCATCCGCGCCGCCCTGCGGAAACGCGCGAAACGTCTTGTGAGTCCGCCCGTTGTTGATCGTCTCCATCGCTTTTTCCGCGGCAGCGATGGCGGTCTCGTAGGCAGTCTCCATCGCGGCCTCGTTCGTGCCGGGGTTGTCAATCAGCACGTTGATCTGGTAGTGCGCGACGGTGGTAATCTCATCCGTGGTGCCCTTCGGTTCCGATTGCCAGCCCTTGCGTCTGAACGTAACCGCTGGTCTGGCGTCGCCCTCAAGGACTTTCGATCCCTGCTTGACGGTCCTGAAAAACGTGTTGCCATCGGAGCCAGTGACGGCCGTCAACGCCGCGCGCACGGCAAGCGAGACGGCGAGTTTCTTGGGAGTGGTGGCGCTCATGTCAAAAGAAGAGACAGGATGCTTTGTAGTTCGTCAGCACGCGTTGGGTCTCGCTCATTAACCCAAAGCGCTGGCTTACGGTGAAGTTCGCGCCCTGCACGCCCATGCTTTGGATTCCGGGCGTTTTGCGCAGGGCCCACTCTTTGCGCAGCTCCGCGTGAAACACCCGCTCGATGTCATCCGGCAACGCCGCGTAGCCGCCGACATATTCGACTTTGACCACGCGGCTGCCTTTGGACGGCGCGACGTTGAAATAAATGCAGTGGTCGAGCAGTACGTAGAGACTCGATTCCACCAGCGACGCGGCGGCAAACGCCCGCGTCGTGTCCGCCCAAACACTGGTGACCGAGGTCACCGGGGAAACATTCAGTCGGAGTGTCTCACGCCCTCCGTCGTGGTATTCGGTAATGGTGCCGGTCTCAGGAGCGAGGATCTGGCGGCCGCAGAACGAAACGAACTCTGCGCGAAGGCCGTCCGCGATTGCGGTCATAACGGCCTGAGCCGCGGTGTCAGAGTTTGAAACCTCTAACACCGCGGCCAGTACACTTGCCGATGCCCACCAGGCTTTCTCGCTCATGCCGGCTTTGGGTTACGAGTCCGGTGGGTTTGGACTAGCTGCCTTCGATCTCGAAGGCCACGTCCTCGCAGGACGCCATCGCCGCAGCGACCTCAACAGTCGGGTCCACGTAAGCGCGGAAGTAGATCACCATCGAGTTGCGGGCCTTGATGATCTCGTCCTCGATCTCGATCTGGTCCTCGATGGCCCAGATGAGGTTCTTCGGGTTCGAGAACAGGATCTTCCCGTAAACGGCGCCGCCCACGGTCGTGTCGGGCAGGCTGTCGCAGCCAATCACTGGCACGCCCATGTAGGTGCCGACCGAACCCGCCACCGTGGCCTGGTCGCCCACTGAGGTGGCCTTGTTCTTGCTCAACCAGAGCTGATAGGCCAGCGCGATGCCGTGGCTGACATACAACCGGCACTCGCTGGGACGCCGGCGATACTTGGCCGCGACCTTGTTGATGACGTGTGCGAACGCATTGGGGCTGAACGCTTCGCCACCCCAATAGACCTTGTTGGCCGCAGGCACGAGCTTGAGGTAGCCGTTCTTGAGGCGCAGCAGCTTGTTCTCCTTGGTCGTCGCCGGCAGCGTGGTGTCGCCGCGCACGCCGAGCAGCTCCATGTCGTAGCCAGCGCGGTTGCTGATGATCTGGATCAGCGAGTCCGCGAAGTTCTCGCGCTCGATGTTCCGCCGCAGAGTCTCTCGGCTGATCGCCGTGCGGCCCTCCAGGTACACCGTGGACAGACTGATCTTGCCTGTGGTGGCCTTGGCCTCTTCACCCAAGTAGGTCGTCGGGTCCGTGTAGAGGGTGGTATTGTCCTCGGTGCCGGGCTGCAGAAACACGTCGGAAATGCCGAGCGTGTCGATCTCCTTTTGACCGCGCGCGACAATCTCGACGCGAGCGTCCGGGAGGATGATCTGCTGTTCCTGGGCCAAGACGACAAATTTCTCGACCTGCTCTGCGAGCAGTACGCCGCCGTCGGTGGTGATGTCTGATACGGTATGTGCAGCCTTCTGCAACTCGTCCAGCAGGTGTTCGTTGCTCTTGTTATCCGCCATGATCGTTTCTCCTTCTTTAGGTTTGAGGTTGGTTGCTAATGGTTAGTAACGCGCCGAAACGATCAGCGCGAAGTCTTGTTCTTATCGCCCTTGCGCAGCGCCTTGAAGACGCCGCCGAACTCAGATTTCCGCACCGGCTCTTCATCGCCGTGCTTGAGCGCCTGGGGTTGAGCCTTCGAGAGCGTCTCGATCTTGCCCTTGAGGTCCTCGATGGACTTGTTAATCGCCGTCAGGTCAACCGCCTCGGGTTTCGCGGCCTTCTCCAGCGTCGCGACGCGGTCGCCCATGCCCTTGAGACCATCCGTGAGCTGCGTCTTGATCGCTTCGAGGGATGCGCGCAGGCCCGCGAACGGGTCGGTGCCCTTGCTCACGTCGGTGGAAGTGCCAGCAGCACCGGAATCGCCGGCGGCGGGCTTGTTCTTGTCGGCAATCGCCTTCACCAGGTCAGGCCGCGCCGACTCCAACTCTTCAAGCTTCAGGTTCTTCAGGTCCATATCGGGACTCTCCGTTGTTGGGGTTGTGGTTTTGGCGAGACGCTGTTGGACCCAATCCAGCAGGCGTTCACCGAAATTCTTGAGCATCGCGTCCTCGCCGGGCTGCTCCGCGTCGGCGCTCTTCATGAGCACGATCTCGCTGTCACGCACCGCCGGGTTCTTGACCACGGCGATCCGCGTGATGCTGACGTTCTTGAGCAGGTGTTTCTTTGGGTCGGGCATGATGATTATTTCTCCTCCTGCGGGATGCGCTTGCCCTTGCCCTCGATGGACAATCCGGTAAGCGTCCCCTCTTGGATCTCCTTCCACGTCGCGTCGTTCCAAACCACGCCCAGCATTCCGCTGCCGGCTGGCAGAAGCGATGTCTCATCCTTGAAGCTTTCGGCGATGGACTTCTGGAGCGCAGCCAGCTCGTCCAGCTTCTTCTGGAGGGCCTCGGAAGGCTGGTCGGCCTTCACGAACAGTGTATCTGCCGGGAGCGCGTAGATTTCCACCGGCGTTCCAATGGCCTCGTCAACGTGCAGGTGTTCCTTGTCGAGCAGCGACTTGGAGAACTTCACGCGCGTGATGGCGTCGAAGATGTCGTCTGCGGAGATAGTATCACCCTGCGCATCGGGCCGGTCGGGAACGAGAAACGGAGCGAGGGTAAATCGGCGCGTGTTATCACGCTTGACGAGGTGGGTTGTGGTGCTGAGTTGTTGCGTCGCGTTGTCGCTCAATTTGTCTCAACCATTCTCCGGCAAGAGCTTGGTCAAATATGGCTGACGATTACCATAAGTTATTTACCAAGTCAACAATAACCATTGGTAACATATTCCGTTGAGTATTTACCAAGTCTATGTAACATTAAGCACATGAAAACTTGCACCATCCCCGGATGTGGACGCGATGAAGCGCATCTCGGCCTCTGTGCGTCTCACTACAGACGGCACAGGCTCGGGAAACCTGTCAATGCGCCGATCCGCTGCTACCGCAACGGCCCCGAGACGTGCACGCTGCCGGGTTGCGATCTGCCAGTGCGAGCACGCGGCATGTGCACGTCGCACTACTATCGCGCGCAGCGCTATAAAAAGGCAGATATTCCGCTGCGGACGCCGGCGCGCAGAATCATCCAGCATGGCTATGTCCTTCTGTGGAAGCCTGGGCACCGGTTGGCTTCACGGCAGGGATACGTTTACGAGCATCGTCTCGTGATGGAGAGACACCTTGGGCGTCGTCTATCTCCAACGGAGACTGTGCGTCACAAGTTGAAGCGCGATGGCGGAAGCGGTAGACGGGACGATAACAGGATCGCGAACTTGGTGCTGTGTCAATCCAAGTCAGCGCACGCGCAGCGCTGCGCAAAGCTGCACACTCGGTAACATTACTTATTGGAATTTGGGGGCCTTCCCGCACGTCCCTTCCTCCACGGCTTACCACCCAGCCGCCGCCGCTGCCTCACCGCCGACCGGCGCGTGCACTCTCGGCATAGACACCTGCCAGCAGACTTCGCACCGCACTGGACACACCGGCCCGCCGCGCGCATCTTCGCGCGCCATGCGACGCGATGGTCCGGAGGATGAGACGTGGGGGATTGGGAGTGGTGGGGAGTTGGAGTGGTGCGTTTCATGTGTCGAAGAGTTTATTGTGGGATCGGTTTTGGGTCCGGTGCCGTCAGCCAGGAAATGAATTGCGCGCGGTTTTCCGGACTGTTTCGCAAACCGAATTGATCCAACCAAGTCAGATATTCATCCGCGCGCACCTCGACGCGCCGCACGCGCGCCCCGCGCTTGTGCAGCTCTCTCATGAACGCTTGGTTGATCATCCGCTGCGATTCGATGGTCAACTCGGGCTCATCGGGTTTGAGCATTTTTAAAGTTCGCGCGTCCGCATAGTCCGTCACCTGCACCTCCAGTCCGTCCAGTCGTCGTGGAAGCTCCAGCCGGCGGATGTGTCCTATGGCAATGAGTCGAGCTTGTTTCCAATTCATAATTTCGAGACGGGGCCGGACTCGCCGGCCCCGCACCGAAACTACAGATTGAGCGCATCGAGGTCAGACTCGAATCGCTCGTCGTTGCGTCTCCACACCTCCGCGACAGCTCGCAGCAGTTGCTCGCGCTGCGCGACGGTCAGCGCGCGGATTTTCACCAACAGTGCCGCGCCGTCCACCGTCCATTTTTCATCGGTCCGATTGAGCCGGATCGAGTCGTAGATCTCGTGCTCCAACCCGGAGCACACGCGGGAGCCGGTGAGCAACACGCGTCCGTCGGCATCGCGTCCGATCACGGCCGCGTCCACCACTGCACCCTCGTCCCCGGCCATCGCGGGCAACCAGGACGGGTCGCAGTCGATCAGCACGTTACATCCGTTGAGCGTGTCCGCTATCAACATTTTTTCGTCGTGAGTCAGCATGTTTTTTCCCTCAATCGCGAACGCGTCGGAAGTTAGGCATCCCCACCGGCGCGGGCGTCCACTCGCGTTGTGGAATCACCTCGTAGGTCCCCCCCGGCAGTTTTATCGGACCATGCTCCTGATGTTCCAGTGTCCTCGGGGTCGCGAGTGTGAGCAGCATTTTTTCGCCGACGCGGACCAGCTCCGTGTCGTCGTCCGCAACCACGCTGTGATGGTGCCCCGTAGCCTCGCCCGCCGCGAGGATCAGCCGGCCGTTTTTCGGCTTCACGCGCGTGGGACGCGGTGAAACCGGATAACTCGGACTCTCGACGGGTTTGAGGAGGACGTCACCCTGTCGCACCATTTTTTGTTCGGTCGTTTCCATTGTCTTTGCTCTCCATGCGACTTTCGGGGTCGCGACCCGTGAAGCGTGTTTGCTCCCCGCCCGCCGCGCACTCGCGCGACGGGACAGGAACATACTCGTTAACTCTGCGCCGACGGAGCGTATTCCTCTTCCTTCAACCCAAATGTCCACGCGACCGCCGCGCGCGCGGTCTCCGTGTGCGGGGGGACTCGCAGGTAATAGTCCTTGTAAGTCCCGTCCGGTTCCGCGGTCGCGTTCACGACTTTCAGGATCTTCAGCCCCTTCGCGTCGAACAGCGTTCCGAGATCGCTGTGATCTATTTCCGTCGCTCCGATCTCCCGGATATACCGCTCCGCTCCGAATATCTCCAGCATGATCGCACGCGTTTCGACATTTGTTTCCGCGTCAATGTCCGCGCTCGTAATCGTCCCTCGTGCGACACACTCCGGGACAATCCGGCCGCGAGAGCAGAACCCCACGACCACCCATTTCGTCCGCGGCTTGTCCAATCCCATCATCGCGAACACCCCACTCTGTCCCGTGACCGGGACCGCGAACAGACCGGTGGGGTGTGGTTCGGTCAGCGCCGCTGCGCGGATCAGCGCGGCGGGCGGCAGCGGTAGCGGAATTTCATTTCCGCGCGAGGACTCGATTATGATTTGAGTTCCCTCGATTCTCACTCCGGCGACCGAATATTTGCAGGGGTATTTGTACGATTTTGCGTAACGATCCCACTCGACCCGCTCATACGCATTACCATAAATGATGCTCGCGTATTTACTGGTATAGAGTGAGCCGACCGTCGCGTGCCAGCGTTCCGCGATGTGCATCACGAGATCACGCCGCCGCGTTTCATTTGCGCGCTGGCGTTTTAGCGCGCGCCGGAATTTCGGGTCGTTTTTCGCGCGCCGGTCGGCGCGCTCGGAGTCAGAAAACGTCCGCGGCGAACACGCGTGCCCCGAGCGCACGACCGACGCGGTAAGGGCTCCACTCTCCCACACGTGCGCGACCGCAGGTGCTCCAGTCACAGCGACCCGAGATATATGCAGCGCGAGCGGCCGGCTCATCGACAAGTTTTTCCGACTCCAAGAGAGCGCTGCGCGGATTTTTCCGCTGGGAGTTTTGGCTTCCGAACCGGCTACTTGAGTCAGTCGGATGACGAGGGACCACACGGGGAGGGACTCTACCGAGGTCTGAGTTTTCTGCGATTTCATTTTGCGTTTTTTTCCTTTCGCTTCGGAGCGCCGATCCCGGCGCGGGGTGAAAGTCACTTTGACTTTCTACGATCAAATTACACCCCCACCCGTGAAATGTCAACAAAATAATTGCGAAAAAGTGAAAATAGTTTGGCCTCTAAAACGCGATTTCCCGAGCCGGCGCCCACGGCGGAGCGGGTGATTTTGGGGCCATTTGACCTCGCGCCGCCGGTCCAAAAGCGCAGTCCCTATAATACCCCTGGAAGCCCCATAAACGCCGCCTGTATTGTTTTGTTGACAACACGGCACAAATTTGGTCCCGCTGCCCGGACGCGGCAAACGGGCGTATAAGCGGAGATCCTGCTCCGGACAGGGGGTATAAACATGCCACCCCGCCGCAGATCGGCCCGCAAATCGAATCGTGGGGACTTTTGGCGCACCAAAAATGCCGAAAAACCGCTATTTGGACCTGCCGGAGTCCGGCGCTACGAACTCCGGGTCAAACACGTTCCACGGTGGCGTCGGAGAAACCTCTTCACCTACTGGAAGCTCATCAAGAAACTCTCCGGTGCAAGTGCAGGAAGGATGTGCCCCGAAGTGGGCGCGAAAATCCTCAATCGTAAAGATGCGCCCGTCATACGCCGCGCAGATCGGGCAGGCCCCGGGTGACTTGACCCACCGCACGTATCGAGCTCCCTGCTCTTTGTAGACATCGCAACTTGCTTTGGTCTGCCAGTGCGCCGTCTCGGTGCGCGCGATGCGCAGCGACTCGTAGTCCTGTAGCCCGTCGAACACCTCGCCAAGCCTGTCCGCAGTCTCGTTGACGCTGTCGCCGCGAAGCACGCTGGTGAGCATCTCGTCGCGGATGCGGTCGTCGATAATCTGGAGCGTCGTTTCACTGAACGTCATCGTCTCAGCGAGCATGTTGTCAATCAGCTCTTGACCAATTTCCTTGACGGGACCGAGCACCACGTCGTCCGCCAGCGCGGCGCGGGCGAGCTTCTGACCATGCTTGTAACCGGCGATGGCGTTCAGCAGGCGCGGACGCGAAAGCTCTTCGAGTCGCTGTTGTTTCGTGGGACCGAACATGCTGCGCATGACCGCATCCACGCCGTCAATGTCGAGCTTGACGGCATCGGCCTTGACGAGGCCGACGAACTCCGCAGTCTTTCGCGCGAGCGTAGGCTTTGTGGCGCGCTCGATCTCAGCGAGCAGGAGTTGGCGCCATTCCTTGAACACGGCGGCGATGCGCTTGGCGGCCGTAACAACCATTGGAGTATCGGCTTCTACATGCCCCTTGCGTTCCGCTGCGGTGAGCTGGCGGCGCGCGGCCTTCTCGATGTCAAACTCGGCTGCGCACTCCGGGCAGGTGCACACGGATTGCAGCGCGACGCGCTCAAGGTGCACGTCTTCGAGTAGAGCAACAAGGGTGGAACGGTTCGTCATATCTTGACCTCCTCGTAGAGTGCATCGAGCAGGCCACTCGTCCAGAATGCTTCGCCGCTGTTGGCGACGATCTGCGCCGGGCAGGCGTTGCCATACTGCGGCAGTCGCTGAAGCGATACCACGTCGCGCAGCCTGCCATCCTCCACCTGTTTGCGCTGCCACGGAATTCCGACGTGCCAGAACGTCGTGGCCGCGTCTGCCGCGAAGTAGCACTTCGCGACCTGGCGGATGCGCGCACCAAAACGTGAGTCACCGCCGCGCCACTCGATGTTCTCCATCTCGTGACCGCCGATCTTGCGCACGATGTCCATGCGCGTGATCCACAGCGCACCCCACTCGGCCGCCCAGTCCTCTTGCATCGGCGTGATGCCTTGCGGTGAAATCCGGTGGCGAGGGATGCGCGGGTCAATGCCGCGTTGGTCGGGGTAAGGTTCGAGCGTCAGCGGGTCGCAGAACACCAGGCGGCCCCACCAAATGGCCGGCACCGCTGGCGGGATATTGCTGCGCACCCAGCGCACGAGGTCCTTGTGCACCCAGCCGTCATCGTCGAGGTGCACAATCCAGTCGCCAGCGGCCTCCTTGAACATGACATTGTCCGGCAGACAACTCGCCTGCGTCGGTAGTTTCTTGGGCGCGATGGTGCGGAAGAGTCGCACGCGGAACGGCGGCGGTTCGGAGCGTAGCCTGTCGGCGAGGTAGGCGACGGTGTCGTCAGTGCTGCCGTCGTCGCAGATAAGTACCTCCAGCTCATCGTGGCACGACTGGCCAACCAAAGACTTCCAGAGGATATCGCGCCGCCACAGATCGAGGCGGTTGTAGGTAGGGATTACGATGCTGACTCTACGTGCAACCATGTGCGCTATCCTATACCCTTTATAGGGCGTTGGCAACTATTGGTAACACACTCAACCCGCAATCTGGCAAATTGCCCGTTTTGTCAAACTGACCCATAATGCTTGAGCACATGTCCATTTTTGCTTCCTCATTCGTGATCGAAAAAAGCGACATGCCATGCGATATACTGTCCCGCGATGAACCGCTACACAGACCGAGTTTACACGCAACTGGTGATGGCCGGTATAATCGTCGTCATCGGCATCATCGTGTGGGTAATCAAGGGGTGCCCAAGATAGTGAGCAGCGCGTGCTTCATGCGCTCGATCGTGTGGATGGACCGCACATAGTAGGCCGCGTTCACCCCCATCGTCCGCAGCCTATCGCGGTCATGCATCACTTTCATCATACACTGGGCAACGCCATCCACTGCCGGAAGCGTCTCACGCCAGCGGCTATAATCCTCGCGCATGACTTGGTTGTGCCACGTCACGCGGCCCGATACGCCACGCACGCGGTAGCCGGTGATTCCGTCGAGCACGTATTCCTCATTTCCCCATCCGTCGCTGCTGATAACCGGGATACCGTAGGACATCGGCATGAGCAACGAGTTGCAGTGGACGCGGTGGGACGGGAGCAGCAGGCAATCCGTCTGGCTCATGAGAAAGTCCATCGTTTCGTGCGATACGTGGTGCTGAACGACGTGAACATTTGGACATGAGAGCAAGAATTCCCTGAGCCCTATGCTTGCTGGAATTTCGGCCACGATATTGAGAAACATCCCGCGCTCGCCGGCGTCCCAGAGGTGCTTGAACGCGCGACATACCAGCTCGCCTCCGCGTGGAACGAAGTTGCCGTTGCCGGCGCGCCAACTATTGATGAACGTGAACGCCAGTTTCTCTTCCAGTCCGATACGATTTACCGACTGGGTCGGAACGCCGTAGGGCATGTAGAACAGCTTGTCGGTCAGGCCTAGATAGACCAGGTCCTGGAATGTTCCGCGATGATGACACACGATTCCGCGGAATCTCGGATCGTCAAACTTCTTGCGCAGTTCCGCCGTCTTCGGATGTGCGAGCACGTCCACTCCAGCCGTGTTACCGTTGATGATCTCAGGGTTGTAGAGCGTCACCCAATCTTCGATGAACACCAGCCACGGCTTCGGTCCGTCATACAGTGGTCGCGTCGGGACGATGGCGATATCCCAGTCCCAGTCGATCGCGTCCATGATTGCACGATATACGGGGTGGTCTATGGACCAGTTGTGTGAACCCGTGCTGATGAACTCCGGTTTCATAGGCCGGCCCGTGACCGCAGCAATGTTGCAAGGCGCGTGCGCTCGCCGGAGCGCCGATCGAATAACGCCTTGTCGGCGTCATTGAACCGCTCCGACCTCGCGTATGTCGCGTCGGAAGGCGCAGTGCCCTGGGTGTAGTGCAGGTGACGCGTCACGAGGTTTGGAAGGTATCGCAACACTCCTGCCATGCGCGCGATCTCGGTCAACTCGGTGTCGGCGAACAGGTGGCGATAGCCGGGCTGGAAGAGTCCGCCCACGGCTTCGATGAATCGCTGCGTGAAGAAAGGGTGCGTCGCAATGTGGCCGTGCTGGATGGTGTCTTCGCCGAATATCAGCGACACCGGCCAACGCCTGGCCTCCGCGATGACGAGGCCATCCCACCCCGGTGTCTCGTAACGGATATCATCGGCAGCCCAGCCGACAATGCTGCGGTCGGACAGCAACCCTTCACGGGTGGCGATTGATTGGAGCTGCTGAAGCACTTGCATTCCGCAGTCCGTCTTCATTCGGAATGTGCGCGGCAAGAGTTTTTCGTATGGCGATGGATCGTCCTCATCAACGCCAACGATCACCTCGACGCCGCAACGGTTTTCCGCCGTGGCGAAGATGCGTCCCACGGCTTCTCGGCACTGTTCGGGACGCCCGCGCGACGGCATGAGGATCACGATGTTCATGGGATTGTTAGCCTTTCACTCCAAGACTCAAATCTGTGTTAACGCATCCCAGTGGTTTCCCGTCAGCGCGCACGGCTCGATGTCGCGCCATGCCGGGTCGGCCTGTGCGTTCAGCGCGTCCCTGCTGCCGATCATCCCCCGCAGTTTCGCGCACCTGGCAGACAGCGACCCGCTCAGGTGATTCCCGGCACGGTTGTAGCCCACGAATCCAGCGTGGAACGCGCGAGGCACGCACGGCCAGGCGACATGCAGCCCGTCGCGCTCGATGATGCGCCGGATGAGCCCGTCCTGTTCGGCGTGAATCCGGTTGAGGCGCGAGTGCGGAAACATCGCCATGCAGTAACCCACGGGATTGCTGTAGTATTCAGGCAGCGCGTGCTTGATGATCTCGTCCACTGACGACAGTGGCAGGCAAACACCGAGGCTGCTGTAGTCACGCTGGCTGAGATAGAACGCGGTCGCATCATTGGGGCACTGGGCGGGCGCGCCGCCATTGGTATTGCGCACGGCCACCGAGGCGAACGGTTCCTCCTGCCGATGCACGGCGTAGGACCAGCGGAAGAAATCGTCGGCGACGATGACGTCATCCTCGACAATGAACACATACTCGCCCGCAAGCGTTGCGGCCATCTTGAGCGCACCCAGCACGTTGGCGGAATTACCGCGCCACGGCGTAGGCCCTTTGCGAATCACGATGTCTTGCGGTCGCGATACCATGCCGATGGCGTGCGCAATCTCGGCGTGCGGGTGCAGCTCGGTGTGATCGTCCACGGCGAACAATATGCGCACGTTTGCCGCCTCGGGACAGCGCAGGAGTTTCTCGACGCAGCACATGACGAATTCGGGACGGTCGAAACATGGAATGATGCAGATGTCGGGGGTCATAATGATCTTGGTTATTTGGTTGGAACAGTTGTCGTTGAAGGTGCCGCGTGCCACACCCAGCGAACGCGCACACCGTCTTGTTCTCTCACGAGCGCTGGGTATTCGCTCGCGTGGTCGCGCAGCCAATTCGAGATAGTCGGTTGGCTGGCACCAACGATAGGCGACAGTTCGACAACACTCACGCCGTCCTGGCCGGCTGCTTTGATCGCCTCGATGATCTTCTCGCCGCGATTCTTATCGCGCGGCACGCGCACCGGAGCGTCGCCGCTCGTGATGCGTGCCATCTCCGTGTTGACAGCAATCAGTTGCGTGGTCAGTTCCTCCTTTTTCTTCGCGAGGTTTGCCAGAGTTTGAAATTGCTCCGCAGACAATCCGGTAATCACATCGTTGCTCATAATGTTTTCTCCACGTCTACACGATTGCGTCGTCAAAAACTCCTGGTAGCACTTCGCCAAACCGCTCGCGCTCCTGCTCGAATGCCCAGCGCGCCTCGCTGCCAATAGTGCGCACCTCTGCGGTGCTCAGGTTCAAGCAATCCAGCACCGCCTGACGCATCGCCGTCGGCGACACGTCCCACAGTGGCACCAGCGACATATTCCTGCGCGTCGTGGCGGGCACCTTGAGGCAACACGCCAGCTCGTTCATTGGCTCGCCGTCAGTCGTGACCGCAACGGCGCCGCACGACATGGCTTCATGGATGTAGTGGCCCCAGCCTTCCGCCGCCGACGGGCACAGGTGAAACTGGTGACTGTTCATCATCACGCGCAGTTCATCATCGGTAACGCGTGAGTGAACCGTGATGTGCGGGATCCCGCTGGCGAACTCCGCGAAGTCACGCGAGACAAGGGTGAGATGTGCGGCAGCCGGTAGCGATTGCGTCCACGCGCAGATGATCGCCTTTGTGTTCTTGGTCTGGCTCTTGCCGGCAACGTGAAGGAATCGGCGCTCGCGTTTCACCGTCGAATCCAGCATGTCGCGCGACGTGAAGCCGGTGAATACACACTCACAGCGAAGGGCCTCGAAAACCCGCTGCGTCTGGCGCGTCTTGCACAACACTAGGTCAACGTGATTGAGCAGCGTTTTCCACCCGAAGTGGAACCACTCCGGGTTCGGCATGAACCACGTCAGCTCAGCGCAACCGAGATATTGCGGCGCGATGATCTCCACGAACAACGCCACGTCCGCCTTGCCCGGCGGTGGCGCGTCCCGGAAGTGGCAGAGTTCAACCTCGTGACCCTCAGGCACGAGCACGTCACGCAGGATCTCGGCGTCGCGCTGGAGGCCTACGCCGTTGGTGGTATTGGTGATGATGCGCAGGTGCATGGCGCTCCGGCAGGCGCGCGTGGACGATTACCAGGTGCAAGACTTCGTCAGCGTGCAATCGGACTCGGCAACCTTCACGTGTTGGCCGCGCCCAACGCTCATCTCGACATAGTGCTCGCAGCCCTTGACTGCGTTCCCGACAACCTTGCCGGTCTGGCCGTCGCCAGTCGTCACGCGTTGGCCGATGCGGAAGCGCGGTTTCTTCGCGGCGGCCTTTCCAACGCTGACACTCTGTGACCGACTGCCGCCACCGGATTTCCCGGTGTGACCAGAGTTGCCCTTGGCGAGTGCAAACGAGACGCCAAACGTCGTGCGCGCCGGCGCGGGCTTGGGTGTGGCGTCATCCGATTTACGCAACACGTCGCCAGTGGCCGCCACCAGGTCGCGGGCGTGCTCGCGTCTCGCGCTGCCGCCGATGACGCCGCTGAAAGACGCCGACTTGTAGATCATCTTGGTAGGCTGGGGATCGCCTTGCGCCAGCGTCACGGTGCCGTCCTGGGCGACGGTGAAACCGATCTTCACCATGTCGCCGCTGCCATTTTCAGCAGCTTGCTGGACGATGGCCATCCACTCGCCACCTTCAGTGTCCGGCATGATCACGTCACGCAGCCACGGTGTGTTTGGAAAGCCGCCGCCCTTGGACTTCACAGTCGGAAATCGCGAGTCGGCGCGTACAGTATCGCTCACATTCTGGCGTAATTGATCGATCGTGATGTCGCTGCTCTTACGCAGCGCGACCGTGGCGAGTGCCTGGCTGGCCAGCGTGCGGCCCCTGAAGAGAGCGCCGCGAAAAGAAACGTGTGTGGTTTGGTTCATGATGGGTTCTCCTGTTGGCCAATGGCCTTGACGATTCGATCCTCAAATAGTCTCAGCCGGTCCACTGGCGAGGCCAGCACGTGGCTTGCTCCGGGACGGCTCTTGCGCACGACCGCTGGGGCCGCTCCAAAGGCCGCTGTAGGTTGCTGCGCGTTCGGGTCGGTTGTGTTGTTGGGATTTTCGCCTGGAGCAGCTCCGCCCGATACCTGCACAAACTCATTGCCGCCGTTCTCCTCGCCCAACGGATCGAGATTGAGAATCTTCCGCACTTCATCCACGCGGGCCACGCCCGTGCGCGCCACCGCCACGGCGCGATTCGCCTCCTGCGCGTCCTCCGTGAGATCGGCCACCGGCAGCGACACCACCCAATCCGTCACGCCGAGCGTCTCGAGCACGCGGTTGAGATGGAACTCCAGCAGACGCTGGCGCGGGATCACCACCTCGTCCCGGAACTGTTCGGCCTGCTCGGGGCTGGTCTGGAATTTCACATCGCCGAACGCCGTGATCTTGTTCGGCGGCACGCGATGGACCGCCGAGATTTCCTCGCGGTTGCATCGGCGGTAGATGACGAAGCTCGCGTCCTTGATCTCATCCGAGAGGCGTTGGAACTTCACGCCCGCGTCGGGACCGGTCGCGCCCGTCTCGAGCAGGAGCGGGTCCGGCACGTCGCCCGACTCCACCGCGTCCTGGAAATACTCCTTGATCCGGGCCTTGGTCTCCGTGCCGATCGTGCCGTTGAACGCGATCGCCCAGTTCGTCAGCATCCGCGACTTGAACCGGTTGAGATTGAAATTGCGCGCGTAGATGTCGCCGAGGATCGCCGCGATGACGGCGACATGATCCGGCAGCCCGTAGTAGGAGCTGCGGAAATTCGGCGCCATGATGCGCAGCACCTCGTTCACGCCGCGCTCGCGGCCGGGCGCGTTGAACAGCGGGAAATCGCGCCGCTTCAACTCGATCGTCTGGCGGGTCACCGGGTCGTCGCGATGAATGCGCGTCGTCGCCGCCGGCATATAGAACAGCCGCTCGGGCAGGTCGGAGAGCTTGTTGCGGCCGACCTCGAGCGTGCAGAAGCCGAGGTTTTCGTAATCAATCCACGCGGCCTTCAGCACGAACTCCAGCGGCACATCCGGCGAGGCCGAGGTCAGAAACTGGCGGGCAATCTCGCGCTGCTCATCGTTCGGCTTGGCGTCCTTGGGCAAGCGGTCCGAAGGCTTCAACCCGATCTCATAGCCAACCACCGCGTCGCGCTTGGCATCCACACACGCCTTGTGCCACGTGCTTTCCTTGTAACAGTTTTGCAGCTCCGTGAGGTCGAGCGGCGGATTCACCCACGGCGTGGGCGCGCCCGCGCGTTGTCCAGCGCGGGCCTGCTGGGAAGTGACGGGTTGTGGGGCGGCGGCCTTTCTCAATCGCGTTTCAACGACGCGTAGCGCACGCCCAGTGGACGGCTCCCGGCTATTGGAATCGTTCGGCGTCGCTTGTGGACTCATAGGCTTACTGACTGTTACCAATGGTTAGCAACCAATGCAAGCAGAATCTCAAGGCCCTTGTTCCCCCGCCGCTCGCCGGCGCTCCAGTTCGGCCAGTGCCTTTGCGTAGTGGTCGCCTTCGGCTTTTTCTTGAGCCTTTGCGGGTGACGGAGGTGTGGCGCTTGCCACCTTCAGGACGGGTGCCTCCGTCAACCCGATTACGCCGTCCGCGAGCGCGTCCACGATGTCATCCTTATCCCCATCTGGGAAGCTCACCGCCTCGTCAATGATCGTCTTGGGATCCGCGCCGGCATAGATCGTGATATTCCCGTTCTCTGCCTGACGACTCGCCGGCTTCGCGTGCGTGACTTTGTCACCCTTGGTCCGGTTCTGTGGCACGAGCACCACGTCGTAGCCCGCAAGCGCAACGGCGTAATCGTGCGCCTGATGTTTGCCGGCCTGGCCGGGGTCGTGGACGATGCGGATCGTGACGCCGCGGCCGTCTTGCGAGGCCGTATTGAGTATCGTCGTCATGACCGTGCCCGATGTTTTACGCAAGCGGACCATGTCCTCGATGCAGAATAGACCGCTATCAGCTCGGGACATCTTCAATCCCACAGTCCAGTCCGGGTTTGGATTCGCCGGCGACGGTTCGGACGCGGCCAAGTCCCATGTTCGAACACGCCGGGTAGCTGCCGGGATCGCCTCGACGACGCGGAACCACTCGGAGCGGAACATCGTTCCCGCCGCGGCGCTGATGTTCCAGTTGCCACCAAGCAGTTGCTCGCGGTCAACGAGAGGGAGCATCTGCAGGCTAGACAGGTAACTTGGATCTCGAGTAAGCAACGCCGGATTGTCGAAGACGTTCGCAGCGATGAACGTAAACGACTTCGGCTTGCACGCTGTGCCGAACTTCTCAACAAGTTCCTGCCGTGAATCTCCCCATTGGAGGTCGTCGCCTACTCGAGCAAGCCAACGGACCACGCCGTCGCGCTCTGGTATCGGGTAGCCGGTATCCGGGTTGAGATACCATGCAATCAGTGGCTTGACCCAGCTTTTCGAGTCGGGATTGCATGTGGCGCGCACGTAGGGACGCACGCCGCACGTGCTGCGGTTGCGGGCCAACATGCGCCAGAATTGTTTTTCGGAGAACTGCGTCAGCTCCTCAAAGCCAATCATGGCCACTTCGGATCCTGCCCAGTTGCTTACGTCGCTTTCATGTTCCAGGTGGGAGAACTGCACCTTCGCGTTGCCCGGCCATTGCCACGTCAGGTTGAATCGCGTGCCGAGGCCGCCGGCGAGCGGGTAAATCTCGCACGCCTGGTCCCAGAGTGCGCCGCTGTTCTTGATGTCAACGCGCTGGCGCCGAAAGATGGCCGCGCGAAATCGCGACACGCGCACGTTGCGAATGGCTTCAAGCAACATCCCCCAGGTCTTTCCGCCGCCGGCTGCGCCGCCGTAGATGACGATGTCCGCCGGCGACGACAGGAACCGGGTTTGCGGGCCGGGTTGCGGGCCGATCTCGATGACGGACCCTTGCTCGAGTGGCGCTGGAATTCCCGGGGTATCAGTGTTGGCTTCCATCGCTGGGCGTCGGCGTCTGGCTGACCGAAGTGACTTGCGCTTCTATCGTCTTTGGCGCGCCTGGAGACTCAGGAGATGGCGGTTGTGCTTGCGCGTGCGTGTGCACTGGGCGGCCATTCTCCGGCAGATAGAAAACGACTGTAGCACCCGGACCTATGGGCACTTGGATGGCCGGCTCGCTCACGAACCCGCCCAGCCGGTGAAGCTTGGCGAGCTTCTCAGTGGCCGCGATGATGACGGCGAGATACCGCGGATCGCCCGTCCTGCCCTTCTTGACTAGGCGCACGAGGGATTTTTCGCCCGTCTTGTTCTCACCAGTCTTGGATTCCCCGCCAGCAATGCGCTGGCTCGTTGATTCCGTCTGAGGCTCTTTGGATTTCTCATATTCGATCCAAGCGGTGGCAATGACGTCATTCCATTGACGGTCGAGCCGGCGCACCATCTTGCGACCGTCCTTTTCCATCTGCGCTATCGCGGCCTCCTCGATGGCGTCAACGTCGCGCGAGATGGTGGACTCGTGGACTCCAAGGCGCTGCGCAATCACTGCCATTGGAAGGCGTTCACGGTGGTAGAGGCGCGCGACTTCCTGCCGACGAATGGCGATGCTCAATTCGTCCATTCTCGGATTGAAGTCGGGTTTGGGGGCGTCATTCATCTTGCGCCTATGGGGTTGCACTGGCGCACACCGGAACAGCATCGGTTTCCGACCACTCCTCGGTGTGAACCGTGGCCGTGCACTTGGACTGCATGACGTAGTGCCTTATGGACACCCCGCGTGGCTTGAGATTTCCCACGCGGCGAAGCGTTGATATCAGGATTGAGACCTCTTGATCTCGATTTGATTCCGCGAAGGGCGCACTCTCCCTGATGATCTTGTAACGCCTGCCATCGAACTCAATCAGTCCCCATCCTGCTGGCACTTCAGACGCTTCCAGCATCCCAACCGGCGTCAAATAATACCTGTGGCTACCAATTCCCATCGCGGGGTAGGCGCGAAAGAACTTCTTTACGTCGGCGAGGAAATCGGCCTTGGATGCCTTGCATTCAATGAGTATCGCCAGTCGTCCATACCAGCCAATGGCGTCCGGTGTTTCTCCCATCACGCTCACTTCAGTGACCACTACAGCGCATTTTCTCCGCAACCATTTCGATGCGGCAGCTACCAGGTCAGCGTGCGATAATTGCTCGGGTGGGACACTCATGAGGCTTGGTGTTTTTGATTGTGCATGGATTCGCAGTACTCATCGGCCTTGAGATGCTGGTGATGCGATACCCGCGGCAGCATCGTCGGAAGGTTTATCCCCATTGGGTGAGTGGAGCGCCGGGGTCGGATTTGAACCGCCCTCTTCCCGCTGGTGTGCGGGCCGCATCGTACGGCCTATGCTTCCGGCGCGCGCCGCCTCCAACGCCCTCTGCGCCGCCGCCAGCAACGGCTCGCCCTTGGCCAGAAAAGCCTTGGCGATGGCCGCACGCTGTTCACGAAAGCTGTTACCGGTCCATGACGCCTCGGCGCGCGCCGCCTCCACCTTGTCGCGGATCGCTACAAACTCGTGTTCCAGTCGCTCTATCTCGCTCCCGAATTGCTTGGGTGCGGCGATCCTGGAATGCTTTGAAAACTTGCGGCGACCGTTCTCAGCGTAGCCTGAGAAGTTCGACGGCTTGAAGATCGTCTTGATGCGGATATTGCCGCACATCGCCTTCGAATCCCTCCACTCCGACCAGCACCAATCAATCGCCAGCTTCGCCGTCTCCACCGTGGCACCGAATGACGTGTCCTCCAGAATCTCCTGAATCGGCAGCAGGTTGGCGGGGTGGGGCGGTATCTGCGAACCGGTTTTGGCGTTGAAGTATTCGAACACCTCGCGCACATCGGCGCGGATTGCCGCCAGCCGCGGCTTCGAATCTCCAGCGGGATCCTCCGGAGATTGACTACCCCCAGGTACGCCGGCATCGGCAGGGCTTTCGGAGTGCTCCGGACCCCTCTCTGGACTCTCCCCATCAGAGTTAACAGATACAGAAGACAGAGAGTTAGCTTTTTGTAAACAATTAGTGTTAACAGGATGTTTACAGGACTGATCGTTTGCCCTGCGCTTTTGCATGTACTGGCGCATGTATTCTTTGCGATCAACCTCAGTGCGTATGGCCCTGTAGGTGGAAAAATTTACGACGAAGTAGTTGAATCCTTCCGAGTGCAAGAGCCGTTTTCCATCGTGAGATCTGGACCGTGATTTTGGGTCCGGCGAGCACAAGAACTTAATTGCCTTATCCACTTCCGCCTCAGAACACCCCAGCACAGTGGCGAGATACGTTGGGTGGAGTTCAACGCACGAATCTTCAGGCTGCGTATGAGCAATGACGTATCCCCATACCGCGAACACGTTGCAACCAGCGCCGGCCATCGATCCTCGATACATTGATTGAAAATGTTTCCCAAACATGGCGTCACGCTTCAAATATGGTTTGGCACTGCCGGCATTGAATGGCAGTTGGAAGGAACCCCTTCGGGGGTATGTAATTTGCCGGATCGAAAATGAGCCGCAATCCAATGGCCGCGATGATTGGATGCTTCCCGATCATGGGCATCGTCGCTTCGTGCTGGCATTTTGGACAAATGAGCGAGATCGAGTTTTCAACTCCTTCCGGCTTTGATTCCCAACGCAATACGTTCCACGTGGGTTCACTCATATTCGCAATCCCAATCCCTCAAAACGCAGCCCACCGGTGTCACATCGGCTGACGAAAGCTGGCGGGACTCCAGGATACGGCCGCACCGACAGGCTGCGTTTTGGGGAATCAGGTTTCTGTTTCGTTCTTTCGTCATTTGTTTGTGGGAATGTGCATCCCGTATTGCTACCAACCGTTAGTAACACCACAACAGCAAATCGTCAAGGAGTTTTTGGTTCTGGCCATTCCCTCACCCTCAAATCCTCCGGCCACTCCGCCATGTTCCCGCCTTTGGGGTCGCGCATTCTCCAGAGCCAATGATGATTTTTGTTGTGGATATCGGCTTCGGTTATTTCGGGCTTGGTTCCCAACTGCTTCACGAAGCACGGCACGCCCGCTGCCTTGCACTGCCGCACGATGTCCCCGATCCACTCGATGTTGCACAGCCTCGCCCCCGGCCCACTTTCCCCGCCGACGATTACCCAATCAATACGCCTGCATTCAAATCTTTGCCCTCGTTTTGGACGAACGAGCAATTCATTTAGCCTATCAGCCATGTGTAAATCCACCGGCCCCAACAGCGGCTCGACGCTCAGGAACCGCACCCGCGCCGGTATCTTCAACAACTCCGGAATGCGCTCGTCGGCGCGCCGCTGGTCCTCGATGCTGACGCCTACCCAGACGTTGGTTGGTGGACGACCGCGCCGCCATTCCTTCAACCAGTCAACGTTCCGATCGCGCTCAGCGGTAGGCTCTAAGTGCATCCAATACGATATAGAATCGTCCATTCTTTCGGCCCACAACTCCGGCCTCTTCGTCAGCATGAGGTGAATCAGGTGCCGCGTCTCGAACACGACACGTAGATAATTGGCGAACATCTCAATCGGCACCTCGTCATCGAACGGGTCGCATGTTGATGGAAACACTGTCAGCGGTTTGCCCATTCGCGCTGCCTTGCGGTCAAGCGCCAGCATCGTCTTTTCAAACGACGGTACCGCAACCCGCGGCGCGCCCTTTCCCCAATGGCAGACCGGCGCTTGGCCGTTGCGCTTCGCCTTGGGTTGGTCCAGGTGCCGCTTATCGCGTGCCGACGCGTAGCAATGCGCGCAGCCCGGCGAAACCGGTTTACAACCATTCCATGGCGATGCTGTCGAATGGCACCACTCGATCTTCGTTTTCTTTCCCATTGGATTGCCTCACGCCGCCATCACCATCGGAGGCCGTTCCAACGGCGCGCCGCAGTCGCGGCAAATGTTCTGCGGCGACGCATCGTCCAGCCACGCCACCCGGTGCGGACATTGTACGCTCACCGGTTTCGTTGTCTCGATGCGACTGCCCACCATCTCGTGGATGAGTCTGATGGGGAGTTGATTGCGCATCGCGATGATTTGCTGGTTTAGGTTGGTCGTCATGCTGCCTCCTCCGCATCACCGGGCCTATGCTCTTCGCGCGATCGGAACGCATCAATCCACTCCGGCACAAACTCCGCGCGCCGGCCGACCTTGCGATACTTGATCCGGCCGGCGCTCATGTGCCGGTTCAGCGTCCGGACGCTGATCCCCAGCCGTCGCGCCGCATCATCGCGCGACAGCGGCTCCGGCGTCCGCCCCGTCAAGAACCGCTGCGCCACCGCCTCCGCCTCCAGCGGATCCACGATAACCTCGACGCGATCCGTAAACGTCCGGATCACGGCGCAGCGCTTGAAGGTCAAAGTGCAGGTCATAAGGTTGCAGCGTTATCCGGTGGTTTCACGACCGCCGGCGTCTGGGCATCCCGGATGTCGCGAAATGCAAGTTTGGTGAAATAGTCGCTCACAGATTTGCACTCCTGGCGTTTCTTTAGGTCTTTGATCCGTTTGGAAATATTGCCCAAAAGGGTTTTGGGAATGCTGATTGAGGTGACGACTACGTTGCGTTTATTCATGTCTTCCGTCCGCGTTGTTAGTTGTTAGGAATGTTTACTAACATATACCAAACAGACCGTGCAAGCAAATAGTTACTTGCGCAGTGAGTTAGTAAATGTTACCATGTGCGCGCTACTGAATAACATACAGAGCTGGAGTCGTCACTATGGCAAGAAACGTAAAGGTAACAGCGATCAGTCTGCCCAAGGAATTGGTGACAGAAATAGCTGCGCGCATGAAAGACCTGAGAATGAGGTCGCGCAGCGATTATTTCACCAAGTTGGCTGAGCAAGATGTGAGCAAAGGAGGTCCGCTCATCACCGACAGTGGAGTGGAAGCGTGAGAGGGGAGGCAACTGACATGGCCACCGCGCGCACAGCACCCGAACAACTTGACGCCGCACTGGCGCAAGACTGGAACGTTACCGGAGCCGTTCAGCATCCATCACGTTCCACAAAGAGTTTTGACGGATCCAATGAATGGGATCGTCTTAGCGCCGAAATCGCCGCGGCGCATCGAAACGGCGAGCAATCAAGGAAAAGGAAAACATGAGCCTCACGGCTACAGCAAAACCTCGAAACACTTACATCGTGCCCTCGGGCACTCACGCCGGCCGCTGCTACGCGGTGGTTGACTTGGGTACCCAGGACGATACCTACCAGAACCGGCCCCGACTCGTGCACAAGGTCCGCATCAGTTGGGAGATTCCGGCGCTGCGCGTGAAGTATGAGGATGGCGATCGCGCGGCGGCGGTTCACAAGAAATACACGTTGTCCCTGAGCGATAAGGCGAACCTTCGCCACGACCTGGAGAGCTGGCGGGGGCGTGCGTTTACGGATGTGGAACTGAAGGGCTTCGTATTGAAGAAGCTGCTGGGGGTGCCGGCGCTGTTGGGCGTGACGCACAAACCGAATCCGAAGGGCGGCGTTTACGTCAACGTCACCAGCGTTGGCAAGATGATGGCCAGCGTGACCTGCCCGCCGGCGGAGAATGCCAGCATCTTTTTCGAGATCGAGATGGGCAGGAATGACGTGTTCAAGGACCTGCCGGAGTTCCTGCAAGACGAAATCTCCAAGTGCGCCGAGTGGCGGCAGTCATCCGCCAGCGAAGAAGAAGCGCCGGGTGACGATTTGGAAACAGCGCCGGTCGGTGCCGGCAAAGGCGAAGACATTCCTTTTTGATCGGGATGTTACCAACGATTCGCAACATCATGGCCGCAACCTTAACCAACAGATTGATCGCTCGAATCGGTAGCCGAGCATCACGCGCGTTTGTCCGTTCCGGGTGGAAGGATAAGCGCGTGCAGTTTACCAAGAACACAAAGCAATAACAGAAACCCACAACCAAGGAAAACACATGAAACACGCCAGAGCAGACTACAACCAACGAGTTCAGGACAGCGCCAACATCATCCCCCAGGATGAACCGGTATTCCTGCTTCGCGCCAAAGACCCAGTGGCGGCCGAAACGGTTCGGTTCTGGATTCGCCAACAGCGCAAGCTCCTGCGCACCGCGACGCTCACGCCCGAAGAGCGCAAGAAGGCGAGCAAGGCGTTGGACCTCGCCGTCGCCCACGCCCACGCAATGGACGACTGGCCGACGAAGGGAATCATCGCGACTGCCTGACACTCACAACCAACAACAGCAACGAGGAAAGAATCATGAAGGATTACCTAATACTGGACATCGAGACGCTGGCGCGACCCCGCGAGGAACTCGACAAGATCATGCCGGAGTTTGAGCCGCCGGGTAACGTCAAAGACCCGCTGAAGATCGCCGCGGCCATCGGCACCAAACGCGATAAGTGGATTGCCGACGCCGCGCTCGATGCGACCACGGGCCAGATTGCCATCATCGGACTGCTGACAAAGGATGGCACCAAGATGTTACGCGCGGACAAGATGAACGAGGCTCAGATGCTCACGGAGTTCTGGCGGATGCAGGCATTGCCAGACTTCAACGTGATCGTTGGCCACAACCTGCGCAACTTCGACATGCCCTTCATCATCCGGCGCTCGTTCATCCACGGCATCGGCCTACCGCTGGGCATTCTCCACAAGAACCGCCTCACCGAGAAGTTCGTTGACACGATGGAACTCTGGGGCGCTGGCGAGCGGAACGCGATGATCAGCCTGGACACGCTGGCCCGGGCGTTGGGCGTCGGCCAGAAGACGGGTAGCGGCTCAGAGTTCGGCGCAATGTGGGAGGCCGACAAGGACAAGGCCGTCGAGTACTGCGCCAACGATCTCGAACTGACGCGCCGGGTCGCAGAGAGGATGGGGCTGTAGGATGCCCTGCCAGCGTATCACCGCGCCCGATGGAAGTTTCGCCGGGTTCATATGCTCGCGCGGGCGGTCGCAGGTGAAGCCGTGCGTTCACTGCGGCCGCCCGTCGAGCAAGCTGTGCGACGGTCCCGGCGAGACGCCAGGCACGACGTGCGACGCTCCGATCTGCACCAGGTGCGCGCACCATATCGCACCGGATACGGACCTGTGCCGGAAGCACGCGCCGCAAGACGCACCGGCGAAGATCGAAGTCCCGAGAGAATGAGCCAGCAACGATATTCGCGACCCGCCTACAAGGACTTCACCCATGCTCTCGAATGTGCTGCGAACTCAGGACACACAAGCCACTGGAACCTGTTCGGTGACTTCCTCGAACTGTCTTTCCTTGCGATGTCGCAGGCAGCAACGAAGATTCTCACCGGGGAGATAGACGCCAAACGCGAGGCCCGATATATGGAGATCGTCAAGCGTTACCCGAATCCGAAAGCGTTCTCAGAGGCGCACGCGATACTCGTAAACGGGTTGCAGGACGAGATACACGACTTCCTCGGCAACTTGGCGGGCGAACTTGGATTGTTGGAAGGGGAATGGCACGGCCAGTTTTTCACGCCGCAACCCATCTGCGATTTCATGGCGCAACTGACGCTGGGCGACGTGAAGCCCGATCCTCATCATCGCCTGACAATTCAGGAGCCGGCAGTCGGCGCCGGCGCGATGGTCCTAGCGGCAGCGAGTCACTTGCACTCGCGAGGTTTTCATCCATGCGATTGGTGGGTTGACGCCGCGGACAAAGATCGTCGCATGTTCCACGCGGCCTACGTGCAGTTGACGCTATGCGGCGTTCCTGGCGTCGTGCGCCACATGGACAGTATTTCGCAAGAGCAATGGGATTACGCAGTGACGTTGACGGGCGCAATGTTCCCCTATCGCCGACCGCGAGTGACAGAAGATCCTCTGCCATCGCCATCCGTCCAGCGATCAACGCTGGAATCGAAAGGGCAGTTCATAATGGACCTTGAACCCACGCCGGCGCAGAAAGTTGTTGACGCCGTTACTAACATTTGCTAATAGTTAGGAAGATTGGAGACCGTAAACATGAACATAAACGAAATCGCAGCACAAGGGCCGGGACCATTGACCGGCTGTAGCGTCCAAAACTATCTCGGCATCCGCAACGCCGAGATTGAACTCGCACCCGGCCAGCCATGGGTCTCGCTCTACGGACCCAACCACGCCGGGAAAACATCCCTCTGGACCTCGCTGTTGACGACCATTGAAGGCATGTCGTCGGCGACAGGCCCGTTGCTCCACGGTGACGCGGCAGCCGGATTCTCTGAGTGGCGCTTCGGCAGGCTCGTGGCCAGACGAGAGGTTGAGCGCAAGCCGGACGGCAGCGTCACGACACGTCTCAAGGTGTGGCCGAATCCGGACAAGATCGGGTCGCCGGTGAAGGCCGGGCAGACGGTGTGGGATGAGTTGCGCGGGTTGGTGAGTATTGACCCCGAGGAACTGCTCAGGGTCAACGAGGATGATCCCAAGAAGGCGGCGGGGATGTTGCTCAAGGCTTTCAATCTGTCCGAACCGCTGGCCGCACTCGATGCCGAACGCGCGAATATCGTTGAGGACAGGCTCAACGCAGGCCGCGAGGTGAAGCAGTTGCAGGGTGCGGTGGTCGAGTTTGAAGACGTGGCCACCGTAGAGAAGGAACCGCCCGCCGTGGACGTGTCGGCGCTGTTGGAACAACGTCAGGCAGAGGACGCAAAGGGCACGGCCAAACAACGGTTGCAGGACGAGGCCTCCAACGCACGACGTTGCACTATTCAGGTCGAGAGCAACCTTGCAAGGTTCAAGGATGCACAAGCCGCGCTTATTCTCCAGCGCGAGGAAATGGAGCGGCAACTCGCGGTAATCAACGAACGAATTAAGCACAGCGAGACGGTGATTTCTGAGGAAGAAAAGAAGGTTGCCGATGCGCGAGCGGCTGCTGATTCCGCTGTGAAGCGTTTCGAGGACGCACCAATTCCCGACACGACGGCGATTGATGCTCAGATCGCCAACGCCGATAAGGCCAATGCACAGCGCCGTCGATGGACCGACTTCCAGCGCGTGCGAACGCAGTTGCGCGACGCCAACACGAAGTATTCGACCCTCGACTTGAAGATCGCCGAGATCGAACAGCGGCGCACTTCGCTCTTCACCGACTCAGCCATCCCGGTCAAGGGCCTGAGCATTTCGACCGATGGCATCATCCTCAACGGCCGCCCGCTGGCCCAGGCATCGAGCCAGGAACAGATCAGTGTGTGTGTCGCCGTGGCCATCGCAGCGTCACCGAAGCTGCGACTCATCATCATCAAGAACGGGTCGCTGCTGGACGATGCGAGCCGCAAGTGCATTCGCGACCTCACCGAACCCGCTGGGTATCAGGTCTTGGAAGAGCGCGTGAGCAACGCCGACAAGGGACTGCCCGGCATCATCATCGAGGAAGGCGTAGTCATCGCGAACAACTCAACCACTTTGGCAGCATGACGCTGCCATCCGGTGGCGCGCGTCGGGTCGTCGTAGGCCCGCAAGTTTAGGGCGCGCGTCACCGGGAACATAAAAGAAGACCGCAAAGATATGAACAAACCGAAAGCAGAATAGACAGAGATCGAACACATTTACTTGGACAAGATCACCAAGACGTACAACGAAGGTCAAGAAGCCAGCGGCGAAGAAGGCCAAGCCCGCTGTGGACGCAGCGAAACAAACCGAGTAACCCCGATGACTAGTTTAGCAGCACCGGCAGTGTACCCCACAATGCGGCTCCATAACCGCCAATCCCCGGCGGTTCCGCATGTCAAAATCGAGCGCTGCCGGTGCTGCGCAGCGTAATCGAAAGGAGCGAACCCAATGGACCCAACCCCCAGCATCCCCTGGCGCGAACAGCAACGCCTGCTTACGCAGGAACTGCGCGCGGCTGACGCCGGCACCGCTGACGGCAGTTTTGCCGAGTATTACGCGCAGGAACAAGCGCAGGCCAGGCGCGCGTCACTAACTGGCAAGAATCCAAGCGCCAAGGCCGCTGGCGTGACGCTGGCGAGGCTTGGAGCTGCTGCGGGCCTGATTATAGCCCTACTGTTACCAACCGTTGGCAACGGGCAGGACGTGCCGGCCAAGGCGGCGAAGACGGTCCTGATGCGGGTGACGTTCTACTGCAAGTGCGAAAAATGCTGTGGCAGGCACGCTTGCGGTATCACTGCGAGCGGTCGCGCCGCTGTTGGCGCGATTGCCGCCGTTGACCCTCGCTTCATCCGGCTCGGCAGCATGGTAAGCGTGCCCGGCTTCGGATGGATGCTCGCGGCGGACACGGGCCGCGTCATCAAAGGCCGCAACCAACTCGACGTTTTACGGTCGTCGCACGCGGAAGCCAAGGCGCTTGGCGTGCGCTGGCTGCCCGTTGAGATCGTCACGCCGCGCGAATACCAGCGGCGTCTGGAAGCGGCGCTGTTTCAACTGCGTTTCGATGAACTCGTGCGCGAGTCGCGACGGCTCGCCACGTCACAACCCAATTTCACGGGCGCGCGCAGCGTCGCCGCGGTCTCCAATCACCCGCCCCAGGTGTCGGGCGCGCGTCCCGTGATTCAACCATGAACTCCACCGCACCATCACCATCGCCCATCAGCACAACGCTATCGCCGAACTTCCTGCGCGCCGTCGTGCTGATGATCGGCTTCAAGCACGAGCCGATGCGCCGCGCGCAAGCCGCGCTGCTCTACATGGCCCTCGAAGGCGGGACGTTCACGGCGGCGGATTTGCCCGGCGAGATTACGGCTGGCAGCAAGCACCTCGCCGGAGCCGCCACGGGGGCGCTGATATCCATTGGCTTGCTCACGGTAAAGGGCCGCGTGAAGTCGCCCGACGTGTCCGCGAATGGCCGCAAGCTGGACCTGCTCGCCGGCGGCGAGACGGGACGCATACGGGCTTGGCTGAGGAATAACGGCTACTCCGATCGCATCAACACTGAACCGCAAGGGAGTCTTGAACTGTAGGAGAAACATGAACCTACGAAACCAATCCGACATCGAGAAACTTCTAGCCAGCGAAATGGGCACGACGCCAACGCTCGGTGGTATGCTGCGAATCGTCGATAAGCTCAACCTCGACCGCGTCTCGCTAGTGCGCCGTCCCACCGAAGGTCAACCCGCGGGCATAGCCGTGCTGCTGGCCGGCAGCCGGGCGATGGAGGAGATCGGGCCGATGTTGGATGCCATATCGGCGCGCATAGGAATCGTCAGCATCGCACGTATTGACATGGACTCGAACAGCAATCTCTCGCGCGTGTTCGAGTGCATGGACGCGAGCAGCGTGCCGTGGATGTTCGCGCGGTTCAATCGCGGCAACGTCCTCTGCGTGCTCGGTCTGTTCGTGGGCGAGCCGTGCGCTGCGCTGGCGTCGGAATTGACCGCACTGGATTGCCCAACATCGCTGGAGTGATGAAACAAAAACCCGCAACCGCGAAGGCCTATGCCATGCGAGACAAGCTGCAAGCTTTGGTTGACCGTGGCATCGGTGGCGAGAAGGCAGCCGCAAAGGTCAAGCTGGATAGACTACTGGCTCGCTACAACTTCACGGGGACACCGCCGCCAACGACAGCGGACTTGTTTGAAGGAAAATTCAAGCCAGGTCCGGTCGCAAACGCCATCGGGAAGGTGGGTGATTTGATGGTTGCTACCTTCGTGAAGTGGTCTATTGAACGGCGCACCGGCCTTTCGTGCCGACTTCGTTGTGACGAGATCCTCGCCGAGACGCCGCCGAAAACCGCTTCGAGACTTGCCGGTATCGTCGAGATCGTCGCTCGCGCGTTCTCTGAGCTATGGAAGATGTTCGAGACGACTCCAGGAGTTCAACTCGGAGACAAGGCATTGTTCATTCGCGGACTTTATGACGGCATGATGGATGATGTTCTCTGCGGCGAGGCACTGCCGCCGCGCGTTGGTATCCGACCGGCGAGGATCGGACGCGGAAAACGGTCATTGAAGAAAGCGCCGGCGCTCACGCTTCACCCCTACAGCGTAGCCGTTGGACTCGGGCGTAAAATCATCCTCAGGATTCCGCTGGCGGACATCGCATCAGAACTCGAAACGACTCTGGCGAGAATGTTGGAGCATTGATCCATGAAAATACTGACACCAAGAGAACTTGAAATTGAACGCGTGAAGCTCGCGGTGATGAAGAGGCTTATCAAGATCGCAGTTGCCCGCCGCGACATCGCCGCGATGCAGAGAAAGAACCGAGCGTGCCAGCGGGAAATCCAGCGCCAGTTGAGGCTGGCAAAGAAGACTGCGTAACACCAATGAAACGCTCGCGCATCATCTCTCCCGACGAAGCCGCCAAGCTGTGGGCGACGTATCAGCGCGTGAAGTCTCTGAGCATCACGTCGAGATTGCATAAGCGACGGCTTGGCGCCGTGCATCGTGCGCTGGCGAGAAACGGCTACATCACGATCCGCCCGTGCAAGCGCCGCACGCTCGTGCAAGTTCGCGCCATGCACGCCGCCTACATGACCGGTTTATCGTTGCGTGTGGTGGGCAGGCCATACGGAATCTGTCACAGCACCGTGCGCGAGCATTTCAGGCGACGCGGGTTGCCGGTGCGTCCTAACAAGTGGGAGCCGAAGTCAGGCCGCAACAAGGACGGCTCCATCCGCAAGGCGCGACCGCACACGCCGCGTCAAATCGAGGTCATCATTGCCCGGATGTCGAAGCCGATGATTCCGCCCGAGCTTCGGCTTGAGTGGCGCACGTGGTCGCTGGAACGCCGTGGCGACTTCATCCAGCGCGTTCGCGCCGCGCATCCATCGCCAAAGGACATGCCGAACACGCCGTGTTCGTCCAACGTCTCGCGATTCAACTATGCGACGCCGGCGGCGTGGGAGATTCTGCTGGAACTCAACAAGGGCCTGAATTCGCGCGCGTGGAAGTGCAAAATGGATCTGCGCAGCGAGGGCTTTATCTGGCGCGGTCAACTATTCTTCTGGTCTGCCAATTACCCTGAGCAAGGCGGCGCGTTCTACAAAGGCAACAACGGCCCATACGATCCTCGCGTCGGTCGCCCGTCACTCGCGCACTTGATCTATGAGACTCACCACCGCTGCAAACTTTCGGCGGGTTCGGTGGTGAGGGTGAAGGACGGCAACTACAACAACCTCGACCCCAGCAACCTCATTCGCATTACGCGCAACGACGTGGCGCGCGAGAACCAGGCCGCACACCTGAAACGCAAGTCCCGCGAGCTGACCGCAGTGCTGCTCAAGCGGGCCCAACGAAAGGAAACCCATCATGGTCGCAACGATACAATCACACAGATTCACGCCCGGTAGTGGCACCGGGTTTAACCCGGACGAGTGCAGGCGTATAGCCGAAGCCGCACGCGCGAGCGGGGCCTTGCGCGTCCAAGAAGACTTGCAAGCCATACCCATCGAGAAACCGAGTGAGACGGCCGCCAAGCTCGGTGGCGTCACGTCGGGCTGGATGGACGTTGACCCGGCGACGGCCAAGCGGTGGCTCGAAAACAACTTCCGTAACCGGCCAATCTCCGAAGACGTCATCGACGCCTACGCGCGAGACATGACAAACGGCGTATGGGTGGCCACACACCAGGGCATCGCGTTCAACGACAAGGACGAGCTGATAGACGGCCAGCACAGGCTTCACGCTGTTGTGCGCAGCGGCCGGACGGTGCGGATGATGGTCACGTTCGGACTGCCATCGAAGATCGAAGGCCGCGAGATGACAACGATGGACTGCGTTGACCGTGGCCGCACGCGCTCCGTGTCCGACCAGCTAAAGATTCAGCACGGCCTCAAGGACGGCTCAGTCATCGCCGCCATCTGTTCGTCGCTCGGCACGCTTTGCGCCGGCGAGCGCACGCGCCGCCTGAGCGTCGGCCAGACGCTGGATATATTCCGCGCCTTCGAGCTGGCGGCCAAGTGGGTCATCGAGCGCAGGCCGAAAGAACACGGATTGCGCGCGACGGGCGCGCTGGCGGCGTTCGTGTTCGCCATCACCGCCATGCAGCCAAAGGCAGACAAGGTGATGGAGATGTTTGAGCGGCTAGTGAGCGGCAAGAACCTCAAGCCGGCGTCGGCAATGGCGAGGCTCCGGCACTTCCTTACGAGCGATGACGCGAAGCTCCTGTCACGCAGCGCGGATCGCGGTCTGGCGGAGCTGACGCTGGAGGCAATCCGGTTGGAGCTGAAGGGCCAGCCCATTGCGAAGCTGGAGCTGTCAGAGGCCGGCGCGAAGCACTTCCGGAACCTTCAGCCGATCCGCGTGTCGAAGATCGCCGAGATGTTCCGGCTGCCGGAGAAGGCATGAAGCTAATTCGTGTATTTCCACGTCGCACCAGTTGCACTCCAGTGGACGATCTTGCCTTTGTTGGGGATCCTCCATTTTATGCCGAGGGAGACACTGTGCATATCAGTGTGGCATTTACTTGGGATCTCCCAGAGGCCGAACGGCTCGAAAAGGAATGGAGACATGTAGCTCCTGTGACGATCGGTGGTCCAGCCACCGGAATGCGCGGCGATGAGTTTGTCGCTGGACGATATATGAAGTTGGGCAACGTCATTACAACCAGAGGTTGTTACCGACGTTGTTGGTTCTGCCAAGTATGGAGGAGGGAAGGCAAGGTTCGGGAATTACCAATAGCCGAGGGATGGCGCGTTCATGATGACAATCTACTGGCATGTTCAGAGCATCACATTCGAGACGTGTTCGCAATGTTGGAACGTCAGGCCCATAAGGCAGAGTTTGCGTCTGGGATCGAGGCCGCGCGCCTAAAACCGTGGCACGTAGAGTTAATGTGGAAACTTCGTCCAGATCAAATCTACTGCGCTTACGATACAGCCGGAGACCTTGAACCACTTGTGGAAGCTGGAAAGCTGCTTCGAGCCGCTGGATTCACTACATCACACCACCTGCGGGCATTTGTACTGATTGGATATCCGAAGGATACAATCGCAGATGCCGAGAAAAGACTGCGCCAATGCTACGTCGCCGGGTTTTTGCCATTCGCAATGTTGTGGCGAGACCAGGAAGGGTCAGAACCAAACCATGAATGGAAACGATTCTCCAGAGTATGGTGCCGACCCGCTTTAACGCGAGCTCACCTGAAAACGATCCAATGACCACCATGGCCATCAAGCATAACCCCAGCGACGACCACAACTCGCCAGAGCGCGTGCGGCAGATCGTCAACGCCATCAAGCGGAGACGACGATTGCTGGCGCCGGCCACGCCGATCACCGACAAGGCGTCATTCGTCATCGATACCCACAATCCAAACAGCAACCCGCCATACGAACTGCGCGTGGCCGACTTGGAAACATCGCGAACACTGGAGCGGGATAACGTCAAACTGAAAAATAAGCTGTGGGCTGCAAACAGGATGATCAAGGCATTGCGCTCGGTTGTTCTAAAACATTTGGAAGAGCTGGTCTCTGATTGCCGCCGACGTGGTGCCAGAACTTAGCACCCGATCAGTAAGGAGCACGGGATAGAACGATGAAAACCAATAACACCCCAACGCCAAGAACGGTAGCTGCTTTTGAGTCTGACAAAGACCATCATAACAAGAACCTAGTTGATAACTGCTGCTTTTTCAGGGCCGACAACTTGTTCACTGAGGGACAGAACCTTGAGCGCGAAGTTGACGCGCTGAAAGAGAAACTCAAGGCGGCGAATGAGGATGCAGACAAGATGCTACATTACGCAGGGCATCTAAACATCTGTGCTTTGTGGGCAAACCAAGACGGAGACACTCCGGGCATCACCAAAGAACAGCAATTTCCACCATGCACCTGCGGATTTACACAACATCTCACCGCCCACCGCGCCCGACTAGCCACAGCAAAACAACTGAAACCCACCGCCGCCAAAGTAATTCTTCCGAGTGTTCCGCCAGCTACCGAAGAAGTGGACGGCGTGAGCGAGGAAGTTGTTCAGCAGGCTATCGATGTTATCAGGACCACTGGCAGGGCCTATTGCGCAATCCTACAGCGCCGCCTGCGCATCGGATACACGCGTGCCGCGCGCGTAATGGACATCCTCGAAGAACGCGGCATCGTCGGCCCCCACAAGGGAGCGGAGTCGCGCGACATTCTGATCGCAATCGAATCTGCTACGGGAACAAAACAATGAAGATCAAAGCAATCTCCCTCTGGCAGCCGTGGGCGTCAGCGATGGCGCTGGGCCTCAAGCGTAACGAGACGCGCTCGTGGTCAACGCACTATCGCGGGCCTCTGGCGATTCATGCGTCGAAAAAAGATGGAAGCGAACTCTTCGAGTGGTGGCTGACGCTGAAGCGCAACAGCACAATCATTGACAGCGCGTTTCATCTAGCCGGAATCAATCAATTCCACCAGCTACCACGCGGTTGCGTCGTCGCGGTCGGCAGGCTAGTGGACGTGGTCCGAACCGAGATTGAACGGGACGCGATTGGGCACTCTGAATTGATACTCGGTGACTACACCGATGGTCGCTTCGCGTGGAAGTTCACGAACATCAAGGCGCTCCCGACGCCGATCCCGGCGCGCGGCGCGCAGGGATTCTTCGACGTGGACGTGCCGGAGGAGGCGCTGAGGTGATGAATGACGGTAAGGCAAAGATCGTCCGGTTTCGGTCGCGATCCAGATCACAGCGAGAATGGGTAGTAACGTTTGATCTAGGAAGCCGCAAGGCTAACGTCTTGGCAATGCTTGATTACGCTTGGAAGCACAACGCCAGCGTGGTCAGAAAGGACAAGTGAGCAAACCCCGACGCATTCAACTATCACGCAAGCGCGGCTGGCGGCTGCCACCAAACACCGTCGTTGTGTCGCGCCCGTCACGCTGGGGAAACCCGTTCAGATTAAATGGGCGATACTGGTCCGGCGATGAAGGCAATGTGATAGTCAAAAGCAACGCGGACGCCGTGAGACTGTTTGCGTGGATGTGGAAACATCGCCTCGAAGAGATGCTGCCAAATTCTCGTGCTGAGTTCCAAAAACAACTGAAAGAGCTTCGCGGCAAGAACCTTGCCTGTTGGTGCCCGCTGGACAAGCCGTGCCACGCCGACGTGCTATTGGAGATCGCCAACAAATGAA
>ENA-UOWG01000513-UOWG01000513.1-activated-sludge-metagenome-genome-assembly--contig:-NODE-513-length-50511-cov-6.568951_pt1 | contig 50511 bp, 43 predicted proteins | sample MGYA00238147_ERZ761563 | MGnify/ENA primary metagenome ERZ761563 (study PRJEB28884, sample SAMN05720216) | anaerobic digester metagenome | isolation source: active sludge of municipal...
CAGATCCCCCGGGAGCGGGCGACCATCCACCTGGACATGGTCTTCACGATGATCGACCGCGACGCCTGCCTGGTCTACGCCCCCGTCGTGATGGACGAGGGCCGCTGCAGGGCCGTCCGGATCCAGGCCCAGCTCAACGGCAAGGCCTCCTTCTCGGAAGTGCAGGGACTCCTGCCGGCCTTGAAGTCCGCGGGCTTCGACCTGGAGCCCGTGCTCTGCGGGGACGGCCACCGACTCTTCCAGGACCGGGAGCAGTGGCTCTCCGGGGCCAACTCCTTCGCCTTCGGTCCCGGGAAGATCGTCGTGTACAACTGCAACGCCTATACCCTGGACGCCCTGACCAAGGCCGGCTTCGAGTACCGGAAGGCCGAGGACTTCATCCAAGGTTCCGTGAAGGCCGAGGATTTCGGCCGCCTGGTGGTGGGCTTCGACGGCATCGAACTGGCCCGGGGCGGGGGCGGCGCCCGCTGCATGACCTGCCCGGTGGAGCGGGAGGAGCCGTAGGAACGGGAATCCGTCGGAATACTCCGATTCCGGGTCGAGCTTCGTCTTTCCTTTTTCCTTCAGAATTGTTATGGTAACGATGTCGAGTTTGTCGGTTCGCGGCCCGTCCGCACCGTACAGCGAATTCATCCAAGTTAGGTAGATTTTCTCCCGGGAACTATCGTCGGGAGAAGTATTCGACGTCCGTGCCCTGCACGGACGAATCCGACCTGGAAGGATTTGAGGGAACACATGAACCGGGAACTCTGGCGGTCTTCTTCCCTGGATCGCGCGCCCATTGGATACTCCTGCCACCGCTTGATGGTCGACGGCGGCGGCAAACCCGCGGATTTTATCTTCCTGGACGTCAACCCCGTCTTCGAACGCATCAGCGGCCTGAAGAAGGCCGAGATCGTGGGCCGCAGAGCCGGCGAAGTCCTGCCCGACCTGCTGCGAGACGAGTTCGACTGGATCCGGTTCTTCGGGAACGTCGCCCTGGACGGGGTCGAGGCCGAGCTCGAGCGAACCTTCCCTCCCGGCAAGACCCTAGCACGGATCCGGGCCTTCCCCCTGGGCGACCCGCTAACCTTCGCGGTCTTCCTGGACGACCCGTCCTCCCGGACCGGCACCGCGGGCAGGGACCCGAATGCAGAATCCCGGAACGCCGGAGAGGACACCGGACCGGCCTATTACTTCCGGGAAGCTCCGGACGGGATCTTCCTGGTGGACGAGCAGGCCCGGTACAGGGACGCGAACCCCGCGGCCCTGGCCATGCTCGGCTACGAGCGGCGGGAACTCCTCGGCCGCTCGATCCGGGAGATCCTACCCCCGGACCAGCTCGAGGCGGGGCTTCGGGCCCTCGAGACCTTGAAAGCCCAGGGCCGGAGCTCCTGCGAACTGAAGCTCCTCCGCAAGGACGGGGGCCGTATCTGGGTGGCCGTGGACGCGGTACGGAATCCGGAGGGTGGATTCCTGGGATACTGCAAGAACATCACCGTCCGGAAGTACGCGGAGGAACGGAACGACCTGTCCTCCCGGGCCATGGAAGCCATCGACCAGCCCGTCATCATCACGGATTCGGACGGGAAAATCCTGGAAGCCAACCGGGCCTTCCTGGATCTGTACGGATTTCGCCGGGAAGAGGTCCTGGGCCAGAACCCCCGGATCCTGAATCCCGGGTGGGAGACCTACGTCAACCTCGGGTATTCCTACGAGGATTACGTGACCCTGTTCGACGGGATGTGGCGGGCCATGAAGGACCCCTCCGTCGGGACCTGGGAGGGCACCGTCATCAACCGGCGCAACGACGGGAGCCTGGTCTGGGTCCGCCTCATCCTCAACGCGGTCTACGACGATCGGGGCGGACTGAAGAACCTGATCGGCCTTCCCATCGACATCTCCGAGAGCCGGTCCCGGGAAACGATGTCCAAGGTGGAGCTCTACGCCACCATCGCGGCCATGGCTGAGCTCCGGGACGAGGAGACCGCGAACCACATGCGCCGGGTCGGGATCTTCTCCAAGATCATCGCGAAATCCCTGGGCATGCCGGACAAGTACTGCGAGGACCTGGAGCTCTTCGCCCCGATGCACGACATCGGCAAGGTGGGAGTCCCGGATTCCCTGCTCCTGGCGCGTCGGAAGCTCACCCACGAGGAGTGGACGGAGATGAAGCGCCACACCGTCCTGGGCCACAATATCGTGAAGGACAAGCAGGAACTCGCCCTGGTGGCGGCCATCACCCTGCGGCACCACGAGAAGTGGGACGGCACCGGATATCCCGACGGCGTGTCCGGGGAGGAGATCCCCCTGTCCGCCCGAATCACCGCCGTCGCGGACGTCTACGACGCCCTGCGGAGCGAACGCCCCTACAAGACCGCCTGGCCCCACGACAGGGCGGCCGTGGAGATCGTCTCCCAGGCCGGCGCGTAGTTCGATCCCCGGATCGTGCGGGTTTTTGAGGACAACCAGGATCTCTTCGCCCGGATCTTCGAGGAACTGGAATAACACCGGTTCCCGCCAAGACGGCTCGATCCGCGCTTCCTGCTAGTCCGCCGCCGCGATCGCGTCCAGCTCCACCTTGAACCCGTAGTGGAGGCCCGGCACGGGCACCACCGTGCGAGCGGGCCGGTGCTCCCCGAAGTAGGCGGCGTAGGCCGCGTTGAACCGGCCCCAGAGTTCCAGGTCGGCGATGTACACGGTGCAGCGCAGGACCCGGTCCCGGGAACTCCCCGAGGCGGCCAGGATCGCATTCAGGTTGCGGAAGACCTGGGCGGACTCCTCCTCGATCTCTCCGAAGACCTTTCGGTTCGTGCCGGCCTCGACGGGCAGGAGCCCCGCCACGTAGGCGACTCCGCCGTGCACCACGGCCTGGGAATAATGCCCCGCGGGGATGGGCGCGGCTTCCGTCCGGATCGTGCGCATGGGACCTCCCGTCCTTCAATTCTTCGAGGATGATTCCGCACTTTACCCGATTCCGCGGTCCGCGTATACTCGGTTTGGAGGAACCCATGCTGCCCCCACTCGCACCGACCGCAGACGACATCCGCGCCGCCCGGGCCCGGATCGCCCCCTACGCCCACGTAACCCCCCTCATAACCAGCCGGACCTTGGACGAACGGACAGGCCGCCGGGTCCTGCTGAAATGCGAGAACCTCCAGCGGGTGGGGGCGTTCAAGTTCCGGGGCGCCTGCAACGCGGTGCTGTCCCTGTCCGACGAGGAAGCACGCCGGGGGGTCGTGACCCATTCCTCGGGAAACCACGCCCAGGCCCTGGCCCTGGCGGCCCGCATGCGGGGCATCCCGGCCCGGATCGTCATGCCCCGCACGGCTCCGGCGGTCAAGGTGGCCGCGGTCAAGGGCTACGGGGCCGAGATCACCTTCTGCGAGCCCACCCTGGAAGCCCGGACCGCCGCGGCGGAGGCGATCATCGCGGCCACCGGGGCGACCCTGGTCCACCCCTACGACGATCCCCGGGTGATCGCGGGCCAGGCGACCTGCGCCCTGGAGATCCTGGAATTCGGGGAGAGGCCCGACGTCCTTTTGTGTCCCGTCGGCGGGGGCGGGCTCACCAGCGGTACGGCCCTCTCGGCCCGGTACTTCGGAGGCGGGGTCCGGGTGGTCGCCGCGGAGCCCGCGGGGGCGGACGACGCGTTCCGGTCCTTCACCACGAGGACCTTCGTCCCCCAGACGGGCCCGAAGACCATCGCCGACGGCCTGCTCACGAGCCTCGGTAAGCTCACCTTCCCCATCATCCTGGATGCGGTTTCCGAGATCGTCACGGTGTCCGAGGAATCCATCGTGGAGGCGATGCGCCTGCTGTGGGAGCGGTGCAAGCTGGTGGTGGAGCCTTCCGGGGCCGTGCCCCTGGCCGCCCTCCTGGAGGGCAAGGGCGCACCGGAAGGTTCAACGGTGGCCCTGATCCTCTCGGGCGGGAACGTGGACCTGGACCGCCTGCCCTGGACCGCCGCCCGGACCTAGGAGTTTGTCGGGCTCCTAGGCGGGAATCCGGACCGAGAACTCCACCCGGCCGTTCGAGGACCGGACGTCCAGGGAACCCTGGAACTGTCGCACCAGCTCCGTGATCATAAGAAGGCCGAATCCGCTTCCCCGCCCCGGGGTGAAGCCCTCGGGCAGGGGGCCTCCGGGGTTCGATACCAGGAGAAGGAGGTCCTCGTCGATCCTCTCCAGCCGGATCCGGACGGCGCCGGGATTCCCCTCCGGGGCGTACTTGTAGGCGTTGGTCACGAGTTCGTTGAGGATGAGGCCCAGGCTGGAGGCTCCCTTTGCGCCCCAGACCAGGTGCTCGATGCGGTTATCGAACTCCAGACGGGGGCCGCCGGCTCCCATCGCGGAGGAGATGGACCGGGCGATTTCCATGAGGTACTCCGGCAGGTCGATCTCCTCGTCCCTCCGCCCCTCGTGCATCAGGCGGTACAAGGCCGACAGAGTCTCCACCCGCCCTCCCAGCGTTTCCAGGGCGGACCGTACCGCGGGATCCTCGGCCCGGGACTGGTCGATGTGGATGAGGGAGACGATGGTCGCGAAGGAGTTCTTGACCCGGTGCTGGAGTTCCGCGAAGAGCTTGTTTCGATCCTCCAGGGCGGCCTGGACCGTCTCCGCGGCCCGGCGCTGGCTTCGCACGCCCAGATAGAGCGCGAGGCCGGTCAGGCTCGCGACGATCGCGGCCGCGGCCAGGACGATGTTCATGGACCGGGCTTCCACCACCTCCCGGGCCCGGGTCTCCACCAGGGAATTGAGCCGGATCCGGTAGGCGTCCATCTCCGCCTCGGGCACGCTCTTTCCGGTTATGTCGTGGATGATGGACAGAAGGAGCGGTCGCCCGTAGGCCGGGGCGGTCACCGGCGAGGAATACACCTCCACGGTCCGGATCGTGCCGTCCGCCCGGCGATGGGGGAACACGAAATAGTTCCGTCGCTGGCTCGCCGCGGCCCTCATCTCCGCCTGGATCTCCGGGGACGACAACACGTTGATCCGGGTGATGGGCATGCCCCTTAGGGTATCGGCGGGATATCCGTAGAACTCCGCGGCGGCCTTGTTCGCGTCCTCGATGATCCCCGTATCCGGATCCACCAGGAGCATGACGGAGGTGTGGTTGTCCAGATAGTCGAAGAGCCGGGTCTGGGAAAACGCCCCTGGAGCGAGCGCGGCCAGGATGATCCAGAACAGGATCCCGCGCGCCCCTGGGCGACTCATCTTCGGCGACTCATCTCTTTTCATCCAGGCACTCCCGAACGGCGTCCAAAAGCTGATTTTCATGCCAGGGCTTGCGGAAGATGGCGTGAACCAGGTCTTCCCTCACCAGGGCGGCCAGGACATCCTCCTCAGCCTGTCCCGTGATCAGTATGCAGGGCAGGCCCGGCTTCATCGCCCGGGCGGACCGGATGAGGTCGTCCCCCTTGCGCCCCGGCATGAGCCAATCGGTGATGAGCAGGCGCACGTCGATCTCTTCCCGGTCCTCCTCCTCCAGGATCCGCAGCGCCTCCTCCGCTCCGTAGGCGGACTCGATCCGGTACTCGTTGCCGAATGCGCCCTTGAAGAGGAACTTTAGGGTCAGGAGGATGACCGCCTCGTCGTCTACGCAGAGAATGACCTTGCGCATCAGGGGGCTCCCGGCTTCGGGAAGGTGACCCGGAAAGTCGTGCGTCCCGGAACGCTCTCGAACTCGATGGTTCCGCCGTATTCCTGGACGATCTTCCGGGCGATGTCGAGCCCCAGGCCCATGCCCGCCCCGCCGGTCTTGGTGGTGACGAAGGGCTCGAAAATCCGGTCCCGGATCGCCGGATCTACCCCGGGACCGGTGTCCGAGATCTCCACCCGGGCCCGGCCTCCGTCCGCCGAGGTCCGGACGCCCAGGACGCCCGAGTTCCCCATCGAATCCAGGGCGTTCTTGATCAGGGCGTTCCAGACCACGCTCAAGCGTTTGCGATCCCCTTCCAGGACGGCTTGGGGATCGTAGTCCCGCCGGACCTCCAACCCCTCCCGGATCCTGCCCTGGAACTGGGTCAGGACCAGTTCCACCTCCTGGGAGGCGGATAGCCGTTCCACGGCCCCCTCTTCCCCCGTATAGATGTAATTCCTAAGAGTATCCACGACCTTGGCCGCCGTCCTGCTGGCCTGATCGATCAGGCGAACCGAGTAGAAGTTCTCCATGACCCGGGAGGCCGCCGCCAGCCGCTCGATCCCCCTATCCGAAGAAAGCCAGGTACCCAGGGCTTCGGGATCGTCCCCGGCTCCCAGGCTGATCAACGCGTCCACGAGATCCTCCCGACCCGGGAGTCCCCGGTTCGACAGGTAGGTTTCCAGGCGCCTCCTGAGCTCCCGGTCGAGCAGGCGATCCGGCTTCGCGGGATCGAGCCGGGCGCGGTCCAGGAGCGCGTAGTATTCCACCCGCTCTCCCGGGGACAGGCCCGCCAGGATGACCTGCTGATCCTCCAGGCACCGCCTCATGTTCGCCTCCATGGACCGGGCCGTCGAACGGATGGCCCCCAGGGGGGAATTGAGCTCGTGGGCGATCCCCGCGGTCAGGTTGCCCAGTGCGGCTATCTTATCGTGGAGAGCCTGGATGAAATAGTTGAGGTGATCCGCCACCTCGTCCAGTTCCCGCAGACCCGCGGGTTCCGCGCGCACCGAAAGGTCCCCGGCGGAGGACCTGCGCAGAACCTCGATCAACTGGAGCATGGGGCGGTCGATGGACCGGGTGATGAAATAGACCGCCGCTGCCAGGGCCAGGGCCGCGGCAAGGGCGATCGCCGCGTTCGTACCGGCCAGGACAAGGAGGGGTCGGTTCATCTCGTCCACGTACATGGAGGTGGCGACCACCCAGCCGAAGTCCTCCAGTTGCTTGTGGTTGACCATCTTCACCCGGGTCCTGCGGCTTCCCGGATCTTTCCAGGGATAGGTGGTGTAGCCGGACCCCGCGGAGAAGAAGCGGGACATGAGCAGCTCGCCCTCCTCGGGGGAGAAATGATCCCTCACGTACTCTCCCTGCAGATAGGGATGGGAGATCACCAATCCTTCCCGATCGACGATGTAGGAGTATCCGCTCTGCCCGAAGACGACGGAATTGACCGCGGATCGCAAACCCTCCAGGTCGATCATCCTCGTGAACTCATCCCGATAGGACGTGGCGGTCAGGATCCACCCGAGTTCCGGAATGAACTCCATGTACAGGGCCTTTCGGCGAGGCGCTTCCTCGTAGGTGTTCTGCCACATGTACTCGAAGTACCCGGTCCTCCGGACCACCTGGGTGTCGATCGGTTCCTTTCCGGCCTGGCTGGTCCCCACGATCGCGGCATCCGGGTGAAAGACCACGTTCCCTTCAAGGTCGAGAGCGTAGTAATAGCCGGAAACTCCGACCTTGTAGTTCAGGAGCTCCCCCACCGCTTGCTCGAGCCCGGTCTTCCGGGCCGCGCCGTCCCCGGGATGTTCCCGCAAGACCGCCCGGAGCGCGTCCACCCCGACCTCCACCTTGCTCCGCAGGTAGGTCTGGACGTTGGCCTTGAGCAGGGTGTCGATGACCGCGTGCAGGGTAGAGGTGTAATTCTGGAGCTGGTTCCGGATCAGCTCTCCCGAGGCCCGGGCGGTCCAGAGGGTGGAGAACACCGCCGCCCCGATGAAGGGCACGGAAGCCAGGAGCAGGAGGAGGATGAACCTGCCCGGTATTGTCGCCGTGCGCCGCCCTGTGTCCGCCACGGGAAAAGTATAGACAATCGGGTACTCCCGCACAAGAAAAACGGGACTTCGGCGCCGTCCCGGCCGGCTATTCCGGGAGTCTTCGGGCTTCCAGGAACTCCTTGGCCTTCCGGGCCACCACGATCTCCTCGTTGGTGGCCAGGATGAAGACCTTGACCCGGGACTCGGCGGTCGAGATCTCCGCGTCGCAGCGGGCCGTCCGGTTCCGCTCCCTGTCCAGGTCCAGTCCCAGGAACCCCAGGCCTTCCAGGGAAAGCTCCCGGACCCGGGCGCTGTTTTCCCCGATCCCGCCCCCGAAGGCCACGGCGTCCAAACCGCCCAGGGCGGCCGCGTAGGCCCCGATCTGCTTGCGGATGTAGTAGGCGTAGGCCTCCACGGCTTCCCGGGCATCCCGGTTCCCCGAGTCCGCGGCCTGCTCGATGTCCCGTAGGTCGTTCGATACCCCGGACAGGCCCAGGAGGCCGCTCTTCTTGGTGAGGAGGGTCTTGACCTCAGCCAGACTCAAGCCCTCGGTCTCCTGGAGGTAGATCGGAAGGTAGGGGTCGATGTCCCCGCAGCGGTTGTTGTGCATGATCCCGCACTGGAGGGAGAATCCCAGGGTCGTGTCGATGGAGACCCCCGAGTCCACGGCCGCCAGGGAGCCCGACCCTCCCAGGTGGCAGGTGACCAGCTTGAGATCCCTCCGGCCCGTCAGTTCGGCGGCCCGGCCCGCCAGGTACTCGTGGCTGGCCCCGTGGTACCCGTAGCGCCGCACCCCCCGAAGGGCGTATTCCTTGGGTATCGAGTAGAGGTAGGCCTTGGGCGGGAGGTTCCGGTGGAACCCCGTCTCGAAGGATCCGACCAGGGGCACCGAGGGGACGATGCGCCGGAACTGCCGGATCGCCGCTATATACGGAGGATTGTGGGCCGGGGCGATCCCGTTCATGGCCTCCATGGCCGCCACGACCTCCTCGGTGAGCTCCTGCACCCCCGTGATGTCCTTGGCCAGGACCACCTTGAAGCCCACGCAGTCGACGGCCTTCAAGGACGGCACCACGGGACCGATCAGGGCCCGGAGCATCCGCTCGATCCCCTCGCCGTGGTCCCGCAGGGGAAGCTCCTCCCGGATGCGGTTTCCCTCGGCGTCCTCGTGGGAGTACTCGGCCCGGTCCGTCCCGACCCGCTCCATCTTGCCCTTGGCCAGGACGGCCTCGTCCCCCATGGCGATCAGCTGGTACTTGAGGGAGGTGCTCCCCACGTTGCAGACGAGGATGTTCATGGCGTCTCCTTGGTCGGGGAGTATAGCAGATCCTTCCACCCTTCCGCGAGGAATATCCGCCGAGCTCAGGGAGTCCCGCTGGACCCTCCGACCCACCCCGCCGTCTCCCCCTCGGTGCCCAGGACGAAGTGGCCCGGCAGGGCCTCCCGCCAGGCGGGGGCTTCCCGGGAGTAGTCGTGGGCCCGGGCGGGATCGTAGGTCGTGAGCCGCTTGCCCGCCTCGGCGTCGGGATCCGGCACGGGCACCGCGGACAGGAGGGCCCGGGTGTAGGGGTGGAGGGGCCGGGCGAAGAGCTCCTCCGCCCCGGCCAGCTCCACGATGCGGCCCCGGTGGATGACGGCGATACGGTCCGAGATGAAGCGCACCACCGAGAGGTCGTGGGCGATGAAAAAGTACGTGAGGCTCTTTTCCCGCTTCAGCCGGTTCATCAGATTGATGACCTGGGCCCGGATGGAGACGTCCAGGGCGGATATGGGCTCGTCCGCGATCAGCAGCTCGGGTTCCATGACCAGGGCCCGGGCGATCCCGATGCGCTGGCGCTGGCCCCCGGAGAACTCGTGGGGGAAGCGGGTGGCGAACTCCGGCAGCAGTCCGACGTCCCGGAGGGCCCGCTCCACCTTCTCCCGGCGTTCCGCCTCGTCCTTGAAGAGCTTGAAGTTGTACAAACCCTCGGAGACGATGTAGTCGATCTTGGCCCGCTCGTTCAGGGAGGCCATGGGATCCTGGAAGATCATCTGGATCCTCTGCCGGAGGAGCCGCTCCGAGGCCGCGTCGATCCGGCCGGAGACGCGCCGACCCTCGAAGAGGACCTCCCCCGAGGAGGCCGGGTGGATGCGCATGATCGCCCGGCCGATGGTGGTCTTGCCGGACCCGGACTCCCCCACCAGGGAGAAGGTCTCCCCGCGGTAGACGTCGAAGGACACGTCCCGGACCGCGGTGAACGTCTTGCGGTCGACGGGAAAGTCGACCCGGAGATCCCGTACGGAAAGCAGGACATCCCGGCTCATTCGGCGCCTCCCTTCCCGGTATCCGCGCCGCCCGTCGCGGCGGCGCCGGCTCCGCCCCGGGCCAGACGGGCCCGCAGGCGGCGTACGGTCTCGGGAGCCTCGATGCGGGGCGCCCGGGGATCCAGGAGCCAGGTTCGGGCCCAGTGGGTGTCCGAGACCGGGAAGACCGGGGGCTCGTGCTTGAAGTCCACCTCCAGGGCCCGGGGGTTCCGGGGCGCGAAGGCGTCCCCGACGACCTCCTTGAAGAGGCTGGGCGGGGTTCCCTTGATCGAGTAGAGCTCCTCGCCCTTGACCCCCAGCTGGGGCAGGGAGGCCAGGAGGGCCCAGGTGTAGGGGGCCCGGGGATCGTAGAAGACCTCGCGCACGCTCCCCTCCTCGATGACCTGGCCGGAATACATGACCGCGACGCGCTGGGCCACGCTGGCCACGACCCCGAGGTCGTGGGTGATGAAGAGGACCGTCATCCCGAGCTCCCGCTGGAGGGACTTGATCAGGTCCAGGATCTGGGCCTGGACCGTGACGTCCAGGGCCGTGGTCGGCTCGTCGCAGATCAGGATCTCCGGACGGCAGGCCACGGCCGCGGCGATCACCGCCCGCTGGCGCATCCCCCCGGAGAACTCGTGGGGGTACTGGCGATACCGGAGTTCCGGTTCCGGTATGCCCACCCGGGACAGGGTCTCCAGGACCACCGCCCGGGAGGCGACCCGGTCCAGACCCCGGTGCAGGGCCGCAGCTTCCCGGATCTGCTCGCCCACGGTCTTGAGGGGGTTCAGGGCCGTCATGGGATCCTGGAAGATCATGGCGATGCGCTTGCCCCGGATGCCCAGCCACTCGCGCTCCTTGTTGTAGCGGGCCAGGTCCTTCCCGTCGAAGAGGATGGACCCGGAGTCCACGCGGCCGTTCCGGTCCAGCATCCCCAGGAAGGTCTTGGCCAGGACGCTCTTCCCGGACCCAGATTCCCCGACCACGGCCAGGGTCTCCCCCTTGCGCAGGTCCAGGCCGGCGCCCCGCAGGGCAGTGAGCCGTCGGCCCCGTAAGGAGAAGCTCACGCGGAGGTCCCGGACCTCCAGGATGGTGTCGCCGCTCATACGTGGTTCCTCGGGTCGGAGGCGTCGGAGAACCGGTTCCCGACGATGTAGAAGGAGACCGTGATGGCCGCCAGGATCACGGTCGGCCAGGTCAGCTGGTAGGGGTAGAGCATGAAGTTGTTCTTTCCCTGGTTCACCAGGTTTCCCAGGGAGATGGTGTCGATGGGGAGTCCCAGGCCGATGAAGCCCAGGAAGACCTCGGAACCGATGGAGTACGGGATGGTCAGGGCCGCCTCCATGATCAGGATGGATACCAGGTAGGGCAGGACGTTCTTCGTGATCATCCGGCGGAGGGGGGTGCCCAGGCAGCGGGAGGCCACGTTGTACTCCGCGTCCCGGATGGTGATGACCTTGTTCCGCACGAAGCGGGCTATGCCGATCCAGCCGGTGGAGCAGAGGGCCGTCACGATGGTCCAGAATCCCGGCCGCATGATGTAGGCCAGGAGGACCAGGAAGACCGTCTGGGGGATGTTGTTGAGGACGTTGTAGAGCTCCGTCATGATCCGGTCGAGCTTCCGGACGTAGCCCCAGAGGGCCCCGGCGATCATCCCGATCCCGACATCCAAAAGGGCGATCACGAAGCCCAGGAGCAGGGAAGTCCGGGTCCCGTACCAGGTCAGGGCCCAGATGTCCCGGCCCAGGCCGTCGGTCCCGAAGACGTGGTCCCGATTCGGGCTCAGGTTCCAGGTCTCGGTGTCCAGGTTCACCGCTCCGAGGTCCATGTGGGCGAACAGGGGATAGACGAAGCTGGCCGTCGTCAGGACCACGATGAGGGCCAGGAGGAAGATCGAGACCGGGCTCTTGAGAAAGGTGCGGAAGGTGCTCCGCCAGTAGGAATACCGGGCGTACCCCGTGCGCTCCGCGGCCGCCTCGTCGAAGGCCGCGGGTCGGAAGAGTTCGGCGGGTACCTCGGGAATCGTTCGGATCATGCGGCGGCCCCCTTTCCGGACGATTCGGCCAGCTTGATCCGGGGATCCACCAGGACCATGAGCAGGTCCCCCAGGAAAACCCCGACGACCCCGAGCACCGAGTACAGGAGTACCAGGGCCTGGACCAGGGGATTGTCCTGCTGGCGGATGGCGCTGACCAGGAGGCCTCCCATGCCGGGGATCGAATAAATGCTTTCGATCAGGAGGGATCCCGCGATGGTCAGGAGGATCTGCTGGGGGAAGTACTGGACCAGGGGCACCAGGGCGTTCCGCAGGACGTGACCCCGTATGACCCGTTTCCACGGCAGTCCCTTGGAGACCGCGAACTTGACGTAGTCCTTGTTCTCCTCGTCCACCATGAAGCGCCGGAGCCAGATGGCGTACCAGGCGATCCCCGAGAGGGCCAGGGAGATCGTGGGGAGGACCCAGGAGACGGGGCGGTCCTCGTAGAAGACCATGGGCCAGCCCAGCAGGGCCGTCACCCATTGCTGTATGAAGAAGAGCCAGATGAGGCTGGGTATGGCCCGCACGATGGTGACGTAGACCGTGCCCGCCCCGTCCGGGAAGCGGTCCTTGAACCGGGCCATAAGGATTCCCAGGCCCAGGCCCAGGGCCATGCTCAGGGCCAGGGCCGCCAGGCCGAACCAGAGGGAATAGGGGGCCTTCTCGCCGATGACGTCCAGAACCGGGCTGCGAGGGTAGACGGTGATTGAACGGCCCAGGTCGCCCCGGGCCAGGCCGGACAGGAAGCGCCCGAACTGGGTGAAGGGATCATCCAGGACCCCCAGGTTGCGAAGGTAGGCGGTCCGGGCGTCCCTGTCCATGTTCACGTAGTCCTCCCGAGTGAAGTAGCCGTTCTTGGGCATGAGCCGGAGCAGGAGGAATACCGTGAGGACCACGATGGACACGGTGATCAGGGACTGTCCGAGACGTTTCAGTACATAGGCACCCATGGGCGATCCTTCAAAAAAAAAATTACTGAAAAAGCAAACCACAGAGTCACAGAGACACAGAGAGCGACCGGCCGGTCGGCGCCGAAGCAAGCTTCGGCGATCCCAACTCCGACAAGCTCGACGAAGACCGAAGGTCTTCGTTGCCCCGAGGCTGACAAATAGTCAGCCTCGGGCCCTCTGTGTCTCCGTGGTTTTATTGTTATGAGAACTACTTCGCCGCGGCCATCTCCTTGTAGAAGGCGGCCTTCAGCTGCTCATACCGCTTGGCCGTGATGGGATCCTTCTCCACGACCATGCCCTTGAACTTGAACCGGGTGATGCCGAAGCCGCCCCGGGGATACGTGAAGGGAACCACCTTGGTGATCTGGTAGGCCGTGCCGCCCATGGCCCAGGGCAGGACGTAGCAGCGGTCCAGGTAGAGGGCTTCCGCCTTGGCGAAGATCGCGTAGCGCTCGGACAGGACGGTCTTGGACATGGCGTCCTGGACCAGCTTGTCGAACTCGGGATCCGAGTACTGCCCGTCGTTGACGCCGCCGTTCGTGACCAGGCGGCTGAGCTGGGCGGCGGGGTCCGCGTAGCCGAAGCGGAAGTTGTCGTGCAGGAGGTCGAAGCGTCGGGGCTCCACCACCTCGCCGAACACGTCGTCGATGCACTGGCCCAGGGTGACCTCGATGTTCTCCTTGCCGAAGGCCTCCTCGAGCATGGCCTTGAGCAGGAGAGCCCGCTTGGTTTCCACCGCGTCGGGCAGGGAGACGTAGACCATCTGCAGGGGGAGCTTGCCGTCCACCTTGACCTCGGCGATGGGCTTGTAGTCCACCGTGGCCGGGGAGACGCCCTTGATGGTCCCCTTGCCGTCCGTGAGCTCCGCCACGGCCTTCTTGAAATAGTCCCGGGCCTTGGCCTTGTTGTAGTAGTTGCCCGCGGCCTTGATCTCCTTGACCCCGGTGTAGTCCGTGTAGTCCACGCCCTTCTCGTCGAAGATCTGGAACTCCGGCACCACCGTGTTCCGGATGATCTGGCCGGGCTTGTAGGGATCGTCCAGCTCGTTCAGCTTCACCCGGTCGATGCCGTAGTACAGGGCCTTGCGGAAGTTCAGGTTGTTGACGAAGGCCTTGAACTCGGGGTTCGAGGAAGTGAAGTTCTGGACGAACCAGTAGGTGACGGAGAAGCGGTCCGCCGAGGGCGGATCCGAGTAGATGTACTGGCCCCACTTGGACTTCGCCAGGGCCTTGACCTGGTCGGCCCCGAGGTCGGCCCGGGAGAGCTCACCCCGCTGGAACATGGCCACCTGGGTAGTCGGGTCCGGGACGTACTGGAGGGTGATCGTCTTGACGGAGATCTTGCCCGCGTCCCAGTAGTGGGGGTTCGCCTTGAGGACGATCCGCTTGGAGCGCTGCCAGTCGGAGATGTAGTAGGCGCCCGAGAAGACGAGCTTCTCCTTGGAGACCCCGAAGTCCAGGCCGACGGAATCCAGAAATTCCTTCTCCACGGGGAGGAAGAGCTCCATGACCAGGTAGGACAGGAAGAAGGGGGTGGGCTTGGAGAGCTTGTAGACCAGGGTGTACTTGTCCGGCGCGGAAATCCCGACCTTGGAGAAGTTGGCCAGGGCGTCCTCCCGGGTCATGTCCTTCTTCTTGCCCGAGTCGACATCCGAGAGGTCCAGATAATAGCCGTTGAGGCCGGCGATCAGGTTCCGCACGTCCCGGGAGAAATTCTTGATCCCGTTCTTGGGATCCGAGACGTAGCGCAGTCCTTCCACGAAATCGTCCGCCGTGATCTCCCAACGGGTCTTCTGGCCCGAGGAGTCCACGTACATCAGGCCCTGCCGGAGCTTGAAGGTCCAGGTTAGGCCGTCGGGACTCACCGTCCAGGACTGGGCCAGGGAAGGCACGAAGCGCCCGAAGCGGTCCTGTTCCACCAGGCCGTCCTGGGTGTTCGCGGCCACGCGCTGGTCCGTGGTCGTGGGGGTGTAGAAATACCGGAGGGACGAACCCTCCGACGCGTACACGGCGTAGTAACGGTCGACGCCCGCGGCCCAGGCGCCCGCGGTCGCCGCGAGGGCCATCAGGACCGCGATGATCATCGCTCTCGATTTCATGCCTTCCTCCTAGGAATTTCGCCGGAATACGGACGGTGCCGGATCTCGAGCCTGTGCGGGGCCATGCCCCGTTTCATTACAGCAAGAACCGTACCAGCGGCAGGTCATCGGAAGAGTTTGATTTCGATTTCCGCGGGAAGGATGTCCACGAAGACGTGCTCGAAGCCGAACTGGTCCCCGGTCCAACCGCGGGTCAAGCCTTCCTTCCGGCCGAGGCGGACTTCCCAGGCCAGGGGCAGGTCGTCATCCCCTTCCTCGACCAGGAAGGACCGGACGTACCGGAACCCGCGGTCCGGGCCCCGAAGGAGGCCTTCGGGATGGTTGTCCAAGAGCATGCGGAAGGCGAAGTCCGCGAGGGTCCCGTACTCCGAGAGAATGCCGGAGGCCTGGGGCCGGGAGACGTCGAAGGAGGGATCCCCGGGATCCAGGGGCTCCTTGCCCCGGAACTCGACGAACCAGTCCGCCGGGCGGAAGGAGTCCCCCTCGGTGAGATAATGAAGGCGGGCATGCCGGATCTCGACCCTGCCCCCGGGAAGGCCCCGAATCGCCTCCCGGAGGTCGACGACGTACACCCCGCCGGCACCCAGGATCTCGGCCCGGCCCTCGGCCGCCCTCCAGACCAGGGCGGTGTCCTCGGCGATCCCGAACCCGGGCCGCCGGCCCCCGTCCTCGACCCGGCAGGCTTCCAGGAGCCGCCCCAGCCGGGCCCGGGCGTCGAAGTGCTGGTCCACGATGCCGACCGGGAAAAATCCCAGGCCCCGGCGCACGTACAGGGCCCGGGAGATTTCGACATCCGCGGCCTCGACGGCCCTTGGCAGGGCCAGGGCGCCGAAACTGGTGCCCCCAGCGATCATGGGATCCGACATCACGGCGGCCCCCGCGCTGGAGCCCCCCATGGGAGCCCCCCCCTCGTTGGCCCGGCGCATAACGGCGAGCAGGGGGGTATCGGAGCCATCCGGCTCCAGGAGGGTGTCCGTCAGGGCGTTCTGGTCGCCCCCGAGCATCCAGATCCCGTCCGCCCGGGCGGCCCGCTCCGCGACCGCGGGATCCCGGGCTCCGTCCTCCCAGCCGGGTACCGCGGCGGCTACGGGCAGGAGCTCGATCCGGGAAGGATCCACCCCCAGGGATGTCAGGGAGTTACGGAAGAATTCGAATCCGGATCGGGGGACTTTCGAGGCCGCGCCCAGGACCGCGAAGCGTCCTCCCGGCCCGCCGGCGGCCTTCACGAAGGCGGCGTGCACGTCCCGGGCGCGGGTACGGAGGTTGCCGCCGGCTATGAACAGATCACCTTTGACCATCGAAGGGCTTCCTCATTTCGGCTTTTTTCTGGTCAATTGGCGCCATATTAACCTTTTCATGGCCGATTTTATCGCGAGGAAACGGAATACAATCCCGCCTCAATGGACCGACCGGACCGCCCGCCGGCCCTCCGCCGTAAGCCGGCTGCCCCGGCGGCCCCGGCCCATGACCAGAAGCCCCAGGGCGGCCAAGCGTTCCAGCCGGGACCTCGCGGCGCCGGTGCCCAGGCCGAGGCCCCGGGCCCGGGCCAGGGCCGCGATGGTGTCCCGGCCCGCCGCCTTTCCCTCGGCCTCCAGCTCCGCCACCGCCCCCAGGACGAAGCGGTCCTCGAAGCCCAGCGGGGCTGCCGGACCGGCGTCCCCGGAGAGGGCCGGACGGTACGGTTCCGCCTCGCGGGGGGCGAAGTACTCGTGCTCCGGCAGGTCCGCGGCGGAGATCTCCCGATCCTCCCGGACGGCCAGCATGTAGGTCAGGGCGTTCCGGAGTTCCCGGACGTTTCCGGGCCAGTCCCGGGACTCCAGGGCCGCCAGGACCTCGGGGCTGACCGCCACGTCCCCGGCCCCTTCCTGCTCCAGGATACGGCGCACGAGCCGGGGTATGTCCTGCCTGCGCTCGCGCAGGGGAGGTATGCGGAGCCAGCCCATCTTGAGACGGAAGTAGAGGTCCTCCCGGAACTGGCCCTTCCGGGCCTTGTCCAGGAGGTCCTCGTTGGTCGCCGCGATCACCCGGACGTCCACACGCTTCAGGTCCGCCCCGCCCACCCGCATGACCTCCTTTTCCTGGAGGACCCGGAGCAGCCGGGTCTGGACCTTGGGGGAGACGTTCCCGATCTCGTCCAGGAAGAGGGTGCCGCCGTCGGCCAGCTCGAAGAGCCCCGTCTTGCCGCCCTTCTTGGCCCCCGTGAAGGCCCCCTCCTCGTACCCGAAGAGCTCGCTCTCCACCAGGTCGTCCGAAAGGGCCCCCAGGTCCACGGCCAGGAAGGGCCCGGCGGACCGGGCGCTCGCGGCGTGGATGGCGGAGGCGAAGAGCTCCTTGCCCGTGCCGCTCTCCCCGTGGATCAGGATGGACAGGTCCGTGGCGGCCAGGCGGGTGGCGATCCGCTTGGCCCTGCGGACGGCCTCGCTCTCTCCGGCGATGTCCTCCAGGGTCCACTTGGCCACGTGGCCCCGGCGACGGTACTCCCGGCCCAGCCGGGAAGCTTCGGGACCCTCGCCGCGGAAGACCGCCACGGTGTGCCCGCCCTCCCCAAGGTCGAAGCGCCGGACGACCAGGGTGCCCTCCGGGAGCTTGAAGGTCCCCTCCTCCTCCCCGCAGCGGCAGTCCAGGAAGCCCAGAAGCTCCCGGTTGCGGATCAGGGATCCCAGGGCCGCCCCCGGACCGCTGCCGGGCCGGAGATGGAGGAGGTCCCGGAGCTCCTCGTTGCAGACCGAGACCCGGCCTTCCTCGTCGTAGACCAGGATGCCGTGGCGCAGGGAATCGATCACGGAGCCGAGGTGGCCGGACAGACGGCGGGCCTCCTCGGTGGACCGGGCCAGACGACGGGCCAGGTTGACGATCTTGGCCAGGTAGCGCCGGGAGTAGCCGCCGATATCCGTCTCCGCCATCCCCAGGCGCTTCAGGATCTCCGCCAGGCTTCCGAAATCCAGGATCCGCACCCCGATGTCGATCACCTCGTCCATCCCCGGGGGGACCAGATCCGGTTCCCCCGCCACCACGGCGATCCGGTATGACCGCGGAGGCGGCGGATCCTCGGGGTTCCAGGGAAGCCAGTCCACCCCGTCCAGTCCCAGGTCCCGGAGGGAATCCACGCAGTCCCGGGCCGTCTCGGGGCGGTCGTTCACGAAGAGGACCGGGAGGCCCGGGGGCAGGGCCACCACGCGCTCCAGGGCGTCGCAGTCCACGACCCGCCGGGCCACCAGGGGCTCCGTACCGACGGGAAGGAGGCCCGACGCCTCCAGATCCTTCCGGACGAGGTCGCTGGAAAGGACCACGAGGTCCCCCTCGGGAGGCTCCGAAAGACCCTCGTCCACCCAGTACGGCACGATCTCCGCCCGGCCTTCCACGTACTCGGCCAGTTGACGGACCAGGACGCGGGCCGTGCTCTCGCTGCCCGCGACCACGGCCACCTTCACGGGGCGGCCTCCAGGGGGTCGATGTTCTCGAAGGTCCCGGATACGAGCTCCTGGCCGTCCCGGATCATCACACGGCCCCGCGCCACGACGGACACGGGCTTGAGGTCCCGGTCCAGGACCGTCAGGTCACCGTCCAAACCCGGGGCGATCCGCCCCTTGCGGACGAGCTTGAGGACCGCGGCGGGGTTGGCCGTGATCGGTAGGAGGGCCGTTTCCAGGGGGATGCCCCGGACCTTCACGGCCTCCCGCAGGGCGGAAAGAAGGCTGGCGCAGGTGCCCACCAGGAGCCCGGAAAGTTTCCCGGCGGCGTCGAAGGAGGGCAGGCTGCCCTGGCCGTCGCTGGACCAGGTGATCCGGTCCGCCGGGACCTTCCGGGACAGGCAGAGGGCGAAGGACTCCGCGGCGGAACTCTCCCCCTCCTCCAGGAACCGGGGCACCGTGCTGGTCGTGTAGTCCGCATACCCCCCCGCCAGGGTCCAGGCCACGGACTGTTCCAGCACGATGGGGTTCCGGTTGCAGTGGGTGGGGAGGAACTGGGTCCGGGGCAGGTCTCCGGGGGCCACGATGCGCTCCAGGGGCTCGAATCCCGCAGGGGCGTCGCCCAGGTGGACGTTCACGACTCCCGCCTTGCCGGAGAGCATGCCCCCGAGGCGCGCTTCCGAGGCTATGCGGGCCAGCTCCGCGTCCGTGGGCTTGGAGGAGCGGTGATCCGAGATCGCCAGCTCCCCGATGCCCAGGATGGGCTCGATCATCATGATGTCCCGGACCGGATCCCCCGTCACGGTGGTCAGGGGTACCCTGTAGGAACCCGTGTATCCGTAGGCGGAGATGCCCTCTTCCCGCAGGCCGTAGAGCTTGGCCACCAGGGCTTCCATGCTCCGGGCCACCCCGTCGGTGCCCAGGACCCCGACCACGGTGGTCACCCCGGCCCGCAGGGCGCCCGACAGGACCAGCTCGGGGGTGCGGGTCCGGTACCCTCCCTCCCCGCCGCCGCCGGTCACGTGGACATGGGAATCCACGAAACCCGGCACGACGAACCGGCCCCGGGCGTCCAGGACCTCGCAGGGAGCCGGGAGGCCGGCGGGGTCGATCCGATCGGCGATCGCGACGATCCTGCCCGCGGCGATGAGGATGTCCCGCGGGCCGATCCGTTCGGGTGCGTAAAGGTCGGCGTTCTGGACGAGCAGCAGCATGGTGTAGCTTCCTTTCGATCCGGGATGGAAATCTTGTAGCAATCATCGTGCCAGTTCCGTGGACGGTGGTCCGTTAACAGTGAACAGTAGTACGAAGCAGACGGGTTCGGGCGAGATCGTCCCCCTCGACGCCCGGCGCGTTCGGCCGCGTCGGATCGAAGTATAATCTCCCTGCCCGGGACTCCGCCATCGTACGGACAAAAGAGCGGCCGTCCACTGTCGACTGTCCACCGACTCCTGACTCCTGACTCCCGACTCCTTCTATGCTATCCTCCGGGTATCCGACGACCGGGAGCCGAACGATGCAGCATGTCCTGCTGGCCTTCTATATCCTGTTTTTCGCCACGGGCTTCATGGGGGGCGCCGCCCTCTTCGTCCTGGGCCTGAGGATCCGCAGCCGGCTGATCCGGCCCCTCCTGGCCTTCCAGGCCCTCTTCCTGGTGGGGCTGGGGCTGGTCGCCCTCTACGCCTATCTGTACGGCCTTTGGGGTGCCGTGCCGCCCACCCTGGCCCTGGTGCTGGGAACCGTCCTGACCGGGATGAACGCCGCCATCTACGCCGTGGCCATCCTGCTGGTCCGGAGGATCTCACCGCCCGCGTCCCGGAGAAAGGCCTATCCCGCGGCGGCGGAGATCCTGGCGGGCCTGGTGATAGCGAAGAGCCTGGCGAGCCTGGTCCTTGCCCTGGCGGGCGCCTCCCGGCCCGGGGCTCGAGCCCTGCTGGATACGGAGGCCTGGAGCCTGGCGGGGTACATCCTGACCGGCCTGGCCATGGCCGCCTTCGGGGTGACCGCCCGGGGTCCTCTTCCTCCCGGGGAAGCCCCGGCCCTGCGGCCCCTCTTCAAGGCCTACGGGACCTGCGCTCTGGCCTTCGCCCCCCTGGGTCTCGTGGAGTACGCGGTGGAGACCGCGGGTCTTCCCGGCCTGCCCTTCCTCTCCCTGGACCACCTGTTCTACCTGTCCTGGAACATCGTGTCCATGAGCGCGGCCGTGCGGCTGCTGAAGCCCGGGGACGCGGGGGTCCCCGCTTTGGATTCGGTTCCCGCGGAACGGATCGAGGCCTTGGGCCTCTCCGGCCGGGAGGCCCAGATGGCGGTCCTGATCGCCCGGGGCCTGGCCAACAAGGAGATCGCGGCGGAACTGGGTATCTCCCCGGCCACGGTGCGCACCCACATCTATAACCTCTACCAGAAGGCCGGGGCGCGCAGCCGGGTGGAGTTGATCAACAAGCTCCGGGCCTGAGGCCGGCCGCCGACGGGTCGGCCGGCGGCGCCTCAGTCCCTCCGAGCCCCCTCAGGGGGCAACACTGGCGCCCGTGCCGACATCGGCCTTGACGGAAAGGTAGGCCGGAAGGGTAAGGGCGACGACTGCCGCCAGGGCCGCCGCGACCACTACGGGCGCGACGAGGGATCGCTTCTCCCCCGCCCGGGGACCCGCGATCCGGGCGCGGATCACGCAGGTCGCCCCGGCCAGGAAGGCGCAGATCACGGTGGCGATCGGCGCGAAGGTGCACAGGGACCTGTAGCCCAGGACGTTCTCCCAACGGGCGCCCGGGTTCGGGACCAGGGTCAGGATCGCCGCCAGGGTAAAAAGGCCGGACAAGCCCAGGAGGGCGCCGTAGAGAGCCGGATTTTTTGGTTGCTTGCGTTCCATGTCGAAATCTCCTTGACAAAGCGATTTAGTTCACCGGCCCGGGGCCGGTCCGTTCCGGAAATCTCCCGCCCGGGGCGGTATCGTCCACCCCCGCCGCTCGAACAGGTCGGTCCACCGCTCCCGGGCTTCGGGGCTGCCGTCCTCGTCCAGGCCGGAGAGCACCCCGTACATCAGGAGAGAGCCCGCGGAGCGGAGGCGGCTGGCCGCCCCTTCCTCGCTCCGGTCCTTCGCGTGGCCGAAAAGCATGGCCATGACCATGCCCATGGTGTAGGTCCACAGCTGGTCGAAGATCCGATCCAGCTCCCCTTCTCCGAGAGAGGCCAGGAAGGCGTCCTCCTTCATGCGGCTACGGACTTCCCGCCGGTGGCGCTCGAGCTCCCCGTCCATCCCGGCCCGGTAGAGGGCCAGGAAGAGCCTGGGTTCGTCCCGGGCGAAGAGCACGAGGCCGATGCCGCTGTTCAGGAATCCGCTGTCCGTACGGGGGCGGGTACCCGACGCGCGAAGCAGCCGGGAAGCCTCCCCGAGGACCCAGGCTTGGAGGCTCTCCATGGATTCAAATGCTCCGTAGATCGGGGCGACGGAGGTCCCCAAGGCGGCCGCCAGCCCCCGGGCGGTGAGGGCATCCCAGCCTTCCCGGCGGACCAGGTCCAGGGCGGCGGTTCCGATATGTTCCCTCGAGAAGGATACGGGTCTTGGCACTAGGACTTCCTCCGCATAAGCTAACTCTTGTTATATTACATATGTTAGGTTATGTCAATCCTTTGTTCTCACATCGGCGGGATCCCCCGAAAGCACGGGGCCGCTCGAAGGAGCGGCCCCGTGCTTTCCCGGAGCAGGGGATTCAGTCGGCGGCCCTGCGCGCCTCGTACGCGGAGAGGATCCGATCCAGCGCCGCGTCCAGGGTAGCCCGGGGGCAGGCCAGGTTGAACCGCTGGAAGCCGCTCCCTCCGGTCCCGAATTTGATCCCCTCGTCCAGCCAAACCTTGGCTTTGTGGAGGAAGAAGTCCTTGAGCTCCGGGTCGGACATCCCCAGGCCCCGGCAGTCCGCCCAGGCCAGGTAGGTGCCCTCCAGGGGAAGGACCCGGATCCCCGGGATGCCCCCCTCCAGGACGGTCTTGAGTCGAAGGTAGTTGCCCCGGACGTACCGGATCAGCTCCTCCAGCCAGGGCTCCCCTTTCGTATACGCGGCCTCCTGGGCCGCGATCCCGAAGACGTTCGAGGTGCCCAAGCCGAGGTTGCCGGCCGCCGTGGAAAAGCCGTCCCGCAGGCGACGGTCCGGGATCACCACGTTGGCCGTGCACAGGCCCGCCAGGTTGAAGGTCTTGCTGACCGCCAGGCACGTGAGGGACCGGGACGCGGCGTCCTCGGAGATCGCGGCGAAGCAGGTGTGCCGCCGACCGGGCATCACGATGTCCGCGTGGATCTCGTCGGAAACCACGACCAAGTTCTTCCGGGCGCAGAGCTCCGCCAGGGCCGAAAGTTCCTCCCGGGTCCAGACCCGCCCTACAGGGTTGTGGGGGCTGCAAAGGATGAGAAGCTTGGTCCGGGAATCGATCTTGCGCTCCAGGTCCGGGAGGTCCATGACGTACCGATCCCCCTCGAGCCGCAGGGGATTGTCCAGGAGCCGGCGGCCGTTGTTCAGGACCGCGGCCCCGAAGGGGTAGTAGACGGGGCTCTGGATGACCACCTTGTCCCCGGGCCGGGTGAAGGCCAGGACGGCCAGGTTGACGGCGGGCACGATACCCGGGGAGTAGCAGATCCACTCCCTCCGGATCTCCCAGCCGTAGCGCCGGCGGGTCCATCCCGTCAGGGACTCGTAGAACCCGTCCTGCCGAACCGGGTAGCCGTAGATCGGGTGTTCAGCCCGGGCCCGGATCGCTTCCTGGATCTCCGGGGCCACGGGGAAGTCCATGTCCGCGACCCAGAGCGGGATGGCATCCTCCTCGCCGCAGAGCTCGCGGCGGGCGCTCCATTTCACGCATCCTGTGGGAACGCGGTCCGGGACCGTATCGAAATCGTACATGCCGCCTCCTGCCCGCCCATAGTGGTACGAAGCTTTCCAGGAAGGCAAGAGGCGTCGTACAACGACCGCCTACCGCAGGGTGGTCCACCAGGTCGCCCGGATCGAGGCGCCGAGGTCGAAGCCCGACAAGCCGCGACCCTCGAAGTCCTCATACCCGGGGGCGAGTCGACAGGAGCCCCAGAGCCGGGCCGACCATCTGCCGCCCAGGGACGCTTCCGCCCCGAGGGTCAGGATGCCGCAGAAGCTCTTCTCGACCCCTTGGCCGTCGAAGGCGCCGCTCCCGTCCGCCTCGTCCTTGGCGATGCCCCCCAGACCCAGGCGGACGTAGGGAACGATTCCCGCGGCCCCCGGGCCCAGGCGGAAGCCCAGGCTGCCGCCGTAGACGAGAGCCCCCTGTTGGATCAGGTCCGGGCTACCGAACTTGAGGGGGATCAGGTGCAGGTAGCTCCCGAGCTCCACCCGGCCCAGGAAGATTCCCGATTCCAGGGAGGCCAGAGACCGGATCTCCCCGCCCGCGGCGGTGGCCCCGCCGCCGATCTCGGCATAGGACTTCCAGGTCAGTCCTTCCCCGGCCCAGGCCGGTCCGGCCGCCCCCGCGAGGATCAGGGCCGCCAGCACCAGGACCGGCGCCTTGCCGAAACGGGGAAGGAACATCCCCGTCCGGGCCTTGTAGGCCCTCCACTCGTCTCCGAATCGTTCTTCCATTTCCGTTTCTTCCTTTCGGGCCAGCCGGACGTACATCGACGCCAGGATCGGCCAAAGAATCAGGAGCGGGATCGTCGCCCACTCGAACAGCACACCCAGGGATACGAGCAGAAAGCCCGTGTACTGCGGATGCCGCACGTACCGGTAGAACCCCTCCGCGACCAGCCTCCCCTGTCCTTCCTCCCTGCTCCAGTACTCCCGGTGGATGCGGGCCCAGCCGCCCACCACCAGGACCGCTCCGGCCAGGACGCAGGCCAGGTAGACGTAGTGCCCGGTCATGCCGAAGGTTCCGGACAGGGTGTGCCCCCAGAGAACCCCCTCCGGCAGGGTCTTCCCGAAGGCCCAGAGCACGAAATACAGGGACAGGGGCGCCCCGAACATCTCCAGGGCAAAGGCCACCACGAAGCCCAGGAAGACCCCCGCGGGCTTGCGGTCCGCCTTACGGTAGAAGGGCACGAAGAGCAGGAAGGCGCCGAAGAGGGCGGCCCACACGGCGACCGCCCACCAGGTTCCGAAATGCGACCCCACGTTCTCGTCCATTCCGACGCTCCATCGAAGGAAGGATGCGGGAGGCGGCCCGGGGCCCATCCACCCGCGGCGGCGATCACCGGATCCTTCGACTCCGGCGCCGTCCGCCGAGGGAGAGGATAGGGATTCCGAAGACGGATGGGGATCGGACGAAGCTATGAAAATCGGGTGGAAAGCCTACGTAATATGTATCAGTTCCGGTTTATGGGCCGTCATGAGGTCGCGCGGAACCGCCCGGACCGCGGCGCCGGAGCCTAGGCGGTCGAGTCATCCTTCCACGCCGGAAGGAGGACCCGGAACAGGGTGCGCCCGGGCTCGCTCTCCAGCTCGATCCGACCCCCGTGTTTTTCGACGATCCTGCGGCAGATGTCCAACCCCAGGCCGGTGCCCTCTCCGCTCTTCTTGGTGGTAAAGAAAGGTTCGAAGATCTTTTCCCGCAGGTGGGCGGGCACGCCGGGGCCGGTGTCCCGGACCTCGACCACGATCCGGGAATCCCCTTCCCGGACGCTCAGCCCCAGGGTCCCGCGGAAATCCATGGCCTGCAGGGCGTTCTGGATCAGGTTCATCCAGACCTGGTTCAGTTGGTTCCGGTTGCCCTTCACGAGCCCCGGGCACCCGTAGTCCTTTTCGATCCGGACTCCGTACTTGGTCTTGTTGGTGTAGAGGGTGAGCAGGCTGTCCAGCTCCTTCGGGATCTCGACCCGGGAGGAGGCGTCCTCGTCCTCCTCTTTCCGGACGTAGTAAAGGAGGGCAGACACCACGTTGGAGCACTTGTCCGCGGCCACGGCGATCACGTCGGTTATGTTCTTGATCGAGGAGAGGGTATCCAGGGCGTACACGGCTTCCGGGCAATCCGGATGATCCCGGACCAGGGCGGGAATCGAGGGGTCCCCGTCCAGACGGAGGTCGAGCAGGGCATCCAGAAGCCTGTCCGGGATCGGACGGCCGCAGTCCGCCAGGCGGGCCGCAAGCCCTTTCCGCCTTCGGAAACGGCCGGATGCCTCTTCCTCCAGGGGCCGCGAGCCCAGGGACAATTTCAAGGCCGCATTGAACCAGGTCAGGACTTCCGGGGAGAGCCCGGCTACGGTCCGGGACGCCTCCTCCAGGCGATTCCCGATCAGGTGGATCAGGGACTGGTTGGACGAGACGATGGCCCCCAGGGGGGTGTTGAGCTCGTGGGCGATGCCCGCGATCAGCTGGCCCAAGGCCGCGAGCTTCTCGGACTGGACCAGGGAATCCTGGGCCTCGTGGAGGGTTTCCAGGGTGGCCTGGAGTTCCTCGTTGGCTTTGACCAGGCTGGAGTTCATCCTGTCCAGTTCCCGGGTTCGATCCAGGATCCTCTGTTCGAGGGTCTCGTTCAGGGCCTTGAGCTCCTCGTCCACCCGTCTTCGCTCGGTTATATCTTCATATACACCGAGGATCCCGTAGATTCGGCCTTCGGGATCCTTGAGAGGGATCTTGGAAGTCCGGAGCCATTTCCGGCCTCCGTCGGAGCTCATGGGCTCCTCGTAGTTGATCTTGGCCTGGTCCTGCTCGACTACCGACCGATCGTCCGCCCGGTACGCCTCGGCCTGATCCTTCCATAACAAGGAGAAATCGTCCAGACCGATCACGTCCTCGGGGCGATCCTTCCCGGCGTCCTGGGCGAAGGACCGGTTGCATCCCAGGTACCGCCCGGCCCGGTCCTTCCAGAATACCCGGACGGGGATGGTGTCGATCACGTCGTTGAGCATGCGGGTGGATTCCCAGAGCCTCTGCTCCATGAGCTTTCGCTCCGTGACGTCCTCGTAGATCCCCAAAACTCCGAACACCCGTCCCTCGTCCACGAGGGGCACCTTGGTCGTATCGATCCACAGCCGGGCTCCGTCCGCTTGTTGAAGGGGTTCCACGATGTGGCGTTTCGGACGCCCGCTTTCCACGACCTCCCGGTCGTCGGCCCGATAGGCCTCCGCGTCCTCGGCCGTCCAGGGAAGGTCGAAATCCGTCTTGCCCAGGATCCGGGCGGGATCCTCCAGGCCCACGTCCCGGGCGAAGGCCTGGTTGCATCCCAGGTAACGGCCGTCCCGGTCCTTCCAGAAGACCGATTGGGGAATCGTGTTCAGCACCAGGTCCAGTGTCGCCCGGCTCTTTCGCAGGTCCTCCTCCGCCGCCTTCTTGTCCGTGACGTCCGTATGGGTCCCGATCATCCGGAGGACCTTCCCGGCCCCGTCCCGGGCGACGACCTTGCCCCGGCCTCGGATCCACATCCAGGTCCCGTCCTTCCGGAGGAAGCGGAACTCGATGTCGAACTGGATCACCCGGCCGTCGATGTGCGCCTGGGAGTGCGCGAGGACCCGCTCCAGGTCATCCGGGTGAACCCGCTTCTCGAACTCGTCGAACCTGTGGGGGAAGTCTCCCGGTTCGTACCCGGCGATCTTGTAGTACCTCGGATCGAAGTAGACCGTGTTGCTCGGGATGTCCCAGTCCCAGATCCCGTCGTTGACCGCCAGCATGGCCAGGTCGAAGCGTTCCTGGCTGAGCCGGAGGGCTTCCGCGGCCTTGTGGCGCAGGGCGGAAGACCGGATAAGGGCGAGGATCAGCCCCAGCTGCAGGACGATCAGCGCCAAGGAGCCGGCCAGGAAGGTCCGGGTCCGGTCCCGGAGGGTGCGGGCGGTCCGGTTCTTCTCGGTGATGTCCGTGACCGTGAAGACGACCCCCTCGGAGAGGTCCGCGGTATCCAGGGGGGTCGAGGAGAGGATCACCTCCAGGATTTCCCCTTCCTTGGTCCTCCAGCGGGTCTCCACGGTCCCGGTGCCCCGCTCCGCGATCTGTCGGTACTTCTCCCGGCCCACGAACTCGTAATCCTCGTCGGCAGGATAGAAGATCCGGGCGCTCTTACCCAGGAGTTCCTCCCGGGAGTATCCGGTCAGCTGGACGATGTAGTCGTTCACCTGGACGATGACCCGGTCCACGACTACGCCGATCCCCCCGGGGGCGCTGCGCAGGATGCTCGAGAGCATGCGCTCCGCCTCGAGTTGGGATAACTCCATCTCCGGATCGGCCGGCCGGTCCTGGGCGCGCGCCGCGGGCGCGAAGGCGGCCAGCACCATCGCGGCCGCGAACACCCGGAATCGGTACGGCACGTCGGTACCTACGCCGGATCCCGGAACTTGCCGCAATGGCGGGAGGCGTCACCGGCCGAGATCTGCCGGAAGGAGTCCTTCTCGGTCCGGAAGGCCTCCACGACGGCCGGGTCGAAACGCTTGCCGGAGTCCGCCTCGATCTCCCGTGCGACCTCGTCGAAGGGGAGGGCGTCCTTGTAGGGACGTTTGGTGAGCATGGCGTCCAGGCTGTCCGCCACGGCCGTGATGCGGGCGGAGAGCGGGATCCGAGCCCCGACCATCTCGGCCAGGTACCCCTTCCCGTCCCAGCGCTCGTGATGGTACAGGATCAAGTCCTTGGCGAATTCGTCGATGTCGATGGATTTCAGCAGGTTCGTGCCGATCTCGACGTGCCGTTTGACCACCTCGAACTCCTCCGGGGTGAGCCTTCCCGGCTTGTCCAGGATCTCGTGGGGTATGCCCGCCTTGCCGATGTCGTGCAGGGGGGCGTAGGTATAGAGCTTTCGCACCTCCGCCTCCGCAAGACCCAGCTTCCGGCCCAGGAGGGCGGCGTAGCAGGCCACCCGCTGGACATGGCAGAAGGAGTCCGGGTCCCAGTCCCGGGCCTGGTTTTCCAGGGCGGCGATCAGGGCCGTGTTGAGTTCCTCCACCTTCCGACGGAGCAGCTCCAGTTCCGCCTCCCGATCGTAGAGTTCCGCGGCCCTCCGGACCGACATGACCAGGTCCCGGCGTTCCCAGGGCTTGTGGATATAGCGGAACAACCCGGCCTCGTTGACCGCCTGGGCTATGGCGTCGATATCCGAATAACCCGTCAGGAGGATGCCGTACAGCCGGGGAAAGGCCTTCCGGGCCTCCCGGAGGAGGATATGCCCCTTCATGCCCGGCATCCGCTCGTCGGTAACCAGGACCGCGGGCTCTCCGCCGTCCTGGCTTATCTCCGCCAGGAGTGAGAGGGCCGTCTCCCCGGAATACGCGGCTTCCACCCGGAGGTGCGGGAGTTCGTGCCGGAGTTCCCGCTTGAGACTCTCGGTGCTGATGGCCTCGTCGTCCACGCACAGCACGTATCGTTCCGCCATACCGTCTATTCTATACATGCGGGGCGGGACTTCAAGGAAAACGCACGTTGAACGTGAAGTACCGTATGGCCGGGGGTCTGTCCTTCGGGGCGGCCTTCGGGTACGCGGCGGCGACCCGGCGAAATAAGAGAAGGGGCCCCGGAGCCGGGCCTGGCTCGCCCGACCCGGCTGGATCCGGAGCCTACTTGATCCCGTAGACCTTCACGACCGCCCGGCCGTCCTTGAGGCGGCCCTCGGTCCGGTAATGGAAGGTTATCGTCCGGATAAGGCGCCTCCCGCCCTCTAGATCGACGGCCCGGGACCGGGTCCCCTCCGCGAAGCGGTGCCGCAGGGGGATCTCGTCCTTCCTGCCGTCCCCGTAGGTCACCACGATGCGCTCGATCTCCACGTCGTTGCCTTCCGCAAGGAAGACGAGCCTGCGCAGGGCCCCTTCCTTCAGTCGGACGGGAAGCACGTCGAAATCCGCCTTGAAGTTCACTTTCAACTCGCCGATGAGCTCGGCCTTGCCGATGAGGGTCCGAATCTCGGAATCGCTCTGGGCGAAGGCCGACCCGGCGGCCAGGCACAGCAGAACCACGTTTAGAAATCGCTTCATGGCACCTCCCGGGCGGGGAATATACCGCGATCCGGGGCCGGAAACCACCGTGTTCCTACCCTCCCAACTCCTCCAGGGCACGCTCGTAGAAGTCCTCCACGGCCCACATCATGCGATAGTCCGGGTAGTCCGACATGAGGCGCTCGCACAAGGATCGCAGGGCCTGCCAGTCCTCCCGGTCCACATGGACGAAGATCTTCTGGTAGAGGACCTCCGGCAGGAAGGGATCCCGGGGGTAGGCGGAATCCGCGGCGTCGGACCAGCGCAGGACCTCGTCCCGGCAGCGGTCCGCCAGGGTCTCGTCCCCGAAGTTCTCGGAGGCGGAGCGGCCCAGCTCGTGCAGGAGGTTCTGGAGGTTCCAGACCGCCTGGACGGGGGTATCCCCGGCCATGCGGTAGGGATGGGCCCGATAGGCCTCCGTGACGGCGGCCTGGTCCTTGAAGCCGAACCGGGCCGGGTTCATCACCGCGTCCCCGAAGGAAAAGAAGGTCGGGGCCGTGATCCGCGCGGAGAGGGCGGAGATGTCCTCCACCAGGGCGTTCATCTCCCGCCTCTGCCGCTGTTTCCGGAAATCCTTCAGGTACCGGTAGGCGTCCTCGATGCCCCGGCCGGGCTTGAGGTACAGGGGGTCCAGCCGGGTAGCCTGGGCGAAGTACTCCAGGGCTTCCGCGTAGCGGCCCGCGTCCAGGAGGTCCAGCCCCCGGTAGTACGCCCGAGCCGCGTCCAGGCTGGAAGGCCCGGGCGAGGTACGGACGGACGGGCCGGGCGAGGCCGGGACGCCGAGGGCGGCCGCCAGGCGCGCGGAGAGCTCCCGCTCAAGGTCCAGGACCCGGCCCGCGGGGCCCTCGGCCCGGGCGGTCGCCGCGATCTCCCCGGTCTCCGCCCGCACCACCCGGGCGTCGATCCGGAGCTCCTCCCCGGCGGCCAGGAAGCTTCCGTACAGCAGGAGGTCGGCGCCCAAGAGCCGGCCCACCTTCGGGGCCCCGGCGGGATCGACCAGGCCGGAGAGGGCTAGTTCCTGCTCCCGCAGGACCCGCTCCAGCTCCTCCCTCTCCACGAGGGTGAAGGCCCCCGACGCCCCGAGGTCCCCGGCCAGCAGGTCCGCGAGGCCCTTGGACAGCCACGCCAGGTCCGCGGAGCCGCGGGTGTCCGTGAAGTAGAGGACCGAAAGCCGGGGCTTCCCGGTCCGCGGCTCCTGGGCGGACAGGCCGCCCCCGGGGAGGGACCAAAGAATCCAGGCGGTCAGGAGGGCCGCGGCGGCGGGAAGGCCCGGTCGGCGCGGCGGGGCGACGAAGTTCGGCATGGGACGAGTATGCAGGGTGTCCGGGAGCTTGTGAAGGGCGGCGGGTGGAAATACGGGCCGCGGTCGTGGATACTATCCCCATGAGCGAAAAACCCGATACGGAGCCGACGGACCCGGAATCGCAGGTCGTTCCGGTCACCGAGGCGAACCTGGAGGCCTTCCTCTCCTACTGTTCCCTCCGGGGTCCCGAACACGACGAAAGCTTCCTCCCGGGGGCGGGCTTCCGGCCTGACGCCGACCACCCCTCCTTCCTCCTGCTCCGGGACGGCAGGCCCGCGGGCGCAGCCTCCCTGCTCCTGGAGTCCGCGAACCGGGCCGCCCGGCGGGCCCGGTTCGCGATCCTGCACGCCGAGGGCGGGCGGCGGGGGTACTTCGCGCTTCTGGGCGCCTCCGCGGCCGCCGCGGCGCCCCACGCCGGAGAGCTCTTCCTCTTCCTCCCGGAAGCCCGCGCCGAACCCCTTTCCTGCCTGCGGGAGGCGGGCTTCGCCGTCGAGCGCCTGTCCTTCGAGATGGCCCGGGACGACCCGGACCTCGAGGCCCCGGAGGCTCCCTCGGGGTACCGGCTGGAACCCCTGCGCCCGGGGGACGGGGAGGGCATCCGGGCCTACGTGGAGGTCCGGAACCGCAACTTCCGGGAAGTCCTGGGCTCCCTTCCGATCGACGAGGGGACCGTCCGGGCCGATCTGGAGGATCCGGGGATCCCCTCCGGGGGTCTGGCGGTCCTCCGCGCCCCGGACGGCTCGGCCTGCGGCACGATGCGGGCGGAGCGGGACACGGACCCCGAATGCCTGTCCATCGGCGCCCTGTCGGTGGACCGGGAACACCGAGGCCGGGACCTCGGACGGTTCCTGCTCCGCTCCGCCGCGGCCCTGGGCCGCCGGGAGGGCTTCCGGACTCTGTCCCTTTCGGTCAACGCGCTGAACAAGAACGCCCTGGGGCTCTACGAGTCCGAGGGATTCACGGTCCGGGGCACCTGGGTCTGCCTTTCCGCGCCCGTCCCGGCCGTCCTGGGCCGCACGGCCCCGGGGGCCGGGGAGGGATGAAGACCTTTTCCAAGCGCCCCTCCCCCTCGGAACGGCTCCGGGGGACGGCCTGTCCGGTCTGCGGCTCCCCGGAAACCCGCCCCCTCTGGGACCTCGGGGACTTCGCCTTCGCGCGCTGTGCCGGCTGCGGCCACGTCTACCAGAACCCCCGCCCGGATCCCGCGGACCTGACTCTGCGCTACGACGAGGAATACCTCGAGTACGAGGTTCGGAACGCCCTTCCCTACCTCCGCCTCATGCTCCTGGGCCTTGCGGACCTGGGCTTCGAGAGGATCGAGGCCGCCCTTCCCGAAGGCCGGAGCTTCCTGGATGTCGGCTGCGCCACGGGAGCCCTGGTGGAGCACGCGGCGCGGCGGGGCTGGGAGGCGACGGGGGTCGAGGTCTGCCGTCCCGCGGCGGAGTACGGACGGAGAGTTCGGGGCGTCACGATCCTGGAGGGCAGCCTCCGGGACGCGGCCTTCCCGGACGACGGCTTCGACTTCGTGCATTCCAGCCACGTCATCGAGCACGTACCCGAGCCCGGGGCCTTCCTGGCGGAGATCCACCGGATCCTGAAACCCGGAGGCTGGTGCGTCACGGTGACCCCGAACCGGACCAGCCTGCAGGCCGCCCTCTTCGGCTCCGGATGGCGCAGCGTCATCCCGGACCACATGCACCTGTTCTCGCGCCCCGGTCTCCTCCGGTTGGTCCGGGATTCGGGACTCGCGCCCCTCCGGACCGCGACCTGGGGAGGGATCGCCCTGGGCCTGGCCCCGGCACCCCTCAAGGCCGCCCTGGATCGGGCAGCCAAGCTACTCGGCTTCGGGGATGTCCTGGCGGTGCTGGCCCGGAAACCGCCCGCCGGAACCTAGCCGACGGCCCGGGACCCCGGCCTTGCCCACCGGTTCCCCCTTCGGCTAGGATGCACCCCGTGCGAATCCCCCCAGGCTCATCCACCCCGCTATCCCGGTTCCTCTCGGATCGGAGATTCTTCACGGACCTCTTCCGCATCGCCATCCCGATAGCCCTCCAGAACCTCGTGGCGTCCTCGGTGAACATGCTGGACACGATCATGGTGGGCCGCCTGGGAGCCGTGGAGCTCGCGGCGGTGGGCCTGGGGAACCAGGTCTTCTTCCTCCTCCTGCTCCTCTTGTTCGGGATCGGATCCGGCTCCGGGGTGTTCACCTCCCAGTACTGGGGAGCCCGGGACCAGGCGGGGATACGGAGGACCGCGGGCATGGCCCTGGCCCTCGGACTCTCGGCGTCCCTGGTCTTCACGGCCGCGTCCCTGGCGGCCCCCCGGGCCATCCTGGGTCTGTATTCCCGGGACCCCGCGGTCCTGGACGCGGGGGCCGTCTATCTCCGCATCGCAGCGCTGAGCTACCCCGCCCTGGCCGCCAGCTTCATCTTCTCCATGGCTCTCCGGGGGGTGGAACGGGTCCGGCTCCCCCTTGCGGCGACCGTAATCTCCCTCTCCGCCAACGCCTTCCTGAACTGGGTCCTCATCTTCGGGACCCTGGGATTCCCGGCCCTGGGGGTGCGGGGGGCGGCCATAGCCACCGTCGTCTCCCGCTGGATGGAGGCCGCCATCGTCCTGGTCGTCACCTACGCGAAAAAGTATCCCCCCGCGGGATCCCTCCGGGAGCTGACGGACTGGACCCGGCCCTACGTCCGGAGGTTCACCGGGATCGTCCTTCCCGTGGTCTTCAACGAGGCGGCCTGGGCCCTGGGCATCACCTTCTACAACGGGATCTTCGCGCGGATCTCCACGGAGGCCATCGCGGCGTTCAACATCCAGAGCACGATCTCCCAGCTGTCCATGGTCCTGTTCATGGGCACCGCGAACGCCTCGGCGGTAATGCTGGGAAAACGGATCGGGGAAGGCAACCGGGAGGGGGCCTACGACTGGGCAGGCCGCTTCGCCGTGCTCGGCCCCGTCCTGGGCACCGCGATCGGAATCCTGCTGCTGCCGACGATCCCGGCGCTGCCCATCCTGTTCCGGCTGGAGCCCGGGGTCCTGTTCCAGGCCGGCGCGATGGTCTGCTGTCTGGCCGCGGTCTTCCCGATCAAGGTCTTCAACCTCCACATCGTGGTGGGGGTGTGCAGGTCCGGCGGGGACACCCGGTTCGCGGCCTTCTTCGACATCTTCGGGGTCTGGCTCGTGGGGGTGCCCTTGGCCGCCCTGGGCGCCTTCGCGTGGAACCTCTCGCCCTGGGCCGTGTTCCTCCTCCTCTGCATGGACGAGGCGGCCAAGTTCGGCCTGGGTCTCTGGAGGCTGCGGTCCCGGAAATGGCTCAGGGACGTGACGTGATTTCCTGTCGGAAAATATAGTTTTCGGACAGGAAATCACGGCGCTGAAGCTGCGCTTCAGCGAATTCCCGGATCCATTACGCCCCCTTGAAGCACACGTCCAGTTCGAAGGAGCCCGCCTGGGTCTTCATGGGCACGGCCAGGACCGGGGCGATCTTGGGCCAGGATATCTGGTGCTTGTCGCCCCGGACGACCACGGGCGGGGCGATGTCCAGGTTGACGTCCTTGAACCGCCCGGCGGCATTGCCGGACACGATGTTCGTGAGCTCCGCCACCAGGCCGCCCACCATCTGTTTCTTTTCGTCGTCGGTCTTGAAGGTCATGCCGGTCTTGCCCAGCAGGGTTTCCGCGAATCCCGAGGGCAGGCGGACCGCCACGATCCCCTGGGCGGATCCCGCCAGGCCGATCAGGCCGGAGATCTCCCACTTCGAGTCCGAGGTCTCCTCCAGGACGTAGGGCTTGTCGGGCGCGGCATCCAGGCCGAACATCTCCTTGAAGACGGCCGTGGTCGCGGCGATGAAGGGGTTGATGATGGACGCGTCCATGGGGGCTCCTTTTTCCGCCTTGCGGAATCGGCGGGCTCGCTTATAGAATAGGCGGAACCATGACCCCGCACAAGGGAAAAGCGACCCGGATCGCCTTCCTTTCGATTCCTCCGCTCTTCCTGGCGGCGTACCTCGCGGGGATCCCCGTTCCCCTGCCTGCGTTCCTTTCGCCCGCGCGCACCTACCTGCTCGTTCCCCGTTCCGGCGCCCCCTCCTCCCTCGCGGAGGTCAAGCTTCCCGGTATGAATCTCTTCGCCGTGCTCTCCGACCGGGTCGTCCCCCTGAAACGGGGGGCGCCGGGCCTCGAAGAGATCCGGGCGGAATCCCTGCCGGCCCGGCCCGCCGTGGAGACCGCCCTTCGGGACGCGGAAGCCTCCCCGAAGGTGTTCGGACGGATACGCCTGGTCTGCGGGGTCCACCCCTCCGCGGAGGAGGTGGCGAGGATCCGGGAATTCCAGGAGCGCACGGGCCGTTCCGTCTCCCTCTTCGTCCTCCCGGACGACCGCCCCCTGCTCCGGGCTTCCTCGTACGCTTCGGCGTCCGGCAGCTCCGGGCTGAAGATCTCGATGACGACCGGGCCGGGTGCCCGGGAATTCGATCTATTGTCCGCGGTCCAGGACTCCGCGACCCTGGGGACCTGGCAGGTTCCGCGGATGCCGTCCGAGGGGCTCCGGTTTTCCACCGCGGGTACGGGCGGACCCGTATCCCTGGTCTTTTCCGGATCCGGCGGTACCCGCAGGGAGGAGATCCTCCTGGCGGAGCCCGATCCCGGATTCCCCCGGGTCCTGGTCGTCAGCCGCCGAACCGGCTCATCGGGTTTCCTGGATTCGGCGTATTCCGCCCGCAGGATACTTCCGGAGGACCTGGAAACGACGGACCTGACCGCCTATCCCCTCGTCGCCTTCGACGGGGTGCCCCTGCGGGAGATCCCCCCGGGTATTTCCCGGACCCTCAGGAGCCTGGTGGAACGCAAGGCGGTCAGCCTGCTCTTCGCCGTCGATTCCCCGGACTTCGGCCGATCCGGGGACAACCCCGAGCTGGAGGCCCTGCTCCCGGTGGACCTGCTTCCCCGGTCCCTGAAGCGGCTTCCCGACCTGGCCGTCCTCCTCCTGCTGGACGTATCGGGCAGCATGTTCGGGGACAAACTGTCCCTCGCCAAGGCCGCGGGTGTCGAATTCCTCAAGGCCCTCAAGCCCACGGACCGGGTCGGGCTCCTCCTCTTCTCGGAGGAACGCTCCTGGCTGTACCGTTTCGAGCCGAACTCCTCCATCCAGCCCGGGAGGGATATCCCCAACCTGGCCGCGGGAGGGGGGACGGATCTGGCGGCGGCCCTCCGGGAGGGACTCGGGGAACTGTCGAAATTCCGGGACCGGGACCGGCACGCGGTGGTCATCTCCGACGGGGTCACGAAGCCGGCGGATTTCCGGCCCATCGAGGAGGCGGCGGCGCGGGCCGGAATAAGCCTTTCCACCATTGCCGTGGGCAAGGACGCCGACGTCTCCCTCCTGGGGCGGCTGGCCAAGAACACAGGGGGCCGGGCCTACCGGGCGGACCGCTTCGACCAGATACCCGCCCTGCTCTTCGAGGACCGGAAAAGCGTGTCGAGGACCTCCTTCTCCCGGGAAACCCAGTCCGTCCTGGCCCTCAACGGGGACAAGGTCTCCACGGTGGAGGGGATGGCACTGCTGACGCCGAGGGACCCCTCCACGATCCTCCTGGCCAACGAACTGGGGGATCCTCTCCTGGCTTCCCGGGAATACCGGAACCGGGGGGTCGTGGTCTTCGCCAGCGACCTGTACGGAGCCTATACGGCGGACTTCTTCCGATCCCCCGGGGCCGTATCCTACCTGAAACGGCGTCTGGACGCCCTGCTGGCCGAGGAGAGCGTGCCGGTTTCTGTGCACGAGCACGCGGGGGGGGTGGAGCTCGTCCTGCGAAGCCCCTGGCTCGTGTCCCCGGAGGTCCGGGTCCTGTACGCGGATCGGAGGGTCGCCCGGGAGGATCCCCTCAAGCGTAGCGCCCCGGGGGTCTACGGCGCGGCCCTCCCCCTGTCCGAACGGGGCTTGTACACGGCGGTCCTTTCGGACCGCGGAGCCGCCTTCGCCCGGGTCCCCGTCGCGATGAACGGTGTGTTCCGGGCGGTCCCGGCGTCGGCGTACCGCGCGGTCCGGGAGTACAGGCCGGCCCGCCTGGTCCGGTACCCCGGCCGCGGCGCCTGGCTGGTCGCCTTCTTCCTGTCGTCCCTGGGGGTGACGGTCCTGCTCCGGCTGGACGGATCCGGCGCCCGGACGGCGGCCGTCCTGATCGCGGCCCTGACGGTTTCCGCGCGCCTGGGGGCGGAACCGGAGATCCGGTTCGACGAGGTGGGCTACCGTCCCTACGGGATCTGCTCGGGAACCGTCCGCTCCCCCGAGGGCTTTTCCGGGACCCTGGAACTCAGGGGCCGGCGATTCGACGGCCGGGACGTGACCCTGTTCCGGGCGGAGATCCCGGGGTGGACCGCTTCCCTGGAGTTCCGGTTCATTCCCGACGAGGACGTCCGGGCGGTCTACGTCGCCGGGCTGGGCGGGGAGCGCGGGCTTCCCCTTCCTCCGGGCGGGACCGAGGAGGCCGCGGGACGGCACTTCCTGGCCTCCCTTTCCCCCCCGTTCCGGTCCCGTCCGCCCGCCCGCCTTCCGGGATCGGCCCGCCTCCGGGCCCGGGACCCCGGGGAGGCCGGGTCGGAGGCCGCCCGGCTCTTCGGCGTCCCCCCCGAGCCGGCGGCCGCGGGCATCCTGGCGGCCTTCGCGGCGGGGGCCCTCGCCCTCGCGGCCTTCCGGGGCCGAATGGGCCGGGCCTACCTTCCCGCGCTCCTGGTCCTGGCCGCGGCGGGAGCGGCGGGCATGGCCGCGGCCCGGCCGTCCGCCGTCCTCTTCCGGTTTCCCCTTCCCGGCCCGAGGGGTCCCTACGACCTGGAGGTCCGGACCGGGATCGAGCGGAGTCCCGGCCTGTCCGTAGTCCGGTTCGATCCGTCCGGAAACGGGCCGACCCGTCCCTCCCTCACGGTCCTGGGGATCCGCACTCCTCCCGGGCGGTCCGTGCCGCTGTCGGCCTTCCCGGAAGGGGCCCTGTTCCGGTTCCGGGATCCTCCCCTCGTCCTGGGGGACGGCGATGGCTCGTTCTCGCTGCGTTTCGAGGGCTTCGCCCTGGGGTGGGAACTCCTTGAATAGGCGGATCCTCCGGGCTGCGGCTGTCCTGGCTCCCCTGGGGACGGCGGCCCTCCTTATGCCCCTGGCGGACAGGCCCCTTCCCGCCTGGGCCGCCTCGTCCCTGCTGGCTATGGCCGTCCGGATCCTGGACGGAGCAGCGGGCCGCGCCTTCGGACGGCCCGATCCCTCGTTCCTGCCGGAGGCCCCCCTCTGGGCCGCGCCCTTCGCGGTCCGGATACTCTCCCTCCTGTCCGCTCCGGGATTCCCGGATCTTTTTACGGCCTCGGCCCTCTGGGCCGGGTTCTACGCGGCCGCCGCGGCGGCGGAATGTGCCGCTTCCTTCCGCGGCCGCCGAGGATTCCCGGCCTTCGCGGCCGCCCTCGCGGGCCTGGCCGCCTTCACGGCCGTCGCCGGGTCGCCCGCGGGGACCGCCGGGGCCGCGCTGACGGCGGCCGGCCTGGTCTATTCGGCCCGCAGGAGGCTCGCCCCGTGATCGGACCCCGGGCGTACTCCATGCTCCGGCGGAGGGCCGGGGCCTGGACCCGGAGATCCCTGGCCGGATCCCTGGCCCTCTGGGGCCTCCTGGTCCTGGCGGCCTCCAACCTCCTCTCCGCCGCGGGCCTCCTGGGCTGGATCGGCCGGGCGGGCCACGACGGACTTCTCCTTCTCGTGATCTCGACCTTTCCCCTGGCCCTCTTCCGGCCCCCGGACCCGAGATCGGGCCTAGTAGAACTGCGGACCGTGGACCGGGGCGCCGTCCTGGAATCGGCCCTGGCCGCTGCCCCGGGGGACGCCGCGGAACCCCTGCTCCGGAGGACCGGGGAAGGAGCGGCGGAAGCCGCAGGACGGATCCGACCCAAGCGGCGCCCGACGCCCCGGGGTACGCGTTTCCTGCTCCTGGCCGCGGGGGGGATCATCCTGGTCTCCCAGGGAACCTTCCTCTTCGTCGCGGGGAGGCCCGTGATCGGATACGCGTCCCTCCAGGAGAGCCGGGGCCGGGCGGAGGAAGGAGCCGAGGCCTTCGCGAGGCCGGAATCCCCCGACCCCGCCGAGGGGGACGGCCTTCCCGTGCCGGAGCCCGCCCGGGACCGGGATCCGGAGGCCCGGTTGGAAAATCCGGCGGAGCGGGCCCGGAGGGAGGCCGAGTTCGCGGACCTCCACGGCCTGCTGAGGCAGGACAGGGAGGGACTCGCCCCGGAGCCCCGGGAAGGGGAGGCGGCGGAGGAAGGGAACGCCCCGCCTCCCGCGGCCCCGGCCGGAGGGGACGGGCCCCCGGGCGGAGGCTCCGGCGGCACGGGCCGTGCCGGTGCGCCCGGTCCGGACGCCCCGGCGCCCGAGGGATCGGGAGGAGCCGGGGATCCCCGGGGAACCGGCGGCCAGGAACGGAACCAAGGCCCCGGCTCGGGCTGGTCCGACTCCCCGGGAGCCCAGGCACGGAACGCCATGAAGGATTACAGGTCCGCCTTCGAGAAGATCCTGACCGAGAGGACCGGGGCGGCCGTAACGGCGGGGCAGGATCTTTCCCTGGCGGAAACAGAAGCCGCCGTACGCCTCTACTTCGATTCCCTGCGCCTTCGGGTGGAGGTGGACCCCCAGGAGGATCCCCTGGCCGCGGGCCTGCGGGCGGCCTGGCAGCGTCTCCGGGGAGGAATCCGATGAGGATGCGGCGAACGGGCCGGGGTTTCCCGGGACTCCGGGAAGGGATCCCGGCGGCGCTCCGGGACGCGGGGACCCGGGCGGCCGCGATCCTTCGCCGGCCGGGCGGGCCGGTCCTGACGGCCGTGTTCGCCGCCGCGGGGGCCGGGCTGTATCCGGCGGCGGCTGCGATCAACCGGTTCCTGGCGGACCGCTTCGCCCTGCCCTTCGCCGTCTCCGTCCTGCCGGAGGAGCTTCTCAAACTGGGAATGGCCGGGGCGGCCGCGGCCCTGGCCCGCCGCCTCGGGGATCCGGGGAAGGGGCTGGCAGCCGTGGCGGGGGCGACGGGATTCGCGGCCCTGGAAAACCTGGCGTATCTCGGTGCCTTCCCGGGAGCCGGGGTCTTCCTGCGCCTCGGCTGGAGCCTGCCCCTCCACGTCAACGGTGCGGCCCTCTTCGCCCTGGCCCTGGCGTCCCGGCGTCCCGGAGCCGCGGCCGCCGCCGCACTGCTCGCATCCGCCGCATATCACGCCGCCTTCAACGCCGCCGCCGCGGCGGCCCCGGCCCCCCTCGTGACGGCGGGAGGGGTCGCGATCAACCTCGTTGTCTGCGCGGGCCTCGCGTTCGCGGCCCGGCTACGATTCGCATGGGGAGGGATCCTGGATGGAAAGCCGAGACTTTGAGGCCGCCCTGGAACGGGTGCGCTCGTTCTACGAGGCCTACGCCGCCTACGTGGGAGCCCGGGTGGTCGGGTATCCCGAACTGCTGGAACGCCTCTTCACGGCCTTCCTCTCCGGCGGCCACGTGCTCCTGGAGGGGGCTCCGGGCCTGGGCAAGACGAGCCTGGCCAAGTCCTGGGCCGCCTTCTTCGGGCTGGAGTTCCGCCGGGTCCAGTTCACCCCGGACCTCATGCCCCTGGACGTGATCGGATCCAACATCCTGCAGGACGGGGCCGAGGGGCGGGAGTTCCGGTTCTACCGGGGCCCGATCTTCGCGAACGTGGTGCTGGGGGACGAGATCAACCGGGCCACCCCCAAGACCCAGTCCGCCTTCCTGGAGGCCATGGAGGAGCGGCGGATCACCTTCCTGGGCGAGACTTACCCCCTCCCGGACCCCTTCTTCGTGATCGCCACCCAGAATCCCATCGAACTGGAGGGGACCTATCCCCTTCCCGAGGCCCAGGTGGACCGGTTCTTCATGAAGCTCCGCTTCTCCCCTCCCGACTTCCGGGCCCTCAAGGACATCCTGCGGATCTCGGAGCGACCCCCCGAGGGAAGCCCCGCGGGTCGGGAACAGACCGGCGAGGTCCTGGCCCTCTGGGCCCAGGCCTCCCGGGAGATGGCCGCGGCGGAGGAGGTGAAGAACTTCATCGCCAAGCTCGTGCTGGCGACCCATCCGGACCATTCCCCTGTGGAGGAGGTACGGAAGTACGTCCTTTACGGCGCCAGCCCCCGCTGCGCCATCTCCCTGCTCCGGGCCGCCAAGGCCAAGGCCGCCCTCGCAGGCCGCGCGGCGGTGTCCTACGACGACGTGGGGGAGCTCTTCGAGGACGTGTCGGCCCACCGGGTCATCCTCAACTTCGACGCAGAGGCGGACGGCGTCCGCAAGCGGGACATCCTGACGGCCGCCCGGAACGCCGTGCGCCGGGAATTCTTCGAGCGGTAGGGCCGTGATCTCCGTTGACCCCGAGTGCCCCGCCCTGGCGGCCGCCTTCCGCAGGCGGAACCTCCGCGCCCACCTTCCCCGGGGAGTGGCCGGCCGGGACCCCATGTTCCGCCGCTCGGGCTCCAGCTTCGACCTGAAGACCATCCGGGAGTACGCCCCGACGGACGATCCCCGGAGCATCGACTGGAGGCTCCTGGGCCGGACGGACCGGACCTTCGTCCGGGAATACTACGAGGAGGAGACCGAGGGGGTCGCCTTCCTGGTGGACCTGTCCGGTAGCCTGTCCGCGGCGGACCGGGATTCCTACGGGAGCCTGGTGCTGTCCCTGGGCTACCTCTGCCTGGAGCTGGGGCTGTCCCTGAGCGCCCACGGGTTCTCGGATCGGCCGGACGCGGCGGGACTGCGGCTTCGGGGACGGAGCGGGGTGTCGGAGTTGGCCTCCTGGCTGAGGTCCGCGGAATTCCGGGGACCGACGGACATCTCCCGGGCCGTCCGGACCCTCCGGGGGCTCTCTTCCCACCGGAGGCTCTTCCTGTTCTCGGACTTCCAGGATCCCGGCTTCGATCCCCGGAGCGTCGGGTTCCCGTCCGCCTGCCTCTTCCACCTCCGCCGAGGCTTCGAGGAGGTCGCCGAAGGCTGGGGGGAGTACGAGGTCCTCGACCCGGAGGGTGGCCGGAGGATCCTGGTCCCCTGGGATCCCGCGACCTGGGATGCATACCGGCGTGCGGAGGAAGCCCGGGCTGAATCCCTCGGCCGCCCCCGGAAGGGCTTCCGGTACTTCCGCCTGTCCGCCGGGGACGACCGGGCGCCCGTGTATTGGAAGGTCCTGGAGTACCTGTATGGCTGATTTCGCCGTCCGGCTCTTCCTCCTGCTCCTCCCGGTGGCCCTCCTCCTCCTGGCCGGGCTCCGCCTGCGCCGCAGGGCCGTCTTCCCCCACGGCTACTTCCCCTCCGCCCGGTCCCGGGCTTCCGAGGTCCTCCTGCGGAGCCTGCGCCTGAGGTACGACCTCATCCTGGACGCCCTGGTCGCGATCCTGGTGGCCCTGGCTTTGTCCGGCTGGCCTTCCCCGGGCCCGGGCAGGACCGCGGCGGTGCTGGACGGTTCCCGGTCCATGTTCCGCGGGGAACCCGGGTCCCGGGCTGTGGACCGGGCAGTCAGCACCTTGTATGAGAGGGAGGACCTGGCGGGAGCCCGCGTCTTCCTGCTGGACTTCGACCCGGACCGGGGAAGATACCGCCTGCGGGACTTCACCCGGCACCGGCGGGAGGAGGGTCCGGAGGGATTCGCGGCCCGGGCGGCCCGAGAAGCCGAGGCCCTGGGGGTCGACTGGGGGATCCTGGCTTCCCTCAGGAGCCGGGGGTACGGCAGGATCGTCGTGTTCACGGACGGCCTGCCCGGCGACCCCGTCGAATTCGAGGCCGTGGAGACGGGCTTTTCCGAACTGCCCTACGCGTACCCCGCCTCCGCGGGATACGAGGAGGCTACCGGAAGCTGGGCCCTGCGGCTGGCCGTGGAGGGGGAGCCGTCCGGCCTCATCGTCCACCGGTGGGAGGAGGGACCCGCGACTTTCGTCCGGCTGTCCACGGACTCGCTGGACCTGGCGGAGGGCCCCTCCGGGTGGATACTCCGTTTTCCCAAGCCCGGACTCGTGGTGGTCGCCGTCGGGGGGGAGACCTTCCCCGTCCTCCTCCCTCCCCGGCCCGCGCGGCCCGACGGATCCGGCGACTTCAGCAAGGCCATGGCCTCGGTCTTCTCCTTCCTTCCCGACCGGCCCGGCGAAGGCCTGGGATTCCTCGACTCCGGCCGGCGCCGGCCGGGCCGATCCTTCGTGACCTCCCTGGGAAGCTCCGATACCCCCCTGGTCGCGGACCCCTCCGAGGCGTTCGGCGGCCTCGTTCCCCTGGCGGAACCGGACGCGCGGGCCGGACGGGCGGATATCGCCCTGGGCAGGGGCAGCCTGGATTCGTCGGATCTGCCCCTGCTGTACTGGAACCGCCTGCAGTCGTCGATCCCGGCGCCGTACTTCTCCGGGCCGGAACGGGCGGGGTCGGGGTGGAAACCCCAGGGCTCGGGCTACTGGCGCCTCGGCCGGGCCGGCCCGGAAGCCCTATTGCCGCCGATCGGGGAATATGCCCAATCGGCCCGGACGGGCTCCCTCCGGATCCCGGAGCGGGAGTACCGTCGCTGGCCGATCGCGGCCGCCCTGGCCGCACTGTTCGCCCTGAAACTCGCCCTGAAGAGGTATTTTTCCGGGGCTTCTAAAATTGAATCCCCGGCCGCGCGGGGCGGGCCGTAGAGCCCGCAATCCGTCAGGTCCCCGCCCGGTACCGCTCCAGGAAGGACGCCTTCAGGTCCCGGACGGCGTCCGTGATGGAGACCTTGTAGACGTGGGGATTGAGGAGGCGCCGGTAGGTGGGATCGAAGCGTCCGAGTTCGGTCTTGCACCGGTCCCGGGCCTCGGCCAGGGGCGGGGGCGGTCCGAGGCGCTTCCCGCCCTCCATCGCCTTGGCCAGTAGGGGCCGGATCTCCCCGCAGGGGGTCATCCGGAACCTGCGGGTGTCCAGGGCCGGGTGGTGGAAGGTCCTCGGGACCCCGGGCTCCAGGGTCTCCCCCTCCGCGGCCAGGACGTCCGCCCGGGCCTGCCCCGCCTCGTCGTAGATCCGGTAGACCTCCTTGACGCCGGGTTCCGTGGACTTGTCGGGGTTGTCCGAGAACTTCATGGCGCTTTCCATCCCGCCCCCGCGGTCCACGGCGGCCAGCTTGTAGACCCCGGAGAAGGCGGAGTCGGAGCCGCCGGTCACCAGCCGGGTTCCGACACCCCAGATGTCCACGGGGACGCCCGCGGCGGTCAGGGCCTCGATGATCTCCTCGTCCAGGTCGTTGGAGGCCACGATGAAGGAGTCCCGGAACCCCGCGGCGTCCAGCATCTTGCGGGACTCCTCGGCCAGGTACTGGATGTCCCCGGAATCCAGGCGGATCCCGAAACGCTTGCCCCGCTCCGCCAGACGGCGGCCCGCCGCCAGGGCGTTAGGAACCCCGCTGGCCAGGGTATCGTAGGTATCCACCAGGAAGACGGTGGCGTCCGGGTACAGATCCGCGTAGGCCTCGAAGGCCTCCCGCTCCGACGGGAAGGCCATGATCCAGGAATGGGCCATGGTCCCCATGGCCGGGATCCCGAAGAGCCGGGCGCCCAGGACGTTGGAGGTGCCCACGGCCCCGCCGACGTAGGAAGCCCGGGTGGCCGAATTGGCCCCGTCCGGCCCCTGGGCCCGGCGCAGGCCGAACTCCATGATCCTGCCGCCCTTGGCCGCGTGGCAGACCCGGGCGGTCTTCGTGGCCACCAGGCTCTGGAAGTTGACGCGGTTGAGCAGCAGCCCTTCCACGAGCTGGCACTCCACCAGCCCGCCCCGGACCCGGATCAGGGGCTCCCGGGGGAACACCACCTCCCCCTCCGGCACGGACCAGAGGTCGCCGCGGAAGCGGAAGGCTTCCAGGAAGGAAAGGAAGTCGGCGGAAAAGATCCCCCGACCCTCCAGGTAGGCCAGGTCTTCCGGAAGGAACCGAAGGTTCTCCAGGTCCTCGAGGAGGGGCCCCAGGCCCGCGAACACGGAATAGCCCCCGCCGAAGGGATGGTGGCGGAAGAAGGCCTCGAAGACCGCCGGCCGGTCCATGCCGTGGACGAGGTAGCCCTGGGCCATCGTGAGCTCGTAGAGGTCCGTGAAGGCGGCGCTGATCATCCGGGGATCTCGGAACTCGTCGTGAGTCGGACGCCCGCGGCGGCCATGGACTTGAGGGCCTGCTCCCCGGACCCTTCGGGAACGTTCACCGCCCGGACCGCGTCGGTCAGGACGTAGGCCGTATAGCCCAGGCAGACGGCGTCCAGGGCGGAATACAGGACGCAGAAGTCCGTGGCCAGGCCGGCCAGCCAGACCTCCTTGACCCCCAGGTCGTGGAGCCAGCCGTGAAGGCCCGTGGGGGTCTTGCGGTCGTTTTCGAAGAAGGTGGAGTACGAGTCCAGGTCGGGGCGGAATCCCTTGCGTATGATCAGGCTGTAGGGCTCCAGGTCCAGTCCCGGGTGGAAGGCTGCCCCCGGGGTTCCCTGAACGCAGTGGTCGGGCCAGAGGATCTGGGAGATGCCCTCGGCATCCACGGTGGAATACAGTTTCGCGCCGGGGCGGGAGGAAGCGAAGGAAAAGTGTCCCCGGGGGTGCCAGTCCTGGGTGGCCACGGCCCGGGGGAAGGACCGGACGACGCGGTTGACGACGGGCAGGACGGCGTCCCCGTCCGGAACCCCCAGGGCTCCTCCGGGACAGAAGTCGTTCTGCAGGTCCACGGCGATGAAGGCGGATCGGGGGGATGGACGGATCATGGGCACCTCCGGGACAAGGATACCCCGGAGACCCGGGCGCGTAAAGGTTCGAATCGAGGGGGGTCTGTACATTTTTTTTCCGGAGGTATAGCCTTCCGCCTCGGAACCCCCCGACGCCCCGTTCGAGCGCCGCGTTCCCCGTGCCCGCCGCGTACCCGGCCGGCCGAAGGCGAGCGTATGCTTAACATCGTGGATCGCGTTCTGGAAGAAGAGAACAAGGCCCGCACCCTCCTCGAGGAAGCCCGAAAGCGGGCGGATGCCGAGCGGGCCCGGGCGGACGCGGAGGCCGAGGCGGTTTTATCCGAGGCCAGGGCCCGCGCGGCGGCTCTCCTCAAGGAGCGGCTCGACCGGGCCCGGACGGAAGCCCGGGACCTGGAAACCCGCGCCCTCGAGGAGGCCGAGCGCCGGAGCCGGGAAGCCCTCCAGGAGGCCCGGACCCGCATTCCTGACCTGGCGCGCCGGATCGCCGACCGCATCCTGTCCTCCGACCTGGGGAACGGCTGACGGTATGCCCGGTGCCCTGGCCGTCTACGGTTTCCTGAACGCCAAGCTCAAGGCGAGGATAAGCGGACTACTTTCCCCGGAAGCCCTGGAAACCCTCGTCCGGGCCCCGACCCTCTCGGAAGCCATGGTCCTGCTGAAGGACACTCCCTACTCCGCCCTGGAGGCGGAATACTCCCGCACCGGCGACCTCCGGGGCTGCGAGGCCCTCCTGTATTCGATGGAGGTGGAATACCACTCCGGCCTGGAACGTTTTGCCAAGGAGCCCACCCGCTCCGTCATCCGGGCGCACGCGGTCCGGTTCGAGGCGGAGACCCTCAAGAACGTGGTCCGACTCTGGTTCGAAACCCGGGTACGCGGGCGCCCCTCCGACGGCTCGGGGGTATATCTGTACCGGGGTCCCCTGCCCCACCGGCTCGACCTGGACGCCCTGCGTACGGCCCCGGACTCGGCCGCCCTGGCCGACGCCGTGTCCGGAACCCCCTACGAGGCGGTCCTGCGCCGGACGGCTCCCCGGGCGGAGTCGGAAGGAACCCTCTTCCCCCTGGAATCGGAACTGGACCGGCTGGCCTTCTCCGTCCTCCTGGCCTCCCTGGACGGACTGTCCCGACGGGACCGGGACATCGCCCGAAGGGTCCTGGGGATCGAGATCGACCTCCACAACGTCCAGTGGCTGGCTCGGGCCCAGCATTTCTACCGCCTGGGCCCGGAGGAAGCCCTGGCCTCCCTGGTCCCGGGCGGAAGTTCCTACGACGCCGCCAAGGCCGCATCGGCGTACCGGTCCGGGAACGTCTCCGAATTGACCCAGGCCCTCCTGGGAGGACGGAACCGGGGCCTGGCCGCCCTGGCCGGTACCGGGGGGGACCCCTCCGCCCGGCTCGCCTTCCTGGAACGGGCCCTCCGGACCGTCCTGCGGGGCGAATCCGGACGGCTCCTGGCGGGCCATCCCTTCACCATCGGCACGGTCCTGGCCTACTTCGCCCTCCGGCGGGAGGAGACCCGGACCCTCCTGGCAATCCTCAACGCCAAGTATTACGCCCTTCCCGAGGAAAGGATCAGGAACTCCCTATGATCTTCACGACCCCCATGCGGCTCCTCGCGGCCGTAGTCCTGGATAGGAGCTCCGAGGAGGTCTCCGGGGAGCTCCTGCGGCTGGGACAGCTGGAATTCATCTCCGTCCGGGACCTGACGGCGGAGTGGAAGGACCGGGTGGCCCCCGTTCCCTCCGACGGGACGGAGACGCGGATCGAGGAGCTCCGCCGCAGGCTGGAGGGCTTCCTCCGCATGCCGGGAACCCCGGTCCGCCTGCCGGTTCCCTCCCTGGAGGACCGGACCCCCCTGGACTTGGCCGCGGCGGAGAAGGCCCTGGACGCCCTGGCCGCGGAGGTGGGGGCCATCCGGGACCGCCAGAAGGCCGTCCAGGAGGATGTCCTGCGGCTCTCGGAGATGCGGCGCCAGCTGGAGGTCTTCGACGACCTGTCCAAGCCCTCGGGTCTCGGTTCCGCCTACTCCTTCCTGGCCGTCCGTACCGGGATGGTGCCGTCCTCCCGGTTCCCGGCCCTGGAGGAGGAGCTGGCCGCCCTCCCCTCGGTCCTCGTGCCCTGGGGGGACCCGGCCGCCCCGAGCCGGAGCGCCCTGGCGGTCACCCTGAAAAAGGACGAGGGGCGTGCGGCGCCCATCCTGGCCCGGGCGGGCTGGGAGGACGGCATCCTCTCCGGGGAGCCCGGCGAAGAGACGTCTCGCGTTACACCCTCCCGGGACGGCAAGGCCCGGGCCCTCCAGGGGATCGACGCCCGGATAGCCGGGCTTAGGGAGCGCCAGGGAATGTACCAGGCGGAACTGGAGGACCTCTTCCGCAGGAAGGGGCCGGACCTGGAATCGATGTGGGCCCGGCTCCGGGTACGGGAGCTCCTGGGACGGGTGAGGTCCCGGTTCGCCCGCACCGAGCGGACGGTGCTCTTCTCCGGCTGGATCCCCGGGGACGCGGCGGCCGCCGTGGAGGAGGGGATCCGGAAGGCGGCCGGCGGCCGCTGCCACGTGGAATGGATCTCCGAGAAGGAGGGCCGGGAACACAACCAGGAAGCCCCCGTGGCCCTGAAGAATCCCCGCGTCCTCCGCCCCTTCGAGGCCCTGGTCCGGAACTACGCGGTCCCGGAGTACGGCTCCGTGAATCCCGTGCCCTTCACGGCCCTGGCCTACCTGGTGATGTTCGGGCTCATGTTCGGGGACGCGGGGCACGGCCTGGTGCTGGCCCTCCTGGGAGGCGCCGGGGTCCTGGCCGCCCGACGTTCGGGCAAGGACGACACCCTAGCCCGGCTGATCCTGTACTGCGGGTGCTCCGCGATCGTCGCGGGGGTTCTCTTCGGTTCCTACTTCGGGATGCCCTGGCTGCCCCCGGTCTGGTTCGACTACCACGGGGTGGTGACCGGCCGCGAAGCCGGAGCCGGCGGCATCCGCTCGGTCTACGACATCCTGGGGATCACCATCAAGTTCGGCCTGGCGGTCCTGGGCACGGGGCTGGTCCTGAACTGGATCAACCTGGTCCGCAGGAGGCGCTGGCTGACCCTGGTCCTGGACAAGGGCGGTCTGGCGGGGGGCTGGATCTACGCGGCCGGGACCTGGGCGGCCTTCCGCTTCGTCGGGAGCGGGTATCGGACCCTCCCCGACCCGGACCTCCTCTTCTGGATCCTGGGCCTCCCGACCCTCGCCCTGGCGTTGAAGGGGCCGGCGGAATACCTCCTCCACCCGCGGGAGCATCGGAAACCCTTCGGGGCCCTGACGATCGTGGACTTCTTCATGGAGTGGATCGTCGAGGTCCTGGAGATCTATTCGGGGTACCTGGCCAACACCCTTTCGTTCATGCGGGTGGCGGGCCTGGGAATCGCACACGTGAGCCTCATGACGGCCTTCTTCCAGATAGCCCGGATGGTGAACCCCCGGGGAGGCTTTTCCGCGGCCGCGGCGGCGGTCCTGGTCCTCGGCAATGTCCTGGTCATAGCACTGGAGGGCCTGTCCGCGGGGATCCAGTCCCTGAGGCTCAACTATTACGAGTTTTTCTCCAAGTACTTCAACGGGACCGGCCGGGCCTTCCGGCCGATCTCCCTGGGGACGAAAGAATGAACAAGGAGTTTTCCATGCAGGATCCAAAGAAGCTGTTCGCCGGCCGGGTGCGCCTGAGCGTCGTCGTCTTGATGGCCTTCCTGGGCATCTTCGGCCTGGTGTCCGTGGGCGGGGCGAGCGCCCAAACCCCGGAGTCCCGTACCCCCCAGGTTACCCGGGAGCAGGCGGACATCCAGAAATTCGGGCTCATCGCCGCGGCCGTGGCCTTCGGGTTCGGGGCCATCGGGGCCGGCATCGCCATAGCCAACGTAGGCGCGGCGGCCATGGGGGCCATCGGGGAAAAGCCCGAGATCGCCAGCCAGGCCCTCATCTTCATCGCCCTGGCGGAAGGCCTGGTGGTGTTCGGCTTCATCACGGCCCTCATGATCCTGGGCAAATTCTAGGCCCCGGATGAAGTACTACGTGATCGGGGACGAGGACGCGGTGCTGGGCTTCGGCCTGGCCGGCGTCCGCGGCCGCCGGGTCCGGACCTCCGAGGAGGCCTCCGCGGCCTTCCGGGAGGCCCTCGAGGACCGGGAAAACGCCATCATCCTCGTCACCGAGCGGATCGCGGAGCTGATCCGTCCCCAGGTGGACCGCTACGTCTTCAAGGAAGACTTCCCCCTGATCGTGGAGATCCCCGACTGGGAGGGCAAGCTCAGCTCCCGCCCGCCCCTGCGGGAGACTGTGAACGCGGCCATCGGGATCAAGCTGTGAGGCGCTAGGCATGGAAGCGGAACGACAGGAAGACCGGGACCTCCTTTCGGGCATCGAGCGGGAGGCCCAGCTCAAGGCCGAGGAGCTCGCCCAGGAGGCGGCGGCCTACGCCCGAAACCGGTCCGAGGCGGCCCGGGCCCAGACCCGGGAGATTTTGAGGAAGGCCGAAGAAATCGCGGAAGCCCAGGCCCGGGCCGTCCTGCGCAACGCCGAATCCCGGGCTACCGTGGAGTCCCGCAAGGCCTTCCTGCGGGGCCGGGACGGCCTCATCCAGGAAACCCTGGAGGCCGCCCGGATCCTCGCGGCCCGAGCCGCGGAGACTCCCGGATACGAGGACGTCCTCCGGGGCTGGATCGTGGAGGCCGCCGTCGGCCTGTCCGAGCCGGAGGCCCGGGTCAACGCCTCCCGGGAGGAGCTGCCCCGGATCACGGACGAGCTCCTGCACCGGGCGGAGCGGGAGGTCCTGGAACTGACCGGGAAGCCGGTCCGGCTTTCCAAGGTGGAGGGGGATCCCCTGCCCGAGCAGGGGGTGGTGTTGACCGCGGAGGGCGGAAGGCTGGCCTACAACAACCAGGTGCCCGTCCGCTTCCTCCGGGCCCAGTCGGAGATACGGAAACAGATTCACGCCGTCCTCTTCGGGGAAGGCGCGTAAGGCAGGTCTATGAAGGATCGAATAATCGGCCGGGTCCGGCGGGTGAACGGACCGGTGATCGAGGCCGACGGAATCACGGACGCCCAGATGCTGGAGCTGGTCCGGGTCGGGGAATCCCGCCTGGTGGGCGAGGTGCTGAAGCTCTCGGGGGACCGGGCGGTGATCCAGGTCTA
>ENA-UOWG01000517-UOWG01000517.1-activated-sludge-metagenome-genome-assembly--contig:-NODE-517-length-50039-cov-6.364517_pt1 | contig 50039 bp, 46 predicted proteins | sample MGYA00238147_ERZ761563 | MGnify/ENA primary metagenome ERZ761563 (study PRJEB28884, sample SAMN05720216) | anaerobic digester metagenome | isolation source: active sludge of municipal...
CGCTTTTGGCCCCACCGAGGTATCTTTGGGAACATCCGTAACCTCCGATAGCGCAAAGACTTCCGTAACAACAAGCGCTACGTCAAAAAAGACGTCACTTTCTCCGGCCGCCGCCGTCGCATCGGTCGCCAATACCACTCCCAAGATCCCCAAAAAAAAGAGCGCTTCCTCCTAAAGACCGTCTTTTTCTCTCCGGTTTATTTTCGAAAAGCGGGTGAAAAGGGCGTTTTTCAGCTCGATTGACAAGGTAAATGTTATCCATATAATAATAACCTCTTTTGTCTCAAAGAGTTACGCCATTTTAATAACCGCCTGCCTGCCGGGAGGCAGGCAAGATCAGAGGTCCCTATGAGAAGCTGGCAGAAGGGAGTTTTTTTTCTTTTTTTTGCTGTTTTTTCGATCTCCTTCAGTGTGTTTGTATGGGCCGATGAAGACACGGCGACCATGCAGACCGAGCCCGATGTCGATATGGGTGTGGAAGAATCCACCCCGATATCGCCCAAGGCCGAAGAAGCCCAGGTAGAACAAACAGAGCTTCCGGGGGCCCTTGAAGTGGAACCCGCGGCTTTGCCCGGAACTTCAGCAGATGAGACCGCTTCCGCGTCCCAGGCGCCGAAGCCCGCGGCCGCCGTAGAGCCTATCCCGAGCACTTCGGTGCCCTCCGGGCTTGTGGAAGTGGGCGGGTTCAAATACCCCGTCTATCTTTTTGTGCCGAAAGATTACAAGCTAGACCGTACGTACGCGATGATCATGATCGCTCCGGCGGAATCCAAAACGGCGCAAGAACAGATCGAATATTTAACAGGCCTTGCGCAGAGGAAAAGCATTTTTATCTTGGCGCCTTATGAGATCTGGCCAAAATCGGGGACGACCCCTTACCAGCTGGATGACTGGCTTTTGTCGGTCAAAAAGGATATCGCTGAAAGGTTTCCGATCAATAAAAAAAGGATCTATCTTCTCGGGAAGGGTTCGGGTGCCCAGTATGGCGGTTATCTAGCGACAAAATACCCGCAGGAATTTTCAGCGGTCACGCTTCTCGAGGAAGCATGGGACGGGCCTTTTTCGCCGTTGGTGCGCCCCCGGTCCGACGCGGCCAGCCAGGTCCCTTTTTATGTCGCTTTAAAATCGGACGGGGACGCCGAATCGCGCAATCAGCCCTGGTTCGATGATTTCCAGAAAAAGGGCTATCCGGTCCATCTCGCGGAATATCAGAACAACGACGAGCTTGATACCTTGGAATTCAAAAAGACTTTTTTTGAGTGGATGGAAACCACAAGCCAGAATTGGGCGCTTTCAACGGCTCAGGGCGAGAAGAGTTGGAAGGGAAAATTCAAAAAAGGCGTTAAGGATTTCTTCGCGGTCTAATCTCCCCGCACAGGAAACAAACCATGAAACTCACTGGGGCGCAGATCCTCATCAAATGTCTTGAAAAAGAAGGCGTGAAGCATGTTTTCGGGCTTCCAGGCGGGGTCATTCTGCCCACTTACGACGTGCTTTATGATTCGAAGATCAAATTGATCCTCACGAAACATGAGCAGGGCGCGACCCATATGGCTGACGGCTATGCTCGCGCGACCGGCCGTCCCGGCGTTTGCCTTGTAACCTCGGGCCCCGCCGCGACCAATACGGTCACCGGCCTTGCGACGGCTTATATGGATTCCGTGCCGCTCGTCTGTATTACGGGGCAAGTCACGACGAACGCGATCGGAAGCGACGCTTTCCAGGAAGTGGATATCGTCGGGATCACACGCCCGATCACCAAGCATAATTTTCTGATCAAAGACGTCCGCGATATCGCGCGCATCGTGCGCGAAGCGTTCTATATTGCCACGACCGGCAAGCCCGGACCCGTATTGATCGATTTTCCGGTCGATGTCAGCCGCGCCAAAACGGATTTCGTATGGCCAAAAGATGTTTTTATCCGGAGCTATCAACCGGATGTGGAATGCCCGGGCGTGGAGGAACAACTTCAGAAGGCCGCCGATTTGATCCGCGCGAGCAAAAGGCCCGTTCTTTACGTGGGCGGCGGGGCGATCATTTCCGGCGCGGAAAAAGAGATCCGGGAATTCGTGCAAAAAACAGGGATCCCGATCACCACCACGATTTTAGGGCTCGGCATTTTTCCGGAGACGCATGCGTCGTCGCTTCGGATGCTCGGGATGCACGGGACTCATTTCGCGAATTATGCGGTGCAGAATGCCGATGTCTTGATCGGGATCGGCGCCCGCTTCGATGATCGCGTGACGGGGAATGTGGCGAAGTTCGCCCCGCATGCCAAAGTCATCCATGTGGACATCGACCCCTCTTCGATCTCCAAAACGGTGCGCGTGCACGTGCCCGTGGTGAGCGACGTTAAGAGCGCCATGGAAAAACTGAACTGTCTTGTAACGGACAAGCGTCCGGATATCGAGGGCTGGCTTGCCCAGATCGCCGCGTGGAAACAAAAGCACCCGATGAAATATGATGCGGCCGGGCAGAAGATCCATCCGGCCTATGTGATCGAACAGATCGGGGAATTGACCCAACACAAGGCCATCGTGGTGACGGGCGTGGGGCAACATCAGATGTGGGCGGCCCAGTGGTACCGGTTCGATCGGCCGCGTACCATGCTCACTTCCGGCGGCCTTGGGACCATGGGGTACGGCTTTCCTGCCTCGATCGGGGCGCAACTCGGAAAACCCCAAGAGACGGTAATTTGCATCGAGGGGGACGGATCGTTCCAGATGACCATGACCGAACTGGCCACCGCGGCCTACCACAAAGTTCCGATCAAGGTCTTTATCATGGATAACGGCTACTATGGCATGGTTCGGCAGTGGCAGGAACTTTTTTACAAACGCCGTTACTCGGGCTCCGTGATCGGGCCGACCAATCCGGATTTTGTGAAATTGGTGGGGGCCTACGGCATTCTCGCGATCCGCATTCGCGAGAAAAAAGAAGTGATCCCGGCGATCAAGAAAGCATTGGCGCACAAAGGCCCGGTCGTGGTGCAGTGTCTTGTTTCCAAAGAAGCGAATGTGTATCCGATGGTCCCGGCCGGGAACGCGCTGGACCAGATCATGGATATGGCCTAAAAAGGCAAAGGAGTTTTTATGCAGCATACGGTATCAGTGCTCGTGGAAAATCATTTTGGCGTGCTGGCGCGCGTCGCGGGACTTTTTTCCGCGCGCGGGTTCAATATTGACAGCCTTGCGGTCGGAGAGACCCAGGATCCTGAAGTGTCGCGGATGACTGTGGTCGCCAAAGGCGATGACCGTGTCGTCGAACAGATCATGAAACAGCTCAATAAGCTCGTGGACGTGATCCGCGTTGAGGACCTGACGGCCAAGGACATGATCGCGCGCGAACTGGTGTTGATCAAGGTCAGGGCCAACGCCTCGAACCGTAACGATATCATGCATGTCGTCAACACGTTCCGTGCCAAGATCGTGGATGTCAGTCCCGAATCGCTTACGATCGAAGTGACGGGAAGCGAAGGCAAGATCGACGCCATGCTTGAGTTGCTGCGTCCTTTCGACCTCCAGGAAGTCGTCCGGACGGGCCAGATCGCGATGGCGCGCCGGGGCCAGCTTAAAGCGCCGTCCAAATGCGGCGGAAAATCCGGCCCCTGCAGATCGTCAAAAAAACAGGCAAAGAAAACAAAAAAGAAATAATTTCAACCGTATCACGACCGAAGAAAGGATAAAAAAATGGCAGTTAAAATTTATTACGACAAAGACGCGGATTTGAACCTCCTGAAAGGGAAAAAGGTCGCGATCATCGGTTACGGGATCCAGGGCCGCGGTCAGGGCTTGAATCTCCGCGATTCCGGCGTGAACGTGATCGTTTCCGAGATCCCCGGAACGCCCAATTACGAGCAGGCGACCAAGGACGGTTTCAAACCCGTTTCCGCGAGCGAAGCGGCCCAGCAAGGGGATATCATCCAGATCCTCACGCAAGACCATCTCCAGGCCGAGATCTATGAAAAACATATCGCGCCGAACTTAAAAACCGGTAAATCGCTTTGTTTTTCTCACGGCTTCAATATTCATTTCGGTTATATCAAGCCCGCTAAAGATATCGATGTATTCATGGTCGCCCCGAAAGGGCCGGGCTCTTTAGTCCGGTCGCAATTTGTGGAAGGTGGCGGCGTGCCTTGCCTTGTCGCGGTCCAGCAAAATCCAAGCGGGAAGGCGCTTCAGACCGGTCTGGCTTACGCTAAGGCGATCGGCGGAACGCGCGCGGGCGTGATCGAAACAACCTTCAAAGAAGAGACCGAAACCGATCTTTTCGGCGAACAGGCCGTTCTTTGCGGCGGTCTGACCGAACTGATCGCGGCCGGTTACGATACCTTGGTTGAGGCCGGGTATCAGCCCGAGATGGCTTATTTTGAGTGTCTTCATGAAGTGAAACTGATCGTCGACGCGATGTTCCTGCACGGCATCTCCGGCATGTACCGCCGGGTCTCGGATACCGCCGAATACGGCGGTTACACGCGCGGGCCGCGCGTCATCACAAAGGGCACGCGCAAGGAAATGAAAAAAATGCTCAAGGAGATCGTGTCCGGAAAATTCGCCAAGGAGTGGATGGCGGAAAATAAAAAAGGCCGGCCGAATTTCAAGAAAATGCGCGAAACCTGCGAACAGCATTCGATCGAAAAGGTCGGCGCCAAATTGCGCGATATGATGGAGTTCATCAAAAAAGCGAAGTAAGAAAGAGAGTTTTTAAAAAACCATGAAAGAAAAACGCAAGATCTACATTTTTGATACGACTTTGAGGGATGGGGAGCAATCGCCGGGCGCGTCGCTGACGCCGGACGAGAAGCTGAAGATCGCCCGCCAGCTCGAGCGTTTGAATATAGATATCATCGAAGCGGGTTTTCCGGCGTCCTCTCCGGGGGAAATGAAAGCCGTTTCAATGATCGCGGAAAATGTGCGTAAACCGGTCATCTGCGGCCTTTCGCGGATGATCCCCAAAGACATTGACGCTTGCCGACGGGCTCTCGAGAAGGCGGCCAAAAAACGCCTTCATGTTTTTTTGGCGACTTCCCAGATCCACCGGGAGTTCAAGCTCAAGAAAGACAAAAAAGAGATCCTCGCCATGATCGAACGCGAGATCCGTTCGGCGGCTAAAAGCTTCAAGCAGGTGGAATTCTCTCCGGAAGACGCTTCCAGGACCGAGCGGGATTTTTTGTCGGAAACGGTCCGGGCGGCGATCCAGGCGGGCGCAACCTCGGTCAATATCCCCGATACGGTCGGTTATGCGGTGCCGCAAGAGTTCGGAGAATTGATACGATTCCTTGTTCAAAAGAATCCGGGTCTCGGGAAAAAGATAGCACTTTCGGTTCATTGTCATAATGACCTCGGGCTCGCGACCGCGAATTCGCTGGCAGCGGTCTTGGCCGGCGCCAATCAGGTGGAATGCACTGTCAACGGCATCGGCGAACGGGCGGGGAATGCGTCGCTCGAAGAGATCGCGATGACGATCGATACCCGCGCGGATTTCATGGATTGTTATACCGATATCAAGCTTTCGGAGATCACCAAGGCATCCCGCCTCGTTTCGCATTTGACCGGGATGGTCGTTCAACCGAACAAAGCGATCGTGGGACGCAACGCCTTCTGGCATGCGTCCGGCATCCACCAGGATGGCGTTCTTAAAAAACGTCAAACCTATGAGATCATGGATCCCAAAAAGATCGGACTTTCCGGCAATCAATTAATGCTCGGCAAGCTCTCCGGAAAACATGCCTTCGGCGTCCGGGTCAATAAGCTCGGGTTCCGTTTGACGGCGCAGGAGATGGACCAGGCGTTCGTTCAATTCAAAGCGCTTGCTGATAAGAAAAAATATATCTTTGACGAAGATCTCGAAGCTATTTTGCAAAACGAGATCGCCAAGATCCCCGAGACCTGGAAACTGGTCTCGATGAAAGTGGTCTCTGAAACCGGGACCAAGCCTTGCGCCGAGATCGCCCTTTCTTATGAAGGAAAGCTTAAAAAGGCAACCTCAACCGGCGACGGGCCGGTGGATGCCTGTTATAAGGCGGTCGAGAAGATCGTCGATTCCAAAGCGAAACTGATCCATTACGGCTTGCAGTCGGTCACGGGTGGCAAGGACGCTTTGGGCGAGGTTTTAGTCAAGCTTGAGATCTGCGGCAAAGAAGTGACGGGGCGCGGCACAAGCACGGACATCATCGAAGCGAGCGTGCGCGCCTATCTTTTCGCGCTCAACAAAGTTTCGGCGAACTCCCAACGGGCCAAGGGCCGTTCCTGTTCGGTGTGAAAAAAGAAAAAGACCTCAAACTGTACGGCATTTTCGGGCACCCCCTTTCTCACACACTTTCTCCGGCGATGCACGAGGCCGCGTTCCGCCAGCTTGGCATCAACGCAAGCTATATCGTCCTCGAACTTGTTCCCGCGGCGTTCAAAAAAATGATGTCACGCTCCTCGGAGCTTGTTCTTTCGGGATTCAACGTTACCGTCCCTTATAAAGAGACGGTCATGCGTTATCTGGATGAAGTCCGACCGGAAGCGCGCGCGATCGGTGCGGTGAATACGGTTTACCGCCGCGGGAAACGGTGGATTGGGACTAATACGGATATGGAAGGTTTTCTGATCGCGCTCGGGCGGGACGGGAAATTCCATCCGTTCGGCAAGAATGCCGTGATCTTAGGCGCCGGCGGCGCCGCGCGGGCCGTTGTTTACGGTCTTTCACGGGAAGGCGCCCGGGAGGTCCTCATCACGGATTGTTTTCCGGAAAAAGCCCGCAGGATCGCGAATGCGATGCGGCGGCTTTTTCCAAAGACGCTTTTTCGAGCCGTTCCGGCGGGGAACCAAAAGGTCAAGGAGGCCCTTCAAAAAGCCGATGTTATCATAAACGCGACGCCTCTTGGCTTGAAGCCGGGGGATCCCGAGATCGTTCCGTCGTCTTGGATCCCCGAGGCGGGTAGGCAAAAGAAATTATTCATGGACCTTGTTTACAATCCGGCGAAAACGTCTTTTTTAAAGGCCGCGAAAAGCAAAGGCCATAAAACCTTGAACGGGCTCGGTATGCTGCTTCATCAAGGCGCGCGAGCCTTGGAATATTGGACGGGAAGGAAAGCGCCGGCTGAAACGATGCGAGAGGCGCTTTTTCTGGCACTGAAAGAGAAGAGAGGATGACATGGATCCTGTCACACCGTGGTTCATCTTTTGCGTGGGAGCGATCGTCGGGAGTTTTTTAAATGTCTGCATTTACCGGATGCCGCGAGATCTCTCGATCGTTTTTCCGAGATCCTTTTGCCCTCAGTGCAAGGCGAAGATCCCATGGTATGAGAATATCCCGCTCGTAAGCTATCTCTTGCTTCAGGGAAAATGTTTCCGGTGCCGCCGGCCGATCCCGATCCGTTATTTTCTTGTCGAACTGGCCTCCGCGTTGATCGCCTGGTCTTTGTGGCGGCAGTACGGCCTTTCGGCGGAATTTTTTACAGGAGTTATCTTTTTTGCGTTGATCCTTGTCGCCACGATGACAGATTTTGAGACGGGTTTGATCCCGGACCAGATCACGATCCCCGGGATGCTCTTGGGGCTCGCGCTCAGCGTTACCGGGCACGGGCATTTCCCGCAGACATTGTGGCACCAAAAGCTTTTCGAATCCTTTCTTGGCCTTCTGGCCGGCGGCGGCATTCTCTTTTTGGTTGGATGGCTGGGTAAACTCGCTTTCCGGAAGGACAGTATGGGCGGCGGCGATGTGAAGCTTTTAGCCATGATCGGCGCCTTTATCGGTCTCACGAAGATCGGGCTCGTGTTCCTGCTCGCCCCGTTCCCGGCGCTGCCCTTCGCGATCTGGCAACGCTTCGTCAAAAAAGAAGAAACGATCCCTTTCGGCCCCTTTCTCGCGCTTGCGGGCGCCGTGATGTTCATGGAGGGGGACGCGGTCATTAACTTTTTATCAAAATTATACGGAGTCTGATATGCTTCGATACATCACAGCGGGAGAATCACACGGACATTACTTGGCGGCCATCCTCGAAGGATTTCCAAGCGGTCTTGCCATGGACCTTGATTTCATCAACGCGGAAATGCGCCGCCGTCAGGGCGGTTTTGGGCGCGGCAGCAGGCAGAAGATCGAGACCGATGGCGTCGAGATCCTGGGGGGCGTGATCAAAAAGGTCACGACCGGCGCGCCGCTCGGGTTTCTTCTGACCAACAAGGATTTTAAGATCGAAGAAATGCCGGAACTTTTCCGTCCGCGGCCGGGTCATGCCGATCTTGCCGGCTCGGTCAAATACCATCAAGGGATCCGGGCCGTGCTCGAGCGCTCAAGCGCTCGCGAAACATCGATGCGCGTCGCCGTCGGCGCTGCCTGCAAGCTTTTGCTCAAAGCATTCGGGATTGAGATCGCGGGCCATGTGGTCCAGATCGGAAATGTCATGCTTCCCGACGAAGCCATTACGGTCGAAGAGATCCGCAAAGGCTCCAAAGATTCGCCGGTCCGCTGTGTTTGCAAAAAAACCGAGAAGGCGATGATGCAAGCGATCGCTAAAGCCATGAAAAACGGCGATTCCCTTGGCGGGAAATATGAGATCCGCGCGACCGGATTGCCGATCGGGCTTGGATCCTATGTCCATTTCGAGCGGAAGCTTGACGCGCGTCTGGCAATGGTTCTGATGAGCCAGCAATCCGCCAAAGCGGTCGAGATCGGGGACGGTGTGGCGCTGGCCGGCATGCTCGGATCGGAAGCGCACGATGAGATCTTCTATAGCAAGGCCCGCGGCTACTTTCATAAGACCAATCATGCCGGCGGGTTCGAAGGCGGGATGACGAATGGAGCGGACCTGGTCGTTCGCTTGACCATGAAGCCGATCTCAACGCTTGCTAAGCCGCTTGCGTCGGTCAATATGAAGACTAAAAGGCCCGAAAAAGCGGACTTCGAGCGGAGCGACGTCTGTGCCGTGCCGGCGGGAAGCGTGATCGGCGAATCGCTTGCGGCGTACGTCCTGGCGGACGCTTTTCTTGAAAAATTCGGCGGTGATTCGGTCACAGAGATCCATCATAATTACGAAGGGTATCTCAAGCGTGCCCGCGCCTGACAATATTTATCTGATCGGAATGATGGGCTCCGGCAAGACCGTGACGGGGGAGATCCTCGCCGATCTTCTCGACCGTGATTTTGTGGACCTGGACGGCGAGATCCAGAAAAAAGAAAAGCGCACGATCCCCGAGATCTTCGCCCAGTCGGGCGAACCGTATTTCCGCGATGTCGAGTCCTCCGTTTTAGATCAATTTTCAAAGAAAAAAGGGCAAGTGGTCGCAACAGGCGGCGGGATCGTGCTCCGGGATGGGAACGTGCGTCGCATGAAAGAAACAGGCATCGTCGTGCTGCTGAAAGCATCGGCAGAATCCCTGTGGCAGCGAGTTCGCTACGCCAAAGACAGGCCGCTTCTTAACAAGCCTGACCCCTTCGGCGCGCTCAAGCAGATCCTGATCGACCGGGAAAGCTTTTATGACGACGCCTGTGATTTTTCTGTTTCCACCGACGGCAAGATCGCCGAAGATATCGCAGCCGAAGTGCAGGAGATCGTAAAATCCCGCTTATGAAAACGATCACCGTCAAAAGCTTAAAAGGCAGTTACAAGATCTGCGTGGGCCGCGGTCTTCTGGCCGGGGCCGGAGCCCGGCTCTCTGCCATGTTTCCCGCAGGTTCAAGGATCATGATCGTTTCTCAAAAAAATCTCGCGCCGTATCTGAAAACGATCAGCGCATCCCTTGCCAAAAAAGGTTTCAAAGTCCATGCGCACATGCTTCCCGACGGCGAGGTCGCCAAGTCCGGATCGGAACTTTTCCGGCTATGCCACGCTTTACTGGCCCAAGGATTTGAGCGCAAAGGCGGGATCGTTGCCGTCGGTGGCGGGGTCGTCAGCGATCTGGCGGGATTTGCCGCCTCTGTTTATTTGCGGGGGATCCGCTATGTGAACGTCGCCACGACACTGCTTGCTCAAGTTGACAGCGCGATCGGAGGAAAAACCGCGATCGATCTTAAGGACGGAAAGAACCTCATGGGCTCCTTCTGGCCGCCGGCGCTTGTGATCTCGGATGCGGATGTCCTTCGTTCTCTGCCGCAGCGTGAGCTCAGCGCTTCTTTAGGCGAGGTCGTCAAATACGGCGTGATCAGCGATCCGGCCCTTTTCCGTTTTCTTGAAAAAAACAACAAGAAGATCCTTCGCCGGGATGCCGCAACAATTGAAAAGATCGTGTTCGCCTGCTCCCAGATCAAGGCGGCGGTCGTCAGCCGCGATGAGTTCGAGACGAAAGGGGAACGCGCGATCCTCAATTACGGGCACACCTTCGCCCACGGGATCGAAGGCGCGTCCGGTTACAAAGGTCTTGTGCATGGCGAGGCGGTCGCGATCGGGATGATGATGGCGGCGCAGCTTGCCGCGGACCTCGGGATTTGTTCCCCGGAGCTTCCCTGGCGGCAGATGAAACTGCTTGTCGCCATGAAATTGCCTGTTTCCGTCAAAAAATTCAATTTAAAAGCCGACGCGATCCTCAAGGCCATGATGAAGGATAAGAAAAAAGACCAAGGCGCGCTGCGCTTTGTCCTTCCGCGCCGCATCGGAAAAGTCACCCTCGAAAAGAATATCCCTCTCCCGAGGGTCCGCAAGATCCTCTGTCTCGCCGGCGCTAAATAATTCCGATCCAATCGCTATTTCTTCCCCCAAGGGCTTTTTATAAGATTTATTCATTAAATTAAAATAAATATTGATTTTTAATGAAAAATCAACTAACGTAGATTTATGGAACAAGACCGCAAAGAAGAAGTCCAGATATTTTTAACTCTGAGTCAGTTTCCCGCTGAAAAGCGGCGTTCGGTCACATCACTTCTGGCGGAGGGTAAAACCGCCTTGGAAGCGATGGGCCAAACGGATCCCAAAGAGCTGTTTGAAAGATCCTCATGCCCGGAAGGGCAAGCATTTTTTGATCCGGAACGGGAGATCGATCAGTGCCTTCAGAAAGGCATCGATTTTTTGGTTTTTACGGACCCCGCATATCCTCGCGCGCTTAAAGAGATCGCCGATCCGCCGCTCATTCTCTATAAAAAAGGGAATTTTTCTGAGGATGACAGGAACGCGATCGCCGTTGTAGGGACCCGCCATCCGAGCTTTTACGGGCGGACACAAGCGAAACGGTTCAGCCAGGAGTTGGCGTCCAAAGGGTTGACGATCGTGTCCGGATTGGCACGGGGGATCGACCGGATCGCGCACGAAGCCGCGCTCGGTGTTTCTTATGGGCGGACGATCGCGGTCATGGGATGCGGGCTTGATATTATTTACCCCAAAGAACATGAAGAGCTTTTCCGGATTATTGCCGGGCGCGGGGTCGTTTTAAGCGAATATCCTTTGGGCACACCTCCGCTTCCGGAAAATTTTCCGAAACGGAACCGGATCCTTTCCGGACTTTCTTATGCGACGCTGGTGATCGAAGCGCATTCAAGGAGCGGTTCATTGATCACAGCCCACCAGGCCGTCGAGCAGGGAAGAGAGGTTTTTGCCGTTCCCGGGCCTGTCGACCAATTGACCTCTCACGGGACGCACCGGCTTATCCGCGAAGGCGCTGTTTTAGTGGAGACGCCCGGCGATATCCTGCTTGCTTTGGCGGACCGTCTTCAATGGGAAAACCCGTTTCAGATCCCGTTAGCCGCTGGTCAACCGACCGCTCCAGCGGAAAAAGAGGAAACCTCTTTACTTGATCCGCCTGATCTTCAGGAGGAGCATGAAACCATCCAAGAGATCCTCCAAGAAGAAGGCCCCCTCGGCCAGGATGAGATCCTCGAATTCAGCGGTCTTGACCCTGCAAAACTACCCGTATTTCTTCTACGGCTTGAGATCGCAAGAAAAATAAGGCGGCAAAAAGACGGAAAATACGCTTTATCCTCTTAAGCTTCCTCGCCGGAAGGCCGTTAAAAGTAGGGCAGTTCCTTTTTGTCCCGTCGGATAAAAAGTTTTGACAGACAGGTCTTTCCTCTATAGAGTTTTATATGAAAACCATGTCTTTTTGGCAGGATAAGTTCTTTCAACGAAAGGAGTCAAAGATGGACGGATTGGTTCCAGCAAGCAAAGGAAAAAGGTTCGCAGCGGGGCTTATCGATCTTGTCATTATTCCCATCGTTCTCGGGATCGTGATCGGTCTGGTCCTTTTGGCGGCCCCGGACGTGGTACGTAGCGTCGTGCTCGTTCTTGTCAATATCATCTGGTTGGTGTTCCGTGACGCGGTCTATTCTCCCGGCCGGGCGATGATCAAAGTAAAGATCGTTAGCCTGACAGGCGAGAAAGTGACGCCGCTCCAAGCATTGATCCGGAACGTTCTTTTGATCATTCCGTTCGTGCTCGTGGTCGGTTATATCGTCGAGATCGTGATGCTGCTTGTGAAAGGGCATCGTCTCGCGGACACTTGGGCGAAAACCCAGGTCGTTGAAGCTTAAATTTTTTTCAAGAAAAGGGACAGGCCTTTCAAAGCGCCTGTCCCTTTTTTATTGGCGGGTAAGATTATGAACAACAGCCCTTCGATCGTGAGCATGATCCGGTTCTCCTGGGCCAAAACCCTGGAGATCCTTTCCCCGTTCCATTTCAAGCGTTGGTTCAAGATCCTGATCATCGTTTCTTTTGCCGGCGCCGGCATCCCGAGTTTTGTTGTGAATTTTAACTTGCCCAATCAATCCGCCTTTGTGGCTTTTACCCCTCGGAAAATAAAAGCGCCCAAGTTTTCTCCCGTCATAAGACCGCCCACGGTCGAGGAGCTCTCTGTGGCAAGGGCTTCCTCGTCTTCCGGTGCCTCTGTATGCTGTGCTGATCAAGTTGCCGCACAGCCAAACAGGGGGTTCAAACCGCCTTCCCCAAATCCGGATGCGGAACAAATCAAACGGCTTCGCTCCCAAGCGCCTTTGTCCAAGCGCAAAGCGTCCCCTATAGGCGTTGCATTTTTTATCGCCGGAATGATCGCGCTTGGATTCGGGTCTTTAGCGCTTTTGGTATTTTTCTTATGGCTCGCGAGCCGGCTCAACTTTGTGCTCCTGAATACGCTGGTCACCAAGGACCCTTTGATCCAAGGACCTTTTAAACAAAACAAAGAAATAGGGGATTCCTATTTTCGTTGGTCGCTGGCATTTTTCGGGATCGCCGGAGCCGTTCTTATGATCCTCGCCATGATCGGGGTCGTTCTTTTGATGATCGCCAAGAAAAATGCCTGGCTGAGCGTCCTTTTCGGGATCTTTACGGTGCCGGTTTCCGCCGCGATCATTTTGGCGGTTGTTGCGATCGGGACTTTGATGCATGATCTGGTAGTGCCCATTATGTACCGGGAGAAAATATCAGCCATGAAAGCGATCAAAAGTTTTCTTGCGTCCGATGCTTTCAGTTTTCCAAGGATGATCCAATACCTTCTTCTTATTTTCGGATTTTGGGTCCTTGCGACCGTGATTCAGATGATCATCGCCGTTTTCGTGGGACTTGGGGGTCTTATCGCAGGAGGCGTCGTGACAATTCCCGGGCTTGTTCTCATGAAGGCGCTTCCTTTCCTTAAAATCCCGATCCTTATTTTAGGCGTTTTTGCGGCGATTTGTTTGATCCTCGCCGTGGTTATGGTGATCGGCATGGTCATGCTTCCCGCCGTGATCTTTTTCCGGGTTTTTGCTTTGGCCTATTTGGCCAAGATCCGTCCGGATTGTGATCTTCTGGGTTTCAGCGGGCAGCGTTAAACCATTCGCCCTCTCCCACAAACTTTTCTTTTGTGTGTTAGACTTTCTTTAGCGAGACAAAACACTATGGCCAAGCGGAAAAAGTCCAGAAAATCCGGTCATGCGCGCGCGGGAAAAGGGAGCTCGCTTCAAGAGATTCTTTCTCTTTCGGCAAAGCTTGCCGACCTTCAAAAAGATATGGTGAAGGCCACCGGACTCGGAGAGGCCGCCGAGGAACGCCTGGCCGATCTCGAGATCCATGTCAATCTCCTTGCTCGCCTTTTAACGACCCTTTGCATCGAGAAGCTCGGTATTCGTGTGGGCGCCCTTAAGCGTTTGGTCCGCCGGATCGAGAAAGAAGCGGTGCGCGATTCTCAGATCATGGAACTCGAGTCCCTCTACAAGCTTTCCGAAGGCAACGCCAAGAAGGCGCCTTCGCCCCATGTGAAGCCCAAAGGCGATCCTTGGGATCAGATTTCGTAACCTGCTTCTGATCAAAGGGTTACAAGCGTCCGATAAACTTGCCGTTTACAATCCTCCTCATTTTGATTACAATTTCCCCTCATTTTATCCAGACGTATTCTCTCGAGAATCTTTTAAGGGGGCATTGTGGTTAAAGCGAAAAAGGAAATAAAAGCCTCAAAATCCGAAAAAGGCGCCAAGCATCTTGTGATCGTTGAATCGCCTGCCAAAGCCAAGACCATCAATAAGTTCCTGGGGCGGGACTTCCAGGTCGTAGCTTCGATGGGCCATGTCCGCGACCTCCCTAAAAGCCGGATGGGAGTGGACCTCGAACATGATTTCGCTCCCGAATACATCATTATCCGAAAGGCCACGAAGACGGTTAAACAGCTCAAAAAAGACGCCGAAGGGAAAGAGACGATCTATGTCGCTCCCGACCCCGACCGCGAAGGCGAAGCCATCAGCTGGCACCTTTCTCATATTTTTTCCGAAGAAGGGCACGGCCCCAAGATCCTCCGCGTCGAATTTAATGAAATTACCAAGGAAGCCGTTCGCAAAGCCTTTGACCATCCTCGCAAGATCGACATGAATCTTGTGGACGCTCAACAGGCGCGCCGGGTCCTGGACCGCGTGGTCGGTTATCAACTAAGCCCTTTACTTTGGCGGAATGTCGGCCGAGGCCTTAGCGCGGGGCGTGTCCAATCAGTGGCTTTGCGTTTTATCGTGGACCGCGAACGTGAAATACGGAAGTTCGTGCCGCAGGAATACTGGACCCTCGATGCCAAGCTTTCCGCCGCCGAAGGCCCTGAAGAGGCAAAAATTTTCCTTTCCCGCCTTGTCCAGATCGAACAACTCAAGCCGGAGCTGAAAAATCAATCTGAAATCGATCAACTTAAAGAAGAGCTTCAACATCTTCCTTTTCAGGTAGCCAATATTGAAAAGACGGAAAAACGTCGCAAACCCCAAGCCCCGTACACCACCAGCAAACTTCAGCAGGAAGCCTACAGCCGTCTCGGATTTTCAGCGGCCAACACGATGCGGATCGCCCAGAAACTTTATGAAGGCGTGGAACTTGGCGATGAAGGAAGCGTCGGCCTTATTACCTACATGCGAACGGACTCCGTCAACGTCGCCGTTTCCGCCCAGGAAGAAGCAGTCCGCTACATTCGCGAACAATTCGGTAAAGATTATCTTCCGGAAGAGCCGCCCGTTTATAAATCCCGCAAAGGCGCCCAAGAGGCGCATGAAGCGATCCGCCCGACCTCGGCTTTCCGCACGCCAGATTCTGTCAAAAGTTTTCTCGAGGACGAAGCGTTAAAACTTTACGAACTGATCTGGCGGAAATTCCTGGCCTCCCAGATGGTGCCCGCGGTGGATGAGCACACGGCCATTTCGATCCTGGCGGGGAAGAAATACGGGTTCCGGACCACCGGCAAGAAAAATCTTTTTCCGGGGTTTACGGCCGCGTTCGGGGAGATCAAGACCGAAAAAGAGAATTCCAAGGCAACCGAAGAAGAGGAAGTTCCCGAGGTTCCGGAATTACCCGATCTCAAGGCCGGGGAGATGCTCAAGCTTCACGAGCTTTTGGGAGAGCAGCATTTTACGAAACCGCCGGCCCGTTTTAACGACGCCAGCTTGATCAAAATTCTCGAAGAAAAAGGGATCGGCCGGCCGAGCACCTATGCGCCCACGATCTCAACGATCCTGGGCCGGATGTATGCCGAACGTAAGGGCGGCGCGCTCATTCCGACGGAGCTTGGCGAAACCGTTGTCGACATCTTGGTTGAGCATTTTCCGAAGATCCTCGATACCGAATTTACCGCACTCATGGAAGAGGAGCTCGACGAGATCGAAGACGGGAAGATGGGATGGGTCAAAGTGCTTAAGGATTTTTACGGGCCTTTCAGCGAGCTTCTCAAGCGCGCCCAGACGGAAATGAAAAACGTCAAACCCTCACCCGTTCCCACAGAATACAAATGTGACGTTTGCGGCAAGCAGCTGATGATCAAATTCGGCCGTTTCGGGAAATTCCTGGCCTGTTCGGGATTTCCGGAATGCAAATACACACGTTCGATCCCGACAGGATTTTATTGCCCCGAGCCGGGTTGCGGCGGCGAGCTGGTGAAGCGCCGCGCTAAAGGCCGCCGGGCTTTTTACGGATGTTCCAATTATCCCAAATGCACGTATGTGGTCAACGATCTCCCCAAAAAAGAAGACGCCGCGGAGGCTTCATCCGAAGCGCCATGAAGACCGACAAGCGGGTTGAAGAATTCCTGGGTTTTCTTGCGACGGAAAAAGGCGCTTCCGAACATACGACCAAAAACTACGGGATCGATCTTCGTGAATTTATCAAATTCCTTGAAGAAAAAGACCTGAAAGATCTTTCCTATCTTGATATCCGTTCTTTTCTGGCGTTCCTGAAAACGCGCAATTACAGCAAAAGCTCCATTTCCAGAAAACTCGCCTGCCTTCGCTCGTTTTTTAAATATCTGGTACGCGAGAATATTTTGGCCCAAAACCCTGCCGCGGGGATCGCGACCCCTAAAAAGGAAAAACGCCTCCCGTCCTTCCTTAATCCCGAAGAAGTTTCCAAGCTTCTCGAATCGCCCGCCAAAAACAATTGGGAGGAAAAGCGCGATAAGGCGATCCTCGAAATGCTTTACAGTTCCGGCCTTCGCGTGAGCGAACTTGTCGGGCTGAATCACGATGATCTGGATTTTTTCGGGGGGCTGGTGCGCGTGCGCGGCAAAGGCAAAAAAGAGCGCATTGTTCCCGTGGGACAGGTCGCGCTTAAAGGGCTGCGGGCTTACCTGGACATCAAACCGCCCAAAGAGGCCGCGAACGCGATCAAGAAGCCGCTTTTTATCAGCCGGATCGGAAGCCGTCTGACGGACCGGAGCGTCCGGCGCATGATCCTAAAATATGTCAAACGAACGGGGCTCGGAAAAGAGATCTCGCCCCACACGTTCCGCCACTCGTTCGCGACGCATATGCTTGACCGGGGAGCGGACCTCCGAAGCGTTCAGGAGCTTTTAGGGCACGCGAACCTTTCCACCACGCAGATCTACACGCATGTGACGACCCAGCGTCTTAAGGACGCTTATGTCGCCGCCCATCCGAGAGCTTGAAGAGCAATGATGTTTTTACGGACTTTTTTATACAATCTGGCATTTGCGATCTTCGGGATTTTTTATCTGCCTGTTTTTTTGATAAAACTTCGGCAGGCGGAGGATCCGGGGATCCTTTGGCGGGAACGCCGCGGGATCTTTCCGGCAACATGGAAGGAAAAATTCGCCTCCCGGAAAACCGTTTGGCTTCATGCCGTAAGCGTCGGGGAAGTGATGGCGGTGGGAAAATTCATTCAAGAATGGCTTGCCGCAACGCCGCAATATGATCTTTTGCTGACCACCGTGACCCCGACCGGGCAAAGGATCGCGAAAAAATTGGAAGGGGAACGCGTCCATGTCTGTTATTTTCCGTTCGACCTGACGCCGGTCGTAAAACGCTTCCTTGATCTTTTTAAACCGGCCTGCTTGCTGCTTGTCGAGACCGAGATCTGGCCCAATCTTTTGACCGAAGCCGGCCGCAGGAACATCCCTGTCGGCATGGTCAATGCGCGGCTTTCCGAACGTTCTTTTAAGCGTTATAAAGCGTTTTCCTGGTTTTTCAAGCCGCTTTGGGAGGCGATTGATTTTGTGCTCGCGCAATCTGAAGAAGACACCGCCCGTTTTCGGGGGCTTGGGATCGCGGCGGAATCGGTGCGGGACATGGGGAATATGAAATTTGATGGGGTGGAATGGTCCGGAGCCCAAGACATCGAAGGATTGCGACAGGCCTGGGGGTACGCGCCCGAAGATCTTGTCTGGATCGCGGGGAGCACGCATCCTGGAGAGGAAGCAACGCTTTTAAAAGCTTTCGCGGAATTGCGGAAAAAATTTCCAAAACTGAAACTTATCCTCGCGCCCCGCCACATCGAGCGTTCGGAAGAATTATTGAACAAATTCCGTAGCAATGATCTTGAAATGGTTTTGGCCACAAGGAAAAAAGAAGGTCCGGCGCCCGCCGTGCAGGTCCTGGACCAGTTGGGTGTTCTCAAAAATTTGTACGGGATCGCGGATCTTGTGTTCATGGGAGGCAGCCTGGTTCCTCACGGGGGCCAGAACCCCATCGAACCCGCGCGTTTCAGCAAGACGGTCCTTCACGGGCCGCATGTGTTCAATTTTCAAAAGATCTACCACCAGCTCGATCATGACGGCTGCGCTTTCAGGATCTCGGCTCCGGACGAATTGTCGTCCGCGGCGGCGGAGTTTCTTGGCGACGAAAGCAAACGCCGGGAGATGGGGCAAAAGGCTTTTCAGATTATCAACCGTTTACGGGGCGCCAGCAAACGTCAGGCGGGGTGGGTCCTGACCTTTTTGAGCCATCAGCGTCCCCCAGCACCTGATTTTCGTTGATTAAAATGAGAGGAAATCACCGCGGTCCCGATTTCCAATCAAAAAATCTACGGACAATCGGGACAGAAAGGATTTCAGGCGATGGACAACATGAAGAATTACTTCCGCCTTTTAGCGGAGGACAAACAAAATGACGCCGCGAGCGCTTTTCTCTCCGTTTTTCTTTCCGTTGCGGCGTGGGGATACGGCCTCGGGGTAGGTGTATTCCGTTGGCTTTACGAACGGAAGATCCTTCCGCGCAAGAGGCTTCCGTATCCCGTTATAAGCGTCGGCAATCTGACTTGGGGAGGCACAGGCAAGACTCCCTTTGTGGAATATCTGGCCCGTAAGATCGGCGCTCACCGCAAGATCCCTCTTGTGCTGACGCGCGGCTACAGCCACGACGAAGCCCTTGAGCTCCAGCACCATCTTCCGACGGCGGTCATCGGGGTCGGTAAGGACCGGGCCAAAGTGGCGGACCGCGTCCAAAAAGAAAGAAAACACGTCGATATCGCGATCCTTGACGACGGCCTCCAGCACCAGGCCCTGGAGCGGGATGTGGACATCGCCGTTATCAATTCACTTAATCCTTTCGGCAATGGCAAGCTGATCCCCCGGGGCATTTTGCGGGAACCGCCCGGAGTCTTGAAGCGCGCGGCCATCGTTGTCCTGACCCATGTCAACCTTGTAAGCCCCGAAGAGCTTAAAAGACTTAAGGAAAAGATCTCGGTCCTCGCGCCGCAGGCGCAGGTGATCGAGACGGTCATGGAAGTGCTTTTTCTTTACCGGGCCAAGACCAAGGTCCGTATGTCGGTCGAAAAAATGAGCGGCCGGCGCGTCGCGACCTTCGCGGCTGTAGGGACCCCCCGTTCTTTTCAGCTCGTTCTCCAGAAATTAGGCGTTAAAACGGTTCGGAACTTCGAGTTCTTGGATCATCATATTTATACAAAACCGGAGCTTTTAAAGATCAAAGAGATCGCTCAATCCGCGGGCGCCGAAGAGATCATTACGACCGAAAAGGATTTCTACCGGTCGCGCGAATTGATCACAACCGCGCTCAATCCGTTCGTGCTTGCCGCGCGTCTGCGGGTCGTTTCAGGCGAAGAGATCCTGACCGACCGGCTTTTCCGCTTGCTCGGAGTAAAAAACTGATGGAAGATTTTTTAGACCGTATCGCTTGTTTGTTTGCCAAAGCGCTCGTTTTCGCCTTAGAACGTTTACCGTTTGAAGCGAGACTGCGTTTCGGAAAAACGATCGGTCATCTTGTTTTCTTTTTTTCAAAGAAACGCCGGATCGCTTATACCAACTTAAAGGCGGCTCTTGGCGCCAAGCTTTCGGCAAGAGAACGCTGGAAAACAGTTTATGATCATTTGGGGCACATCGGCCAGATGATCGCAGAAGTCATGTCTTTTCGCCGGCTTACGCGCGAAGATATCGATCAAAATATCAAGATCCACCATCTGGAAAGATTCGAAAAACTTCTTCACTCCGGCCGCGGCGGCGTTTTGATCACGGCGCATTTCGGCAATTGGGAACTTCTTCAGGTGGTGGCGGGACTTCGCGGGACGCCGATCCATGTATTAGCGCGCGAACAGAAATTCCCGCGTTTGAACGAATTCCTTAACAAGCTCCGCGAAACGCACGGATCGGTCGCGATCAGCCGCGGGGCGGGGATCCGTTCCCTTATCCGCGCGCTTCGCGAAAAACAATTGATCGGAGTTTTAGGGGACCAATCCGCCGGCAAAACCGGAGGCGTTATTCTGCCTTTTTTCGGCAGGAGGACGACGGTACCCACCGGAGCTTTTGAGCTTGCCCAACGCACCGATTCATTTATTCTCCCGTGTTTCATGGTAAGGACAAACGGCCGACAGCATGAAATTCATATCGGCGAACCGCTTAAAGACGACCCTTCTCTTGAAGCTTCCGCGCGGGTGGAATTCCAGGTAAAACAATATTTGCATGTCCTCGAAGATTTTATCAGCCGGTTCCCGGACCAGTGGCTTTGGGAGAATAAACGGTGGAAATACAGCTGGGACCGAAAAATCGTGATTCTTTCGGACGGGAAGGCCGGGCATTTTAAACAGTCGGAAGTGGTGGCTGGTATGCTAAGTGATTTTAAGGAATTTCACAGCCGTTCCGGATTGCAATTTGAAACCGAAAGGATCCTTGTCGAATACCGTTCCAAGCTCCACAGGACCGCTTTGTTCTTGCTGGCGTTCCTGATGAAGCCCTGGATCCAGGGAAGAATCCGCTGGCTTGCTCCTTTTTTTACCGAAGAGACGCAGAGAGCCATCGAAGAAGTGAACGCGGATTTTCTGATCGCGGCCGGTTCGGGGCTTGCTCCGGTTCAAATGCTTTTGGCGCAAGAAACAGGTGCCAAGAAGATCGTGATCATGAACCCGCCTTTTCCTTATTCCATGACCCATTACGATCTTGCGATCGTGCCCGCCCATGACGGCGGCAAAGTTCCCCGGAAAACATTTCGTTCGGTGATCATGCCAAGCGGTTACCAGGCCTGCGACCGGACGGCGGATGTCCGGCTACTCGAGACAAAGTTGGGGGATGGGAGGCGCCCGAAGATCGCCGTTTTCTTGGGCGGCGCGACGCGGAGCTATGACCTGACCGTCTCGGATATGGAAAAGCTCTGTTCGATCCTTAAGCGCGTGGCACCCAGAGCCGGGGATTTTATGATTACGACCTCCCGGCGCACCTCGGTCCATGTGGAGCGTTTTCTAAAGAGCACGCTTGCCGAACAGCCCGTCTGCCGGTTCCTTGTGATCGCCTCCGAAGAGAATCCATCCTATGCGGCGAGCGGGATGATGGGGCTTGCCGATCTTCTGATCGTGACCGAAGACAGTCTCGCCATGATCTCTGAGGCCGTCGGAACAGGGAAGCGTGTGATCGTTCTCAGTTTGGGGGAAGGTGACCTGCCGGAGAAACATTACCGCTTTCATCAGATCTTGAGCCAGCGCGGACTCGTGACGCTCAGTTGCCTGGCGGACCTTGAAAAACATATCGGCGAGCTTTTAAACAAGCCGGCGTTTCCGGTACTTCGCCGGGAGAAAGAAACTTTAAGCGAACGCTTAGGGACCTTGATATGAAAGTGATGCAGCTTCTGCCGGCGCTTGAACTCGGCGGAACAGAGCGCGGTGTGGTCGATCTAGCACGCGCTATGAAAAAAGAAGGGCACGCGACCGTCGTAGTCTCTTCCGGCGGCGCGCTTGTCGCCGAACTTCAAAAAATGGGGATCCCGCATTATGGTCTTCCGGTCCATCAAAAGTCGCTCGCCGCGTTTTTTTTAGTCGAAGAACTCGTCAAGATCATCCAGCGGGAACGAGTCGACATCATCCATGCGCGAAGCCGGGTTCCGGCCTGGATCGGCTGGCTGGCGGCGCGCAAAACAGGCGTTCCGTTCATCACGACATGTCATGGGCATTATTCGGTCCATCTGATGAGTTTTGTCATGGGATGGGGAAAGCGTGTGATCGTCGCATCCCACGCGATCGGAAGACGCATGATCGATGAATTCAATGTGCCTCCGGACAGGATCCGCCTGATCCCGCGCGGCGTTGATCTTTCCCAGTTTACTTTTTCTTTTGCGAAATTTGAGAAACACAAAGGGCCGATGCGAATCGTGCACATCGGAAGATTTTCTCCCGCGAAAGGACAAGTAGAATTTTTAAAGGCGGTCCATTTACTTCGCAGCCGCCTTCCTCATTTTGAGGTGTGGATCGTCGGTTCGGAAGGGCGCGGCAAACATCGCTACACGGACCTTATGAAAAAAACGGTCCATCAATTCGGCCTTGAATCCTGCGTGAAGATCCTTCCGCCGACCCGCGATGTGGCGGGGCTTCTGGCCCAGGCGGACCTTTTGGTCTTGTCGTCGCTTATCCCCGAGCCGTTCGGGCGCGTGATCATCGAGGCCGGCGCGGTTGGAACGCCTGTCGCGGCGACCTGGCTCGGCGGTGTACCGGACATTATCGACCATAACGAGAATGGATTGCTTTTCCCGCCCAAGAATATTCCTGCAATGGCGGAAGCCATGTACGAACTTTTAACGGACCGGGAAAAAGCCAAGAATTTTGCGGTCAAACTCCGCAAAAAGGTGGAAGAAAAATTCAATCTCGAACAAATGGTCCGCAAAACGATCGAAGTCTATCAAGAAGTTAGAAAAAGACGGAAAATCCTCGTGATCAAACTTGGCGCGATGGGCGATCTGATCCTGGTCGTGCCGAGCCTGCGGATGCTCCGGGAACGTTTTCCGGACGCGTCGATCACGCTTTTAGTCGACCGCAAGCTCGCTCCGATCGTTTCCGCGTGCCCTTATTTGAACGACATGATCCTTGTGGACCGGAAAAAACTTTCCAATCTTTTTTATCTTTTAAAGACCGCGCGCCGCGTCCGACGCGAAGGCTTTGATATCTCGGTCGACCTTCATAACAATAAATGGACGCATCTTCTGGCCTATCTTGGAGGTGTGATCCAGCGTTTCGGGTTCTCACGGGGGAAATGGGGCTTCCTGTTGAACCGTCCCGACAGGACCTTTGAGGTCGGAGATTCGCCCATCCGCCATCAATTCAGGGTGCTTTCCAAAGCCGGGGTCATCAAATTTGATGATGCGCTGGAGCTTTGGCCGAAGCCCGCAGACCTTGAAAAGGCCAAAGAAGCGATCACGACTTTAGAGCCCAAAGAGCATACCAAGATCGTTGGATTCGTGATGGGATCAAGCCCGAATTGGCCGAGCAAACGTTGGCCCGCCGATCATTTCGTAAACCTTGCAAAACGGCTACTCGAAAAATATGACGCAAGGATTGTTTTGATCGGTTCGCCGCAGGAAGCGGATCTTGCGAAGCCTTTTTATTCTTTCAAGTCCGGCGCTGTGCTGGACCTCACGGGGAAAACCGCGCTTGAAGAATTGCCGGCCTTTTTCAAACAGTTCCATCTGGTCGTGACGGGCGATACGGCGCCGCTTCATGTCGCTGCCGCCATGAACATTCCGACCGTTGCCCTTTTTGGGCCGACGGACGCCAAGCGCCATGTCCCGCCGGGGAAGCGGCTCGACGTCCTTTCCCATCATCTGCCTTGCCAGCCTTGCTACAGCGGCACATGCAAGATCAAGGAAACCCAGGCCTGCCTGACGCATATTTCCGTTGAAGAAGTTTTTGAACACTGCCAGAGGATGCTTGGATCATGAACCCTGTTAGAAACACGAAATATTTTAAAAAGGAAAAATACGATGCACTCCGTCTCTAACAGGGTGAAGATCCTCGCGGTGATGAAAAATTGGCTCGGAGACCTTCTTTTCCAGATGCCGGCTCTTGATCTTATTAAACAAAAATATCCGGAGGCCCGGATCACTTGTATCGCCCCCGAACGCTGCCGGGAGATCCTAGAGGCGCATCCCGCCGTTTCGGATTTTTTGAGCTTTGACGAAAAGGGCGTTCACCGCTCGTGGTTCGCGAGAATAAAATTCCTTTTAGAGCTAAGAAAGAAAGGCCCTTGGGATCAAGGATATCTTTTCCACAGGTCCCGGAGCCGCGCGCTTTTACTTTTGCTTGCCGGCGTTAAGGAGCGGATCGGTTACAGCCGCGGGAGAAGGATTTTTTTAAACCGCCCGCTGATCGAGCCTGCGAAACCGATGCATCAACTGGATTATTTTTTTCACTTCATGAAGGAAGCCGGTTTCGAGCTTCCAGGCGAAAAGACATACCGGTTCTTTTTAAAGCCAGAGGATGAAAAAGAGGCTGCTAAAGCGCTGGAGTCCTCGGAGATTCGAGCCGGAGAAAGATATCTCTGTTTTCATCTCGGAGCGAATTGGGGCCCCAAGCGCTGGCCTTGCGGCCATTTTGCGGCGCTTGCCGATAAGATCGCGGAAAAAATGCGCGTTCCTATCGTTGTGACAGGCGCCGCAGGCGACGTGTCTCTTTGGGAGTCTTTCCGTTCTCAAGTTCGGCGCGCAAAAACCGTTTCTCTTATAGGAAAAACCGGGCTACGCGCGTCCGCAGCGGTCTATAAACGCGCGATCTGTCTTGTGACCGGCGATTCGGGGCCTATGCATATCGCATCCGGGGTCGGAGCTTCCGTCGTGGCGCTTTTTGGCCCGACCGATCCGAAACTGACCGGTCCGCGGGGAACGGGCGATAGTATTGTGCTACAATACGTTCCACCCGGTCATTCCACCCCATTTTTTGGCGAAGAAAAAGATCTTCCGGAAGGGGGATGGCTTGCTAAAATATCGCCCGATCAGGTCTTGGAGGCGGTCGAAAGGATCTTGAAAAAAGTATGAACATTCTTGTCGTGACCTTAAGCAATTTCGGCGACGTGATCATGACCACCCCTGTCATCATGGCGCTTGCCAGGAAATTCCCGCACGCCAAGATCACAACGGTGGTAAGCCCGCGCGCCCGGAATGTTCTTCAACGGAGCCAGGACATCCACAACATTGTGATCTATAATAAAAAAGCGCCGATCCTGGAAAAGTTGAAATTCATCATGGAACTTCGCAAGCGCCCATACGACCTTGTCGTCGATCTGCGCAACACGGCGATCCCGTTCCTGGTCTCCTGCAAGAAAAGGACCCCTCTTTTCAGAAAATTCAAAAAGGTCAACATGCGGGACCGCCATCTCGAAGTCCTTGGGATGGTGGAAAAAGAGGTCCCGGAGCCACCGCCTTTTCAATTTTTCAATCAGGCCGATGAAGTATTCGCCTTACGGACGCTGGATGCCGCGGGGATCAAGGAAAAGAGCGGCTGGATCCTTGTTGCGCCAGGCGCTGCCAGCGAACGCAAACGCTGGCCCGCGGAAAATTTTAAAGAAGTGATCAAAGCGCTTCATGAGCAAACCGGAAAAAAGATCGTTCTGGTCGGGACGCTCGAGGAAAAACCCGTGGCCGACGCCATTGCTTCAGACTTGCCCGGCATCGTGGGAAATGTCTGCGGCGAACTGCTGCTTTCGGAAACGGCGGCGCTTGTGGCCAACGCCTCGCTTGTGGTGGCTAACGACAGCGCCATCATGCATCTCGGATTTGAATTGGATACCCCCACGCTCGGGATCTTTGGCCCCACCGACCACACCCAATACGGGCACGAGAGCCCGAATTTCCGGATCGCCCGGAAAGAGCCCGAAGAATGCGGGTGCAATTCGCATAAGCTGCCTCCCGCCGAAAGAAATTGTTTTCACGGCCTGACCACGAGGAAAGTGATCGAGCTCTCCCTGGAGCTTTTGAATGAATCTAAAGCTGCCTGAGGCCCCGCGTATCCTTGTCACGCGAACCGACCGTATCGGCGACCTCGTTCTGACAACCCCGCTTTTTGAAGCTCTTCGTAAAAAATTTCCCAAGGCCCATATCGCGGCTCTTGTTTTTTTAGAGCACCGGGAGATCGTCCGCGGCAATCCCTTTCTTGATGAAGTGATCCTTTATGATAAAAAGGGAAGCGAACGCGGTCTTTGGGGGCAGTTCCGGTTCGGATGGAAATTGCGAGGCAAAAAATTCGATATCGCGATCCACGCCCACGGGACCAATCGCGTGCATCTAGCTGCCTGGCTTGCCGGCATTCCGGTCCGCAGGGGCTATGCGCGTCGCGCCGCATGGATGCTGACGCATCCCCATCCTTACAATAAAAAAGAAGGGAAAAAGCAGGAAGCCGAATATCTTTTCGATCTTTTGGAGCCGCTGGGCATTTTCCCCCCGCGCGAGATCAAGACTTTTTTTCCCGTTTCGGACCGCGCGGAACGCTCTCTTGAAAAACTTCTCGTTTTCCATGAAGTCCCACCAGGAACTCCCATCATCATCCTGAACCCTTCGGCGAGCGATCCGACCAAAATGTGGCCGGCCGAGCGTTTCGCCGATCTGGTAACGCGCTTGCAAAAGGAATCTCCCAGGACTTTTATCGTGATCGGTACTCCCAAGGACCGTTCGATCATTCAAAGACTCAAACAAAGCGCGGGCGCCCCTATCTTAGATTTAAGTGGCAAACTTTCCTTAGGGATGCTCGGAGCACTTTTAAAAAGATCGGCACTGCTTATTTCGAATGATTCGGGACCGGTCCATGTCGCGACAGCGGTGGGAACACCGGTCGTTTCGATCTTCGGCCGTTATGAACCGGGCCTGGGCCCCTCCCGTTGGCGTCCGCTTGGGGACCGTTCACGCGTTGTTGCCAAGGATATTTCCCGCATTCCTCCGGACCAGCGCCGATTCACTTATATCGATGAGATCACCGTGGGGGATGTGCACCAAGCCGTATCGGATCTTTTGAAACAGGGAGGTTCATGATGCGGACGTTGCGTCGCGTTCTTATCGTTCATCCCTATGGGATCGGGGACCTTCTTTTTGTGACGCCTGTGATGCGCGCCCTGCGTCTCATCCCGACCGTGGAGACCGTAGACCTTCTTTTGGGTTCCCGCACGCGCGAAGCCGTCGAGCATAACCCGCACATCGATGATATTTTTGTGCTGGATAAAGACCGTGTCCATCGCCAGAACTGGTTTGAAAATTTCCGCGAATTTATCGCGCTCGGCCGCCAACTGCGCGCCAAGCATTACGACCTCATTCTGGATTATTCACTGCGCCGCGAACATGCCTTCTGGGGCCGGTTCTTTCTCGGGGTCCCCCGGTGCGCCGGATTCGACTATAAAAAAAGGGCCGTCTTCCATCACATCCGTTACCCGCTTCCGGAAGCCTTCTGGAAGCGGCATACCGCGGATTTTTATTGTGATCTTGCCGAAGCGGCCGGGATCCCGGTCGAAGACCGTTTTCTGGAGTATTATTTTCCAAGGCCTGTGACCCTGGTCGAAGCGGAAGTCGCTTTGAAACTCAAACTTCTCCCCGAACATTTCATCGCTGTCGCCCCGGGCGGCGGGGATTCGTGGGGGAAGGACGCCTCTTTTAAGCGTTGGCCCGTCGAGTATTTTGCGGAACTTATCAAGCGGATCGAGAAAGAACACAAGCTTCACGGCGTCGCGATCCTTGGGAGCCATTCGGAGCGCGGCTTATGCGAAGAACTGCAGGCGGTGATCAAGCCACCCTCCGTCATTTTGGCAGGGGAGATGACGCTCGCGCAAACGGCCATGACGCTTAAAAAATGTTCGCTTTTTCTCGGCAATGACGGAGGGCTGGTCCATCTGGCGCGCGCTCTTCGCGTTCCTCTCGTGGCTTTTTACGGGCCGGTGCCGCCGGAAGTATACGGCCCTTACCCGCCGTCATCGGATGCGGTCGCGATCTCTCATAGGAACCTTGATTGCCGGCCTTGTTACTATCGATTCCGTTACAACAAACAGTGTGAAACGCTCGCTTGCCTGAAAGATCTTAAGCCGGATCAAGTTATGGAGATGCTTCATACGCATCCGGCGTTTTTAAAGCGCCGGCCTTAACTTTTTAGGGAGGGCATCATGCCAAAACGAAAGATCATCGAGATCGACCGCGAAAAATGTAATGGCTGCGGGCTCTGCACCAAAGCCTGCGCGGAAGGCGCTCTGGTCCTGGACGAGCATAAAAAGGCCGTTCTCGCGAAAGAAATTTATTGTGACGGTATGGGCGCATGTCTTGATGTGTGTCCTGTGGGCGCTCTTAAGATCATTGAAAAAGAAAGCGAGGATTATGATCCCCAGGCCGCTTTCCAGCATGTCATGAAAACCCAGGGTTTTGAGGCCGCAAAAAAAGTTCACGGGGTCCCGAAGTTCCATGGGCATGCCCCCGCGTTCGGAGGTTGCCCGGGCTCTATGGCCAGAGAGATCAAGCGCGGGGCATTGGATCAAAAAGAAAATCACGCGGTTTCCGGGGCATCAGAGCTCAGTCAGTGGCCGATCCAACTTCATTTGATCTCACCGCACGCCCCTTATTTTAAAGATTGCGATCTTTTGATCGCGGCCGACTGCACCGCTTTTACGATCGGAAGTTTTCATCAGGATCTTTTGAAAGGCAAAAAACTCGTCATCGCTTGCCCTAAACTTGACGACACGGGCGGTTATGTCGAAAAGATCGCGGAACTTTTAAAGAGCAACACCGTTTATTCGCTCACAGTTGTTATCATGGAAGTGCCTTGCTGTTCCGGACTCTTTCGAATGGTTCAGGAAGCGGTCGAGCTTTCGGGAACCCGCTTGCCGATCAAAAAGATCGTGATCGGTCTTGACGGTTCGATCCGGAATTGATCTCATGAAAAAAATAGCGCGCATCCTCTTCATGGTTTTCTGGCTGATCCCCGTTGCGATGGCCCAAGAAGGGGAAAAAAAATTTCCGATCTCCGAAAAACCGCCCGCCAGGATCTTTCTCGGTGAAAAATTAACTTTTGAGATCCGCTATCTTGGGGTTCCGGTGGGGGATGCCGTTTCTGAGGTCAAAGAGATCGTCCAGATAAACGGCCGCGATGCCTATCATATCGAGATCCATATCGACTCCCGCCCGGTCCTGGACTGGGTCTACAAAGTCAGGGATGTCCATCACACCTATATCGACGCGGAACATTTTCACTCCCTTCGCTACGAAAAGGATATCCACGAGGGGAATTACGCGACGCACGAGACCATGGAATACGATCAGACCGAGCACATCGGGCGCTTCCACTCTCTTAAGGACCACAGCCGCAAGGAAATGTTCATTCCCAAAAATGTCCAGGACCAGATCTCCTGCGGGTATTGGTTCCGGCTCCAGGACGTCAAACCGGACTCCAAGATCACGGTGCCGGTGAACGCTGACGAGAAGAACTGGGACCTCGAGGTCCACACGCACGGGATCCAGGAAAGAAAGGCCGAAGGTGTCGGGACTTTTCAGGCGATCGAAGTCGAACCCATTGTTTTATTCGAAGGATTTTTTGTAAAACGCGGCAAGATCCGCGGCTGGATGAGCATGGACGAGCGCCGGATCCCGCTTGTCATGAAAGTTAAAGTTCCGATCCTGGGCAATGTGTCTGCCGTGCTTGTTCGTTACGAACCCGGCGTCGCTTCCTAAGTTTTTTCCCTCAAATTAAGCCGTTTTTTCTTTTGATGCCGCATGTTAAAATCCCGCCTGTCGTGAATCCAGGGGAGCCGCCAACGCCGTCACGGGAGGGGTCATGAAAAAGACCGGTTTTGATAATGAAAAATATCTGAAAGAACAGTCCGAAGCCATTCTCAAGCGCGTCAAGAAATACAGCAATAAACTTTATATCGAATTTGGCGGCAAGTTGCTTTTTGATCATCATGCCGCGCGGGTCCTCCCCGGATACGACCCGAACGTCAAGATGCGCCTGCTTCAAATCCTCAAGGACAAGATCGACATCATCCTTTGCATTCACGCCGGGGACATCGAAAGGCGGAAACTCCGCGCCGATTTCGGCATTACATATGACGCGGACGCTTTTAAAATGATCGACGATCTCAAGACGTGGGGGCTCGGGGTCACGGCCGTGGTGATCACCCGCTTTTCGGAGCAGCCCGCCGCCAAGATCTTCAAGAACAAGCTGGAGCGGCGCGGCATCCGCGTTTACACGCACCGTTTTACCAAAGGTTATCCTACGGATGTGGAGATGATCGTCAGTCCCGAGGGCTATGGGGCGAACGAACATATCGAGACCAAAAATCCGATCGTGATCGTGACGGGCCCGGGTCCCGGGAGCGGGAAGCTCGCGACCTGCCTTTCCCAGCTTTACCACGATCACATCAAAGGGCTTGAAAGCGGTTATTCAAAGTTCGAAACTTTTCCGATCTGGAATCTTCCGCTCAAGCATCCGGTCAACATCGCCTACGAGGCCGCGACCGCGGATCTTGGCGACGTCAACATGATCGATTCCTTTCATTTGGAAGCCCATAATAAAACGACCGTGAACTATAACCGGGACCTCGAGATCTTTCCGGTGCTTCAGCGCATTTTAAAAAAGATCATGGGAGAACGTTCCGTTTATAAATCACCGACCGATATGGGCGTTAATTGCGCCGGTTTCGGCATCGTGGATGATGAAATAGTCCGAAAGGCCGCCACACAGGAAGTGATCTCAAGGTATTTCCGCTATTCGTGCGAGTATGTGATGGGGTTCGTGGAAAAAGAGGCCGTGCAGAGGACCGAGCTTCTCATGAAGGAGCTCGACGCCAAACTGGAAGACCGCCGCGTGGTGCCTTTTGCGCGCGAAACGGCCCAGGAGGCCCAGCGGCTCGGCCAAGGCAACAAAGGCATTTATTGCGGCGCGGCCATCGAACTTCATGACGGGTCGATCGTAACCGGAAAGAACACCCCGCTGATGCACGCGGCGTCCAGCTTGGTGCTGAACGCCGTCAAAAAATTGGCGGGGATCCCCGACCAGATCCATCTTTTGTCGCTCGGCGTAATCGAATCGATCGGCCGTTTGAAGCAGGACATTATGGGAGCGCACGCAGTCAGCCTGAATCTCGACGAGATCCTCGTGGCGTTAAGTATCAGCGCCGCCACCAATCCTTCAGCGGAGGCCGCGATGGCCAAACTTAAAGAGCTGAACGGATGTGAGGCCCATATGACGCACATCCCGACTTCGGGGGATGATAAGGGACTCAAGCGTTTAGGGATCAACATTACAAGCGATACTGATTTTTCCACCGTCAGTCTTTTTGACGCTTAAATTAAAAAAAGAAAGAGGATTCATGCCAACCTACGAATATGAGTGCGGCGCCTGCGGGCACCGTTTCGAGAAATTCCAATCCATGAAAGACCGCCCGGTCAAAACATGCCCTGCATGCGGCAAGTCCAAAGCCCAGAGGATCATCCACGGAGGGGCAGGCATCCTTTTCAAAGGGAGCGGTTTTTATCAAACCGATTATCGGTCCAAGGGTTACAAGGAAGCCGCCAAAAAGGACAAGCCCCATTCTCCATCAAAAGAATTAAAGGTTAATGGGACTAGCCCTGGCAACCTTTCAGGAATAGAAAATAGAAGCCAGGGCAAGCCCTCAACTCCTTCCTGTTCGGGGGATTGTTCTTCTTGTCCGACCGCCAAAAAGTAGGCCAAAAACCGTTTGGGCCTATTTTCTCCTTTTCTGATTCCTAAAATAATGCAACTCGTTTGTTTTCAGTGGGTTATGAAAATTTCCTTTCATTGACACCACCTTTCTCAGGTGTTAAGATAAACCCTTCCGATTTTTAATCACCAAAGGGACAGGCCTATAGGGAAAAAACGCGCCTGTCTCTTGTGCTAAAGGAACAATGAAAAACACCTCTTTGCCGATCTCAACTTCAGAAAAAAGGCGTTTTCTCGAGATCTTGGAAGGGTTTAAAGAAGCCCGTATCCTTGTGATCGGCGACTTTATCCTGGATCAATTCGTCTGGGGAAGCGTTAAACGTATTTCCCCGGAGGCGCCGGTTCCCGTTGTCAAAGTCGAGCGGGAATCCTATATGCCGGGAGGCTCTCTTAACGTCGCCAACAACATCCGTTCGCTAAAAGGGCAGGTCTTTCCCTGTGGCGTGGTCGGCCGCGACCTTTTCGGGCGCATGCTGGTCAAAGTGATGCGCCAGCAGGGAATCGAGACCGGCGGCGTCGTTTATGATCCGATGCGGCCGACGTCTTTAAAGACCCGCGTGATCGCGCATTCCCAGCAAGTTGTCCGGTTCGACCGGGAAAAAACAGACGATGTTTCCCAAACGGATCTCCATAAGATCCTGAAATTTGTCCGTGAAAATATCCGTCAGATGGATGTCGTGATCTTGGAAGATTACGGCAAAGGCGTGATGCAGCCCTTTCTTTTAAGAGAGATCGTGCGTCTTGCCAAAAAATTCAAAAAACCCGTTCTAGTCGATCCCAAAGAAAAGCATTTTGTTTACTACCAGGGGGTTACCTGCATCACTCCCAATCGCAGCGAAGCCTATATCGGCTATGAAAGGACCCACAAATCTTTTTATAAAACACCAGAGCTCGAGACCGTCGGCTGGGGATTGATGAAAAAATTGAAGCTGGATTCCGTGCTTGTCACGCTTGGCGAGGACGGCATGGCGCTTTTTGAGAAAAATAAAAAATTAACCAGGATCCCGACCGCGGCGCGCGAAGTTTATGATGTTTCCGGCGCCGGCGACACGGTCATTGCGACGCTTGCGCTTGCTTTGGCGGCGGGGGCGAAGATGCAGGAAGCAGCGAAGATCTCGAACCTTGCCGCAGGCATCGTGGTCGGCAAGCTCGGAACGGCGACGGTCGCTCCCGAAGAGCTCGAAGAAGCCGTCCGGAAAGCATGAGCATCAATCCCGTGAAAGCCATCGGCGTGATTCCCGCGCGTTTAGGCTCTACCCGTTTATCCGAGAAGATCCTCCGCTCGGTCGCCGGCAAACCGATGATCCAGCATGTCTGGGAACGCGCCAAGCAGGCAAAAAAATTTGAAGATGTGATCATTGCGACCGATGACGCGCGTATCGAAGCCTGCGTCAGAGGATTCGGCGGCAAGGCCTGTATGACCCGCAAAGACCATCCTAACGGCACTTCGCGCATCGCAGAAGTGACGGAGCGTTTCAAGCAGGATATCGTGATCAACATCCAAGGCGACCAGCCGCTTGTGGATCCGAAAGCCCTGGATGAAATGGTGAGCATCTTTGAAAAAGAAAAAAATGTGGAAATGCTGACCTTGGCCGTGCGGATGACGGACAAAGCGAGTTATGAAAATCCGAACGTTGTGAAAGTCGTTTGCGATGCCGAAGGCAACGCGCTTTATTTTTCGCGCGCCGCGATCCCTTTTTTTCAGGGAAAACAAGATTGTGCGTTCAGTTTTTTAAAACATCTCGGGGTTTACGGATACCGGCGGGATTTTCTCAAGGAATTTATCGGATGGGGGCCGGGGGTGCTGGAAAATACCGAGAAGCTTGAGCAGCTCAGGGTCCTTGAAAGGGGCCGTTCCATTCGCGTGATCGAAACGGCGTATGATTTCATCAGCGTGGACACGGAAGAGGACTTGCAAGAAGTGGAAAAACGTTTGCAGGTCAGGTCAACCCCGTGAGGAATTAGAACATGCCAAAACATATTTTTGTGACAGGTGGTGTGGTCTCATCGTTAGGCAAAGGCATCGCGTCAGCATCGATCGCAAAGATCCTTGAAGCAAAGGGCCTGAAAGTCGCGCTTCAAAAACTGGATCCTTACTTAAACGTTGATCCCGGAACGATGAATCCTTTCCAGCACGGCGAAGTCTATGTGACCGATGACGGCGCCGAAACGGACCTGGACCTCGGCCACTACGAACGTTTCACGCACAGTACGTTGGGCCGTGAAAATAACGTGACCAGCGGGCAGATCTACCACAGCGTGATCACCAAAGAACGCCGCGGCGATTACTTAGGCGGTACCGTGCAGGTGGTGCCGCATATTACCAACGAGATCAAGGAGCGGATCCGCGATGTTTCGCGCAATAAACGCTATGATGTCGTGATCTCCGAGGTCGGCGGCACGGCGGGCGATATTGAATCACTGCCGTTCCTTGAGGCCGCAAGGCAATTCCGCCACGAAGTGGGCCGGGAAAATTCCCTTTTTATCCACCTGACGCTTGTTCCTTTCATCCGAGCGGCGGGGGAGCTTAAGACCAAACCCACACAGCATAGCGTCGGAACCTTGCGTGAGATCGGTATCCAGCCGGATATCCTGATCTGCCGCACGGAGAAAAAGCTCGATCAAGGCCTTAAGGATAAGATCGCGCTTTTTTGCAACGTGGAACCCGAAGCCGTGATCGAAGCCCGCGATGTCGCTTCGATCTATGAATGCCCCTTGACGTTTAAAGACGAAGAGATCGATAAGGTCATCTGCCAAAAACTCAAGATCGAATACAAGGCCGGAAGCCTGCATGACTGGAAAAAGAACGTCGTTGATAAAGCGCTTCATCCGAAACATTCCGTGAGGATCGCGGTGGTCGGCAAGTATATCGACCTGCAGGATGCTTACAAATCGATCTATGAATCTTTAAAGCACGGCGGGATCGCCAACGACGCGGCCGTCGTCATCAAAAAGATCAATTCCGAACATATCGGAAACGCCCGGTCGCTCGAGCAGTTCAAAGGCGTTTCGGGGATCCTCGTGCCGGGCGGCTTCGGCGTGCGGGGGATCGAAGGGAAACTTCGCGCCATTCAGTTCGCGCGCGAAAAAAAGATCCCGTTCTTCGGGATCTGCTTGGGGATGCAATGCGCGGCGATCGAATTTGCCAGGAACGCGCTCGATATGAAGGGCGCGCATTCCACCGAATTCAATAAAAAAACGCCCTATCCCGTGATCAGTCTTTTGGAAGAACAGCAGAACGTGAAGAATATGGGCGGGACCATGCGCCTCGGCGCTTACCCTTGCCAGATCAAAAAAGATACGCTGGCGCATAAGGCCTACAAGGCTGACGAGATCTCCGAACGGCATCGTCACCGCTACGAGTTCAACAACGAATACCGGGAGAAATTCCAGAAGGCGGGCATGAAGCTTTCTGGTGTTTCCCCAAGCGGCAAACTCGTCGAAATGATCGAACTGGAAGGACACCCCTGGTTTTTGGCCGTTCAATTCCATCCGGAATTTAAATCCAAACCGGACGGCGCTCACCCCCTTTTCCGGGAATTTGTCCGCCACGCGCTGCTTTATCAAAATGAGCGCGGAGCGAAGCCCCCGGTCCCTGAAAGCCATGAGAGCCCGAAAATATCCGTTCCCGAACAGGAGAAAGGCGAGATCCATGCATAAAGTCGCTCTTCGATCGATCATTTTTGGCGATCCCCACCAACTCGTTCTTATCGGCGGGCCGTGCGTGATCGAAAATGAAAAAAGCACCATGCTGCTGGCCGAAAAGATTTCAAAGATCGCCAAAGACCTTAAAACTCCTTATGTTTTTAAAGCGAGCTTTGATAAGGCGAATCGCTCTTCCATCCGCTCCTTCCGGGGTCCGGGCCTTCAGAAGGGTCTTAGGATCCTTGCCCGCATTAAAAAGGAACTGAAAATTCCCGTGTTGACCGATTTTCACACGCCCGAACAGGCGAAGCCCGTCGCTGAAGCGGCCGATATCCTTCAGATCCCCGCGTTCCTTTGCCGCCAGACCGACCTTTTGATCGCGGCCGCGAAAACCGGCAAGATCGTAAACGTCAAAAAAGGCCAATTTCTTTCTCCGTGGGAGATGGGCAATGTCATTCAAAAGTTGGAAGAAGCGGGATGCAAGAAGATCCTTCTTACGGAACGCGGAACAAGTTTCGGCTATAATAACCTCGTCAACGATTTCCGTTCGATCCCGGTCATGCGCGGACTGGGTTATCCCGTGATCTACGACGCCACTCATTCAGTGCAGCTTCCCGGCGGGAAGGGCACGGCTTCCGGCGGGATGGCCGAATTCATCCCGACGCTCGCGCGATGCGCGGTCGTGGCTGGCGCGGACGCTGTGTTTATGGAGATCCATGAGAACCCGGCCAGGGCGCTTTCCGACGGCCCGAATGCTCTGGCGCTTTCCAAGCTCGGAGCGCTTCTGAAAGAACTTATCGCGCTTAAGAAATGCGGCGCGACGGAGAAATAAAACCATGAAAAAATCGAACATCCTTAAGCTCGCGAAAGAGGTTCTTGAGATCGAGGCGCTTGCGATCTCGCGGCTTCGCGCGAAGATCGGCAAAGATTTCGAAAAGGCGGTCCAGTGGATCTCGGATTGTAAAGGCCGCGTGATCCTGACAGGCATGGGAAAACCCGGTTTTATCGCCCGCAAGATCGCGGCGACCATGGCTTCCACAGGCACTCCGAGTCTTTACCTCCACCCGGCGGAAGCGGTTCACGGCGACTTCGGAATGGTGACTTCGCAAGACCTTGTGATCGCGATCTCGCAAAGCGGTGAGAGCGAAGAGATCGTGAGACTGATCCCCCTGATCAAGAAAAAAGGCATGAGGTTGATCGCTTTAACAAGCGTTCCTCGTTCGACGCTCGGGCGCAACGCGGATATCACGCTCGACTTGGGCGTGAGGCGGGAAGCGTGCCCCCTTAATCTTGCCCCGTCGGCTTCCACGACCGCTTCGCTTGCGTTGGGCGACGCGCTGGCCCTGTCTCTTCTTAAGAAAAAAGGTTTTCGTTCCGAGGACTTCGCGGAACTGCATCCGGCCGGAACCCTCGGAAGGCGGCTCCTCAAGGTCGAAGAGATCATGCGTACGGGGAAGGCTAATCCGATCGTCAAAACAAAGACCACGGTGCGGCAGGCCCTCCTGAAGATCACGGCCTCAAGAGCGGGCAGCTGTACGATCGTGGATGGAAAAGGGAAGTTGGTCGGTGTTTTTACCGACGGCGACCTGAGGCGGCATCTCAAGCGTCAGGGGGAGAAGATCCTGGAAAAACCCATAGCGCAGCTAGCCACGCTGAAACCTCGCTTTATCCAAAAAGACAAACTTGCGGAAGAGGCATTCCATATCATGGAAACCCTTCGCATCGATGAATTGCCGGTCCTGGACGCTTCGCGTCGCGTCGTAGGCCTTTTAGACGTTCAGGATCTGATGAGGGCGGGGCGGGTTTAATCCGTTTATGGCCAAGCGAAAGTTCTATCGCTACCCGCTTTACCTTTTAACCCGGTTGGGCGCCGGCCTTTTGTTGATTCTGCCCAGGCGATGGGCGCTGGCGCTGGCGAATGGGGCGGGGCGTTTAGGTTACCGGCTTGTTTCGCGGCAGAGAACAAGGATCCTTGAAAATTTGAAGCTCGCCTACAAGGATACAAAAAGTCCTTGGGAGCTGGAAGTGATCGGCCGGCAGGTCATGGGGCATATGCTTTGTACGGCAGTCGATTTCCTGCGTTTCGCGACGCTTTCCCGGGATAAGGCCGCTTCGTTCATCGAAGCGGGAAGTGCTTATTCGGTCTGTAAAGATATTTTGCAAGAAGGGAATGGGCTCATTATAATGACTGCCCATATGGGGAACTGGGAGCTTCTGGCCGGCAGTTTCGGCCTTCAGGGCTTCCGGGGCGCCGTGGTCGGTCGGCGGATCTATTACGAGCCCTACAACCGCTGGATTACCGGCCTGCGGCGTTCGGTGGGCGTGGAAACGATCTATCAGGACCAAGCGGTAAGACAGATCCATCATCACCTAAGGGCCGGCGAGATCGTCGGGTTGTTGCCCGACCAGGATATGGACCGGGTCCGCGGCATCTTTGTGGATTTCTTCGGAGAACCGGCTTATACATCCGTGGCGCCGGTGAAATTCGCTATGGCGTCAAAAGCGCCGATTCTTCCGGCCTTTATGATACGGATGCCGGATCATCGTTACCGGCTTTTATTAGGAGATTTGATACGGCCGAAGATCGAAGGCGGTGACCGGGAAGCATCGATCCGTAAATACACGGAAGCATGGATGAAAGTTTTTGAAGGAATGATCCGTCGGTATCCGGAACAGTGGGGATGGATGCATGACCGCTGGAGAACAACACCCGAAGAGATAGCAGCGGAAGCCAAGGAGACAGTGAAACGATCATGATCAAACGTTTGATCCTTATTTTTGTGGCGCTCGTCGTTTTCTACGTGTTTTTTGTGCAGGTGCAAGTGGTGATCACTCGCAAGCAGAGGGCTGATCGGGCCGCGGAAAAACCCTCGGAACAGAGGCCGCAGAAGGTTTTCGCTTTTTCATTCACCAAATACACACCGGAAGGCCAGCGCGAGATCGAGATCGAAGGGGATTCCGCGGACATTCTTTCGAATACCGTTCAGTTGATGAATGTCATGGCGAAGGCGTATGCCGAAGAAGTGCCGGTGACCGTGACCGCCGATCGCGGCGAGTACGACAAAAAAAACAACAAGATCCATATTGAGCAAAATGTGGTCGCGACCACCGATGACGGCACCCGCCTCGTGACCGAGGCGCTCGATATGCACCCGAGCGACCATATCGTGGAAACTGAGCTGCCGACGCAGGTCAAAAAAGACAACATCAACGTCGAGGGGACCGGCGCCCGGGCGGATACGCGGCTTAAAAAAGTAAAATTCAAAAAGAACGTCACTGTAGTGGTTCAGAATCCGGAAGACAAAGAAACCGGGCCGACCACCATCACTTGCGACGGGCCGCTCGTGGTCGATTACGAAAAGAACATCGCGCATTTCAAAGATAATGTTGTGGCGCAGGATTCCCGCGGCAAACTCGTGGCCGATACGATGGATGTTTATTACAATCGTGTCAGCCGCCGCGTCTCAAAGATCGTCGCCGCGGGCGATGTGGTGATCGAGAATCCAGACGGCAACAAAACTTACTCTGATAGCGTGATCTACCTGGCCGACGAGGGCCGGATCATCCTGGGCGGCGATACGGAAGCCCTTTATTTCGGCGGTGACGGCCCCAAAGATTTCGAAAAAGGAGTTTTCTAAATGAATTTGCTTGAAACAAAACAGCTCACCAAAAGTTACAAGGGCCGCACCGTGGTCAATCAGGTCAATATCCAGATCTCGCGCGGCGAGATCGTGGGTCTTTTAGGCCCGAACGGCGCCGGTAAAACAACGTCCTTTTACATGGTGGTCGGCGTGATCCGGCCGGATTCCGGGCAGATCTTTTTCCGCGGCGAGGAGATCACGAACCTCCCGATGTTCGAGCGCGCGCGCCTCGGGATCGGCTATCTTTCCCAGGAGCCTTCCGTATTTCGCAAGCTGACCGTGGAAGAGAACATCATGGCGATCCTGGAGACCCTCGAGATCCCGCAGGAAGAACGCGATCGCCGCCTCAAACGGCTTTTGAACGATCTGGACATCGCGTATCTCGCGAAAAACAAGGCCTACACGCTTTCCGGCGGCGAACGGCGGCGGCTTGAGATCACGCGCGCCCTTGTCACGAACCCTTCGCTTATCCTTCTGGATGAACCCTTCAGCGGCGTGGACCCGATCGCGGTCTTCGAGGTGCAAAAGATCCTGCAGCGGCTCAAGGCCCAGGGGCTCAGCATCCTTCTGACGGACCATAGCGTCCGCGAAACGCTTTCGATCACCGACCGATCTTATCTTCTTTTTGAGGGCAAGGTGGAGGTCTCCGGAACTTCAGAATTCCTTGCGTCCGACCCCAAAGCCAGAGAGATCTATCTGGGAGAAAGGTTCACGCTAGCGTAATCCGACAGCCGCTTCGTTCAGCGTTCCCATAAACATCCTTAGGAGGAAATCATAGTGGATATCCGTTTTTCAGGGCAAAACCTCAAGATCACCGACGGTATGAAGGAGCATTTGGCGGACCGGCTCCCCAAATTCGAAAAATACGCGCCGCGCCTTGTGGAGGCGCATGTATTCCTCAAAAAAGAAAAATATATCTTTAAAGCCGAGATCACGCTTTCAGCCAAGAATTTCCATGCCTTCGGGGTCGGAGAGGCCAAAGACAATATTTTTGCGGCGATGGACGAAGCCTACGCGCGCGTTGAAAAACAGCTGAAGAAATTCCGCGCCAAGGCCAAGGACCATCATAAGAAGAACCTCAAAGGATCCGCGAAGGTCGCGCGCGCGCTCGGAATGATCGAGACCGAAACCGTTCTGCCGGAGGGCCATCCGAAGATCGTCCGTTCTTCGGCGTTTGCGGCCAAGCCGATGTCGGTGGAGGAAGCGAGCCTGCAGCTTGAGATCTCCCCGCAGTCTTTTCTTGTTTTCATGAACCAGAACACCGAAACCATCAATGTGATCCATAAACTTAAGGACGGGAATCACGGGCTCATCGAGCCGGGGTTCTAAGCCGCAACTTTTTTAAACCGGAGGAATGCTTGATATGAAGATCACCGATTTTTTAAGCGTGAAAGGCATCAAAGTCGATCTAGAAGCGACCGACAAAGAAGGTATTTTAAAAGAGATGGTCGATCTCCTTGCCGAGGTCAAGGACGTGGGGGATAAGAAAAATATCCTCCGGGCCCTCATCGAACGCGAAAATCTTGGTTCGACCGGCATCGGACAAGGGATCGCGATCCCGCACGGCAAGACCGACAAAGTGGACGGCCTTGTGGCCGTGCTCGGTGTGAGCCGCAAGGGCGTGAATTTCGAGGCGCTGGACGGCGAGCCGGTCTACATCCTTTTTCTGCTTGTCGCGCCTAAAGACACCGCGGGACCGCATCTTAAAGCGCTCGCCCAGATCTCACGGCTCCTTCGCGACACCTATTTTTGCGAACTGATCCGGAAGTGCAAGACCCCCAAAGATATTTTTGATCTGATCGCGAAAGAAGAGAACCGGAAGAATTGATCCGGGAAAAATTCCAAGGCGATCACCTATGAAATTCTTTAAGTGGCTCTATCCGGGGATCGGCATCAAGCGATGGATCATCCTCTGTTCGCTGGGGCTTGGGTTCATCGTGGTGGTGGCGCTTCTGACGGTCAAGACCATGTCCAAAACGAGCGTGCTTTTGGCCTCTTTTGCCACAGCCCTTTTGATCCTCGGGATCTTTCTCATTTATACCTCGATCAAGCATATGGTGCGGATCTTTGTCCGCGCCTTGATGCCTTTAAACGGCGATGACTCGCTGGTCGATATCGTTTATCAAAAACGCCGGGTGGACTCCTTGCTCCACGGCCCGCGCGTTGTGGCTATCGGCGGCGGCACCGGCCTAAGCACCATGCTTTCGGGTATCAAGACCGTGACAAGCAACATCACGGCGATCGTGACCGTGACCGATACCGGCGGCAGTTCCGGCCGGCTGCGCGACGAAATGGATATTTTGCCACCGGGCGATATCCGTAACTGTCTCGTCGCTTTGGCGGACGCGGGTCCGCTCATCCGGGACCTTTTTCAGTACCGTTTTGAGCTTGGCGAGGGGCTGAAAGGGCACAGCTTTGGGAATCTTTTCATCACGGCGCTTTCAATGGTCACGGGCGATTTTGAAAAAGCGATCGCGGAATCCAGCAAAGTGCTTGCCATCCGCGGGCGTGTGCTTCCCTCTACGCTTGAAAAAGTGACGATCGTTGGCGAGTTCATGGATGGGACCTCCGCCGAAGGCGAGACCCATATCACGGGGCTGAAGAAGCCCCTGCGTAGCATCCGTCTCCGTCCCGACGATTGTAAGGCGTGCCAGGAAGCCCTCGATGCGATCGAGATCGCGGATCTGATCATCATGGGACCGGGGAGCCTTTATACGAGCATTCTGCCGAATCTTTTGATCAAGGACATCCGCGAAGCGGTGCTGCGTTCCGATGCTTACAAGGTCTATATCATGAACGCCATGACCCAGCCGGGCGAGACCACGGGCATGAGCGCGTGGGATCATTTGAACGTGATCATCGATCACACCGATCCGCGGATCATCGACGCCTGTTTTGTGAACACCGCGACGATCCCGGAGGGGATGCTCCAGCGTTACGCCAAGCAAGGATCGGTGCCCGTGAAGTTGAACATTGAAAAGATCCGCGAAAAAGGGTATCGCATTATCCAGGGGGACGTGCTCCAAGAAGGGGAACAGGTGCGCCACGATTCGGAGCGCCTCATGAAATTGATCCTGGATCATTACAAAGAACACATCCAACGGGCGAAGGAATAAAAAGGCGATGCCAACAAGACGTAAAAAAACCGGACTAGGAACCGTCGAACGGACCTTTGTGATCGGCAGCAAGTTGGGTCTTCACGCGCGCCCCGCCGCGGTGTTCGTCCAAACCGCCAACCGTTTTGAATCTTCGGTGGAAGTTCAAAAAGACGATCTTAAAGTGGACGGTAAATCGATCATGGGGATCATGACCCTGGCGGCAGAGGTGGGTTCCTCCGTCACGGTCCGGCTCACCGGCAAAGACGCCGCAGAGGCCATGGAAGCGTTGGCCAAACTTTTCGATTCTAACTTCGGAGAATAAACCATGAAAGAATACCAGGGGATCGGGGTTTCGCCGGGAGTCGCCATCGGAAAGGTTTTCGTGCTGCACAGCGGCGAATCCTTCAATCTGCCCAAGCGCGTCGTCGGCCCGGAGCAGATCTCCAACGAGATCGCGCGGTTCGAAGAGGCGCTGACACGCACCCGCACCGAGATCCTCGGGATCCGCCGGAAGCTTTCCGACCAGATCGGCCGGGAGAGCTCCGATATTTTTACAGCGCATCTTTTGATCCTTGAAGACCGTACCTTGATCGAGGACGTGATCGAAGTGATCAAGAACGAAAGGGTCGGCGCGGAATACGCTTTCGCGGCCGTGATCCAGCGCTACTTTCAGGCTTTTTCCCAGATCAATGACGAATACCTCAAAGAACGCATCTCGGATATCCGCGATGTGGGCAAACGCCTTCTCGGGAACCTTTGCGGTGAGGAGAAAAAACGCCTCGAGGAATTTCAGGGGAAAGTGATCATCGCTTCACACGATCTCTCGCCTTCGGATACCGCTTCCCTTGATAAGAACAAGGTCCTGGCGTTCGTGACCGAGATCGGAGGGCCCACCTCGCATACGGCTATTCTCGGCCGTTCGCTCGAGATCCCCGCGATCGTCGGCATCGATAAGATCGTCAATGAACTCCAAGACGATGACACGATCATTGTGGACGGGACGCACGGTGTCGTGGTCATCAATCCCGACCAGCATACGATCGACAAGTTCAATTCTCAGGGGGACCGTTTTGTCCAGCTGACCAATGAGCTCGATAAACTTCGCGAGCTTCCGGCCGAGACGCTCGACGGAAAACGCATTATTTTAAGCGCCAATATCGAGTTCCATCATGAAATACCTTCCGTGTTCTCGCACGGCGGCGAAGGGGTCGGGCTTTACCGCACGGAATATTTTTATATGAACCGGACAACGCTTCCGACCGAGCAGGAACAGTATGAGGCCTACCGCAAAGTGGCCGAGACTATGCACCCGCATCAGGTCATCATCCGCACCCTTGATCTCGGCGGGGACAAGTTTGCCTCGTCCTTAGAGATCCCGCATGAAATGAACCCCTCGCTTGGCTGGCGCGCCATCCGGTTCTGCCTGATGCGCAAGGATATCTTCAAAACGCAACTGCGGGCCATTCTCCGGGCCAGCGCCCACGGGAACTTGAAGATCATGTATCCAATGATCGCAAGCGTCTACGAGATCCGCGCGGCGCGGGAGGTCCTGAACGAAGCAAAAACCGAACTTGAAAGGGAGGGATTCCCGTTCAATAAAGATATCCGCGTGGGTGCCATGGTCGAGATCCCCTCAGCGGCGCTCGCCAGCGATGTGCTCGCTAAGGAAGTGGATTTCTTCTCCCTTGGCACGAACGACCTCATCCAGTATGTGCTCGCGATCGATCGCATGAATGAAAAGATCGCCTATATTTACGAGCCGACCCATCCGGCCATTATCCGTTTGATCGATATGACGATCCGCAACGGCCACGGCCACAATATCTGGGTGGGAAGTTGCGGCGAGATGTCTTCGGACCCCGCGATCGCGCTCTTCCTTGTCGGGCTCGGGATCGACGAGATCAGTGCAAGCCCGGTGGCCCTTCCCAAGATCAAAAAAGCGATCCGTTCGGTCCGCTATGCGGACGCTTGCGAGATCGCTCAGCGGGCCCTCGCGTTCCATACAGGCAAAGAAGTTTATGATTTCCTGAAAGAAAAACTCAAAGGCGTTTGTCAGGAACTGGTCGACGAATAATGGAAGCTTATCTTAAAGATCTGGGTCCTCAGATCGTCAAAGCCCGCGCGATCGCCGCCGGCATCAGTCTTTCCCCGTCTTTCATCAAACGGCCCGCGAAGGTCCTCTATTGCGGGATGGGCGGATCCGCCATTAGCGGCGACATTCTCGGAACGATCGCTCAAAGCCGTTCCCGTATCCATTGGACCGTGAACCGCACTTCGCGCCTTCCCGAATGGGTCGACTCCAAAACGATCGTGATCCTTTCCAGTTATTCCGGCAACACTCATGAGGTCCGGTCGATCTTTGAACAGGCTGTGGCGCGAAAGGCCCATTTTCTGGTGGTAGCTTCCGGGGGATGGCTTGCGGAGGAAGCGTTAAAAAGGAAGATCCCGTTCTTCCGCCTGCCGCAGGGTTATCCGCCGCGGTTCGCGATCGGCTATACGACCTTTTCGCTTCTTTTTCTTTTCATGCGTTACAAATGGTTCTCGGTCTCCGGAAAAGAGATCCAGGAAGTGATCCGGGCCGTGAAACGCTTTCCTCAAAAAGAAGCCCACCGCCTTGCCAAACGGCTTTTTGAAAAAAATATTGCGATCTACGGGGGCGGCCTCATGCAATCGGCCGCTTTGCGGTGGCGCACCCAATTGGCGGAAAATGCGAAAACACTCGCTTCCTGCGAAGCGTTGCCCGAAATGTTCCACCATGAGATCGAAGGATGGACCTTCCCGGTTTTTAAGGTCAAAAATTCCGTCGCGATCTTCTTGACGGACCGGAATGAACCGGACTGGCTTTTAAAGAAAAAACAAGTGGCCATGAAAGTGATCCGCGAAGGCGGCGCCGAGACGATCGAACTGAAGACGGCCGGCCAAGGGGCCCTGGCCCGTATTTTTTCCATGATCCTGCTCGGCGATTGGACAAGCTGTGAGCTTGCGAAGCTCTGCAAGGTCGATCCGATGTCGATCGGGGCGATCGATCGCATCAAAAAGGCGGTTCACCCCGTTAGAGACTAACAGGGGAACGCTTTGTGATTTTTTGAGATGAAAAAGATGGGATCTCTGAAGAAACTCTTCAATCATTATTTAACGGAAGCGCCCGAAAAGGCGCTTCCTGTCTCTAACGGGGTAAATTCATGAGCTTAAAAGTCATCATTCTTTGCGCCGGTTACGCGACCCGCCTTTACCCCTTGACGGAGAATATGCCAAAGCCGCTTCTTCCGGTCGGGAAGAAGCCCATCCTTGAATGGATCTTGGAAAGGGTCCAAAAAGTCCGTGAAGTGGAAGCCGTTTATCTCGTGAGCAACCAAAAGTTCGCCGGGCATTTCGAGAACTGGGCCGAAAAAGCGAAATACCCCTGGCCTATTCAGGTTGTGAACGATCACACGACAAGCAACGAGACCCGCCTGGGGGCCATCGGGGACCTGGCTTATGTGATCGAAACGGAAAAGCTCGCTCCTTCGGACCTTTTGGTGATCGCCGGCGATAATTTCTTCGATTTCGATCTTGTTTCGTTCGTGGATTTCGGCAACAGAAAAAGGCCGCACGGCGTGATCGCGGTTTATGACGTCGGGGATAAAGAGCTTGCAAAGCGCTATGGCCTGGTGCGGGTCGATCCGGAAGGGAAGATCCTCGAATTCCAGGAAAAACCGCCGCAGCCGGCCACCACGCTTGCCTCCAGCGGCATTTACTGGCTCCCGAAGGAGGCCTGGACCTTGCTTGACAGGTATATCGCTAGCGGCCATAATACAGACCAACCCGGCCATTATATGCGCTGGCTGGCCGAAACATCGGGCCTTTTCGCTTTTTCTCTCAAGGGGAAGTGGTTGGATATAGGCGACCTTGCCTCCTATGAGAAAGCCAACGCCATCGTCAATACCCCAAACAAACCAAAGGAGTAGCATTGTCATGAAAAAAGGGCATTATTTCTTCACTTCCGAATCCGTTTCTGAGGGTCATCCGGACAAGCTTTGCGATCAGGTTTCCGACGCCATATTGGACGCTTATCTTGCCGGGGATCCCGCTTCCCGCGTGGCCTGCGAATGTCTCGCCACGACCGATCGCTTGACCATCGCCGGCGAGATCACAAGCAAGACCAAAGTTGACGCCGAAAAAGTCGCGCGTGAGGTCATCAAGAAGATCGGTTATACGGATCCCAAGATCGGCTTTGACTACAAGGCCTGCAAGATCGATATTGCGCTTCACACCCAGTCTCCCGATATCGCAATGGGAGTCGACACCGGCGGCGCCGGCGACCAGGGCATGATGTTCGGATACGCGACCGATGAAACGGAAGAGCTGATGCCGCTTCCGATCGTGCTCGCGCATAAACTGGTCCGCTATTTGACCGCGGTCAGAAAATCCGGCAAGATCAAATACCTTCGGCCGGATTCCAAAAGCCAGGTGACGGTCGAGTATGACAATGAAAAACCTCTACGCGTGGATGCGATCGTGCTTTCTTCGCAACATGACGGGGATGTCACGCTTCCGACGATCACCAAGGACCTCACGGAAAAAGTGATCAAAAAAGTCATTCCGGCGAACTTGCTGGATAAGAACACCAAGATCTTTATCAACCCGACCGGGCGTTTTGAAGTCGGCGGGCCGCACGGGGACACGGGCCTCACGGGCCGCAAGATCATCGTCGACACGTATGGCGGCATGGGGCGCCACGGCGGCGGCGCTTTCAGCGGCAAAGATCCTTCCAAAGTGGACCGTTCCGCGGCTTATTTTGCGCGCTATGTCGCCAAGAATATCGTGGCTGCGGGCCTCGCGGGCAGTTGCGAGATCCAGGTCTCTTACGCGATCGGCGTCGCGCAGCCCGTTTCGATCCGCGTGGACACCTTCGGCACGAACAAGGTCAGCGAAGAGGCGATCTCGGAAGCTGTCACAAAGGTGTTCGATTTTACGCCGCGCGGGATCATCAGCACTCTTGATCTTCGCCGTCCGATCTATAACAAGACCGCCGCGTACGGGCATTTCGGCCGAAGCGAAGCCGGGTTTACTTGGGAGAAAACGGACAAGGTTGAAGCGCTTCGTAAAGCTTTGAAGCTCAAGACCGGTTGTTCTTGCAGTAAGGTAACGGCGGCATGCTGATCGCGGCCCCAAGAAAGAAAGTTATGAAAAAAAGTACGCTCAAAGCCAAAAACGATTTCAAGGTCGCGGACCTTTCTCTGGCTGATTGGGGCCGCAAAGAGATCGATATGGCGGAAAAAGAAATGCCGGGGCTTATGGCGACCCGCAAGAAATACGGGGCGCAAAAACCTCTCAAAGGAAAGCGGATCATGGGCAGTCTCCACATGACGATCCAGACCGCGGTCCTCATTGAGACTTTGGTCGAGCTTGGCGCCGACGTGCGTTGGTGCTCTTGCAATATTTTCTCGACACAGGACCATGCCGCGGCGGCGATCGCGGCCAAAGGCATTCCGGTCTTTGCGTGGAAAGGGGAAACCCTTGAGGAATACTGGTGGTGCACGCTTCAGGCTCTTAGTTTTCCGGGCGGCAAGGGGCCGAACCTCGTCGTTGATGACGGCGGTGATGCGACGCTCATGATCCATCTGGGTTATGAGGCGGAAAAAAATCCCAGGATCCTGGATAAAAAAGTCGAGACCAAGGACGAGATCGAGCTGTTTGGTCTTTTGAAAAGAACTCTTAAGGAAGAGCCAAAAAAATGGCACGGCGTTGTCAAGGAGTGGGAAGGTGTTTCCGAAGAGACCACAACCGGTGTTCACCGGCTTTACAAGATGCAGGAAGAAGGCAAACTTCTTGTTCCGGCCATCAATGTTAACGACTCGGTGACCAAATCCAAGTTCGATAATCTTTACGGTTGCCGCGAATCCTTAGCCGACGGCATCAAGCGCGCGACCGATGTCATGGTTGCGGGCAAGATTGCCGTGATCCTGGGTTATGGGGACGTGGGGAAAGGCAGCGCGCAGTCCCTGGCCGGGTTAAAGGCCCGCATCATTGTGACCGAGATCGATCCCATCTGCGCCCTCCAGGCGGCGATGGCCGGCTATCAGGTGGCGCGGCTTGAAGATGTCCTTGCGACCGGCGATATTTTTGTCACAGCCACGGGGAATGTGGATGTGATCACCGCGGAACACATGTCTAAGATGAAAGACGAAGCGATCGTCTGCAACATCGGGCACTTCGATAACGAGATCCAGGTCGCCCAGCTTGAAAAATGGCCGGGCATCAAAAAGATCAACATCAAACCTCAGGTCGACAAATATGTTTTCCCGGACGGGCATTCCGTGATTCTTTTGGCGGAAGGCCGTCTCGTGAACCTCGGCTGCGCGACGGGCCATCCGAGCTTCGTGATGTCGAATTCCTTCACAAACCAAACACTTGCGCAGATCGATCTGGCGCTTCATCCGAAAAAACCGGGCGTTTACCGCCTCGATAAAAAACTCGATGAGGAAGTCGCGCGGCTGCATCTTGATAAGCTCGGAGCGCGGCTCACCAAACTTACGAAAAAACAGGCCGACTATCTCGGTATTCCTTCCGACGGCCCGTTCAAACCCGACCACTACAAGTACTAAACCCCGCAGAGACCCGGTCTCTACGGGGTAGAGTGCGTCGCACCGGAAAGCCATGCAAAACTTCACGTTCAAAAATCCCACGGAGATCCTCTTCGGCAAAGGCATGATCCGCGAGGTCGCGGGCCGCCTCCCGAAGGACCAATCCGTCCTTTTTCTTTACGGCGGCGGCTCGATCAAGAAAAATGGCGTCTATGAGCAGGTGAGATCGGCGCTCAAAGGTTATCGCGTGACGGAATTCTCCGGGATCGAAGCGAACCCGCTTTATGAGACCTGCCTCAAAGCCGTTGATGTCGTCAAAAAAGAAAAGATCGGCTTTATTCTCGCGGTGGGGGGCGGTTCGGTCCTTGATGCCGCCAAATTCATCGCGGCCGCAGCCTGTTTTAAAGGAAATGATCTTTGGTCGATCCTCCGTGAATGCGGCAACAATGTAAAAGACGCGCTTCCTGTCGGCGCTGTTTTGACGCTTCCGGCGACCGGCTCTGAAGCCAACGGCAATTCTGTGATCTCCCGGCAGTCGACCCAAGAAAAATTATACTTTCATTCTCCTTATGTTTATCCTGTCTTTTCCGTTTTGGACCCCGAAACGACCTTTTCACTTTCCGCCAAGCAGGTTCGCAACGGGATCGTGGATACCTTTGTTCACATCATGGAGCAATACATGACTTATCCGGCGCAAACGCCTCTCCAGGACCGGCTTGCGGAATCGCTTCTCCAAACCTTAATTGAAGTGACGCCCGTGCTTTTCAAGAAGCCCAAGGATTATGAATCCCGGGCGACTTTTATGTGGACCGCTACGCTGGCCCTGAACGGTTTGATCGGATGCGGCGTGCCGGAGGACTGGTCGACGCACATGATCGCTCACGAGCTCACCGCGTTCTACGGCCTTGACCACGCCGAAACGCTTGCCATCGTCATGCCGGGGGTTTGGCAGTACAAGCTGACCGCAAAAAAGAAAAAACTCGAACAATACGGCCGCCGCGTTTGGAACGTGAAGACCGCCAAAGACGCGATGACCCGGACTGAGGCGTTCTTTCATTCGATCAAAATGCTGACCCGTTTCGGAGATTATAAAATTTCCGCCAAAGAGGCGGCCCGGAAAGTACGCGAGCGTTTTGCGGAACGCGACTCCGTTTTTGGCGAACACGAGGATATTACACCGGACGCCGTTGCGAAGATCCTTTTGTCGCGCGCTTGATTTGTCCTGAAAATCAAAGAAACAGCGGGCTTTTTAGAGCGGCCCTTCCCGATAAAAAATAAAAATTAATCATGGTCCTTCTTCAAGTCAATGAACTCCGGAAAGCTTACGGGGCGGCCACGATCCTCGACGACGCGACCGCGGCCTTCGGGGACGATCAAAAAATAGGCGTGATCGGCCGTAACGGCGCCGGAAAATCCACGCTTTGCCGGATCATCACGGGTCACGAACAGGCGGATGGCGGTACGATCACGCGCAACACGGCCTTGCGTCTTTCCTATCTGGAACAGCACGATACATTCAAGCCGGGAGAAAAAGTCCTGGATTTCCTGA
>ENA-UOWG01000520-UOWG01000520.1-activated-sludge-metagenome-genome-assembly--contig:-NODE-520-length-49844-cov-10.765912_pt1 | contig 49844 bp, 38 predicted proteins | sample MGYA00238147_ERZ761563 | MGnify/ENA primary metagenome ERZ761563 (study PRJEB28884, sample SAMN05720216) | anaerobic digester metagenome | isolation source: active sludge of municipal...
ACTTTCGATATTAGTATATACTAATATTTCATCACGGGAAAATTTACAGGACCAAAAAACTCCCCATCGGTCTGCAAAACCTGCGCGAGATGCGCACCCAGGGCTATGCCTACGTCGATAAAACCCCGTTCGTCGCCCAACTGGCCGAGCAGGGCAAATACTACTTCCTAGCCCGGCCCCGCCGCTTCGGCAAGAGCCTGTTCGTCGATACCCTCGCCGAGGCTTTCATGGGCAACCGGGACCTGTTCGAGGGACTGTACCTGGAGGATCACTGGGACTGGAGCCGCCGCTATCCGGTGCTGCGCTTTGATTTCAGTCCCGGCGTGTTGCGTTCCCGAGAAGAACTGGATCAGCGCATCATCGCGCAACTCGACGAACTGGCGCACCGCTGGAGCCTCACCCTGACGCGGGACGATATCCCCAGCCGCTTTGAGGAACTGGTGTTGCGCCTGACTGAAACCACCGGTCAACCCGTCGTGGCGCTGGTGGACGAATACGACAAACCGATCCTGGATAATCTGCAAAACCCCGAACAGGCGCGGGCCATGCGCGAGGGCTTGCGGAATTTCTACTCGGTCATCAAGCGCCTCGATCCCCACCTGAAATTCGTGCTGCTCACCGGCGTCAGCAAATTCTCCAAGGTCTCGCTGTTCTCCGATCTCAATAATCTCAAAGATATGACCCTCGATCCGCGCGTGGCGACCCTATGCGGTTATACGGAGAACGAGCTGACGACGACCTTTGCCGAGTATCTGGACGGGGTTGATTTGGACGAAGTGCGGCGCTGGTACAATGGCTACAACTTCCTCGGTGAACCGGTCTATAACCCCTTCGATATCCTCCTGTATCTCGACAGCCGCCAGTTCAAGGCGTACTGGTTCGAGACCGGCACACCGACCTTTCTCATCGAATTGCTGCGACAACGACAGTTCGCTATCCCCACAATGGATCACTACTGGGCCAGCGAAGATCTGCTGGGGGCGTTCGATGTGGAGGCGATTGAACCGGAAGCCCTGTTGTTCCAGACCGGCTACGCCACTATTCACGAAACTCAGCAGCGTCCCTACGGTCTGCGCTACCGACTGGGCTTTCCCAATGAAGAAGTGCGCATCAGCCTGCCCCGGGCGATCCTCCGCCGCTATGTCCCCGACCGGCAGGCGCAACAGCGGGCGGCAGATGAGGTCTTCGAGGCACTGGCGCAGGATGATCCCGATCGATTACGGACTGCCCTGCACACTTTCTTCGCCTCAATTCCCCATGATTGGTATCGCAAGAACAACCTGGCGGGCTACGAAGGCTACTGGGCTTCGCTGGTCTATTGTCTGTTCGCCGGATTAGGTGTGGAGACCCGCGCCGAGGAGGCGACGAATCGGGGACAAGTGGATTTGGTGATTCAATATCAGGGACGTAACTGGCTGCTGGAGTTCAAGATAGATGACGGTAACGACGGGCAAAAAGCGCTGGCGCAGATCAAAAGCAAAGGCTACCACCAGCGCTACGCCGGCCAACCGGTGACCCTGATCGGCATTGATTTCAGCCGTGAACAACGCAACCTGTCCGGGTTTGCCTGGGAGCGGTGTTCTGCCGAATTAGAAGACTGACCCGAAAACCTGACTGTGGCGGATTCTGGACGAACCCGAAATTCACTTTTCCAACCCCGGAAACGTCGGCCCGGAAATCTCGCTCGCTGATCCCGCCGACTCACCCGCGCCTGGCCACGCCTTGATATACAAATCACGCTGCGGGTAGGGAATGCGGATGTCAGCCCCCTTGAATCGGTCCCAGATGGTGAACAGAATCTGGTCGCGGGTCTTCAATCCGCTGTGCTGGCCGATGTCCACGAAATAGTAGACGCGAAAATTGATCGAGGAATCCGCAAATTCCCATAACAGCACCGACGGTTCAGGCTCCTTCAGCACCGCCTCATGTTCGCGTACCGCACGCTCAATGAGCGTCTTGGCGGTATGCGGATCGGAATCGTAACTGATGCCAATCACCAGCATCGTGCGCAAGATTTGATCCTGATGAGTCCAGTTGGTGAAAGCGTCATTCGTGACCGCCGAGTTGGGAATGATCACCATCTGATTGTCAAACGTGCGCAGAGTCAACGAGCGCATCCCGATGCTGGACACCTCGCCTTCATGCGCGCCGATCTTGACGATGTCGCCGCTGCGCAATGGCCGCTCGATCAGCAGGAACAGCCCGCTGACAAAATTGTTCGCCAAATCCTTCAGGCCCAGACCCAGGCCGACGCCCATCGCGCCGGCAAACACGGCCAGCGTGGTGAGATCAATGCCAATGATGCGCAAAAGCACCAACAAGCCAATGAGCACTACCGTATACTGAGTGAACACCGACAGACTGTGGCGCACGCCCAGATCACCCATGCGCGAGAACAGCCAGCGGTAAGTCACCGCCCGGCTCCACTGCCCCAGCCAGATCACCACCAGCAAAATGATCGTGGTGAGCGCAATCCGCCAAAGAGTAATATCCGCGTTGCCGACCGTGAACAGCGACTGTTCCAAAAAGGCTCGAAGCGACCTGATAGCTGTTGATTCGCCCGTCCAGCCGTAAGCCCAGAACAACGCCCGTCCCGCGCCCAGCAGCAGCAACAAATTCATGATGCGATGCACAGGAGCAATCACGTCTTGAGACCACAACAGGCCGTAGCCGGAATGGGTGACGGCATAGTTCTTCAACGCCACCGCCAGGTCATTCAGCAAACTGCGGAGTAACAGCCCGCTGATCAGCACGGTCATAAAAATCAACAGGCGGCCAGCGACCAGCCAGGCCAGCCGGGGATAACCGAACAGACCGAGAATGGCCGCGCCCAGCAACGACAGCGGCAACAGCAAGCTGCCGAACCGCAACATTGCAAACCACAGCCGGTCGCCGTAGGCCGCACTGAGCCGGTCCATGATCAGCCGGCGAATGCGCATCCCCGGCACGAACGCCCAGAACCAGTACAGCATGAACAGCCGGTCAAACACGTTGACCACGCTGTCGGGCAGGGCGCTCAAATGCACCAGAATCACCAGCGCAGCCAACGCCCCGCCGCTGATCAGCGTCCAGAATAACTGACGGTAGAGCGGCATTTGTCGCCGTTCCTCCGACAGATGGGGCGACGCCAGCAGCAACCAGGCCAGACTGATCGGCAGCTTGATGCCGACCCAGACCAGCGCCAGCGTCATCAGAATGCCCCTACCTGGCTGTGGCGCCTCGACCAGCCACAACAGCAACAACAACGCGGCGGCAGCGCCAGCGCCCAACAGATTGGCCCGCGCCAGCAACAGTCCGATGCCGGTGATCTGACGCAAAAAGCTGTCGCCAACCGCCCGCTCGCCGAAGCGCTGTGACGCCTTGCGCAAGCCCGTTCGGGCCTTGAACACCAGCCAGAACAATATCGCTTCCAGGGCGATCAGGCTCAGCCAGCGCCAAGGCGGTTCGTCCAGCATGGCCTTGAGCGCTGATTCACCACTCAGGCGCACCTGATAGAACAACACCTGGGGCACCGTCGTCAGTTCCTGCCAGAGTTGCCCCCAGGCTTCGGCGCTGTCCGGGTAGGGCCTGCGGGTGAATAAATCCTGCCGCCGCCGTTCCTGGTAGTACTGAGTCAGTCGGGTCTCGACCGCATCCAGTTGCGCTGCCTGGTTTTTCACTTGGTCAGTGCGCTGACTCAGTTCCGCCAACAGCCGGTCGATCAGTTGCAACTCTTCATCGCGCAAGTGCCGACTGACGCCGGTCAGATTGTCGCGCCGTTCGATCACCTGGCGCTGCTCGGCGTAAACGGTGGTTTTTTGTTGCAGTAATTCATCGGTGCGGCGCAGATCAATGCGCGCCGTCTCCAGTTGTTCCAGCGCCTGTTGCAGTTCAGCGGGCGGGGCATCGGTCTTTTTCAGCAGATCATTCAGCCGCGCCAGGGTCGCGCTGACTTCCGCCAAGTACCGGTCTTGTGTGCGCAGGTTGATCTGCTCTTCGAGAGTACGCAGTTCGGTTTCCAGTCGCTGCCAGGCGGCAACCGGCAGCACACCGCGCTCTTGAACCAGTCGCTGCTTAAGCGCATCGGCCCGGTTCTGCAACCCGGTGAGGTCGGTTTGCAACCGGCTGATCAGTTCCGCCTGCGCGTCCTGTCGGGACTGCTCCTGCTGTTGCCGGTACAGCCGCTCAACCCGTTCCTGCCATTGCGTCGCCAAGTTCAACCGTAGCTTGGCGACTTCGCCCTGAGCGCGCAGATTGGCGAGATTGAGTGACTCCAGTTCCAGTTCGGCGCGCTGCTGGGCAAGCATCTGACTGGTCTGCTGCAACTGTGCGGCGCGATCCGACACGCCATCCGTGGCATCCTTGGCCGGGTTTTTCAGTAACTGCTCACGCGCTTCGAGATCGGTAATAGTTTTTTGCAGTTCCTGAATGCGGCGTTCAGCGTTGTTCAGTTCGGTCGCGGCGCTTTCCTGATGCAGGAGTGCTGATTTCACGTCCACTGCCGTCTGCTCAACCAGCGCCTCGCCGATCTGTTCCGGGCGCAGGCTTTCCATCTGCCAGGGCAAGTCAGCGATCCGGGTCTGCAAATCCTGCCGGGTGCGTTCGACGGTCTCTCGATCCCGCTCCAGGGCCTGTCGGCGGGCGGTCTGCTGTTCAACAACCTTGGCCGGATCAGTCGGCGCTACCACCGACGTATCTGGTTGCGCGGCAACCGCCAGTAATGAAACCCACAGGGACAACAGCAGAATGAACAAGCCACGCAAAATCACAGCTTATACGTCTCCGGGGTGAAACCGCGCTCGCGGTACTGCTTGAACCGCTCCCGTGATTTCGCCCGCACATCAGGATGCATGTCCACCAGTTCCACTACTCGCTCATAACGCTCGAAACCGTCGGGCAGAACATCGGTGAAATTGACGAGTACCTGAGCGTTCACCTCCGCCGGAGAGGCGACGCCGATCAGGACGGGGGATCCCTCGGCGCTGATCAGCGGATAACGCTCGTGCGGAACGAAACTGTCCTGGCGGAAGGTCCATAGCAGATCGTCCAACGCTGCGGCTCGCACCTCGGAGGACGTGACGATATAGACGATATGACCGAGGCGATAGGCTTTATCCGCCAACCGGCAGGCCAGCAGCGCCCGGCTATTCTCTTTAGCGTCGGACAGGACGTAGAAATCAATGCGCGGCGCGGTCATCATCTCGATCTGCTTCAGCAACCCGATCCAGCAGATACTGAGTCAACAGCGGCACCGGCCGGCCCGTAGCGCCTTTGGCCTTACCGGTTTTCCAGGCTGTACCGGCGATATCCAGATGCGCCCAGTGGAATTTTTTGGCGAAGCGCGCCAGAAAGCAGGCAGCGATGATCGCCCCGCCATCACGGTTCGAGGCAATATTGGCCATATCGGCGAAATTGCTGTCCAGCGCCTCCTGATAATCGTCCCACAGCGGCAATTCCCACACCCGGTCGCCGGCGGCTTGGGCGGCGGTTTGCAGGGCATGGGTCAGCGGCGGATGGTTGCTGAACAGACCGTGCGGATGACGGCCCAGCGCGATGATGCAGGCGCCGGTCAGCGTGGCGATGTCGATCACCGCCGCTGGCTCGTCGCGTTCGGCATAGGTCAACGTATCGCAGAGGATCAGTCGGCCCTCGGCGTCGGTGTTGAGAATTTCCACCGTTTGACCCGATAAACTGGTCACGATGTCACCCGGCCGAGTCGCCCGCCCGCCGGGCATATTCTCGACCGCTGGAATCAGCCCAGTGACATTCAACGGTAGTTGCAACTCGGCAAAAGCCCGGAAGGTTCCCAGCACACTGGCGGCGCCACACATATCGAATTTCATCTCGTCCATGCCTTCGCCGGGCTTGAGCGAGATACCGCCCGTGTCGAAGGTCACGCCTTTGCCGACCAGGATATGGGGTTTCTGCTTCGCCGGTCCTTGGCGATAGTCGAGGCGAATCAGCTTGGCCGGTTGGGCGCTGCCCCGGCTCACCGCCAGCAGGGCATGCATCCCCATCTGCTCCAACTCGGCTTCTTCCAGAATTTGCACATGCAGCGTCGGAAATTCCCCAGCCAGCGCCTGGGCCTGTTCCGCCAGCCAGGTCGGAGTACAGAGATTAGGCGGCATGTTGCCCAAATCCTTGGCGAACTTGACGCCGGCGGCAATGGCGGCGCTTTCCCGGACAGCCTGTTCCGCGCCCGGCAGTTCGCGTCGACCGGGAACGCTGAGTATAATCCGCCGCAACGGCCGGCGCGGCATGTCCTTTTTGCTCTTGAGCGCGTCGAAGCGGTATAACGCCTCCTCGACCGCCTCAATGGTCTGGCGGATTTTCCAGCCGAGATCGCGGCCTTTGACGGCAAGATCGGTCAGATACACCGTTGCCTCAGTGGCGCCAATGTCGTTCAACGCGGTCGCGGTGTGGGTGAGAATTTGCCGGAGGCGGCGATCATCGATCTCGCGTTCGCGGCCGCAGCCGACCAGCAGCACCCGTTCGCACAGCGCCTCGGGGACGTTGAACAGCAGCAGCGATTGGCCGGGTTTGCCTTCCAGATCGCCCCGGCGTAGCAGGTTACCGAGATAACCGCCGCAGGCGCTGTCGAACTGTTCGGCAGGCGGCGTCAGCCGCCGGGATTCGTACACACCGAGAACCAGGCAGGCGGTTCGCTGTTTTTCGGGATTGCCGCTTTTGACGGTGAATTCCATGGGGAGGCTGCCCTCTGCTTGAAGATAGTGGTTCAATGAACTGCCGGGAACGCCCGGCGCTACGCTCGCGCCAGGGAGTGTAGCCGGAAATAGCATCGTCTCACAGTCGCCAGCATGAGGAGACTCCGTCAATCGTGCCCTCGATCATCGACCGCTACCTGATCCGTGAAATCGGACTGACGCTGCTGGCGACCCTGCTGGCGCTCATGGCGATTGCCCTCAGCCACCGCCTCGCCGGGTATTTGAGTAAAGCTGCCACCGGCCTGCTGGCCAAGGATTCCATTTTTCTGCTGCTGAGCCTGCAAGCGATGGACATAGTGATCACGCTGGCGCCGCTGGCATTCCTGCTGAGTATCATGCTGGCTCTGGGCCGACTGTACCGCGATCACGAAATGACGGCGCTGGCGGCTTGCGGTCAGGGGCCATTGGCGGTTTACCGGGCGGTGTTTCTGCTGGCGACGCCGCTGACCCTGTTGACCGTCAGCGTCGCGCTCTTTCTGTTACCGACCATTATGGAATGGCAGTTCGAGGCCTTGGCCAAGGCGCGCAAGGAAGCGGAAGTGTCCCTGTTTGTACCGGGAACCTTCCGCGAGGTGATGGACGGTCGGCATGTCGTTTATGTCGGAGCGCTGGACGAGCGCGGGTTACGCAACGTCTTTATCCAGAGCCGTGAGTTAGATGGTGATCTTAGCATCACCACCAGCACGCGAGGCCGGCAAGAGACCGACGAGCAGGGCATCCGCCATATCGTGCTGGAACAGGGCCACCGCTATCGGGGCGTTCCCGGGCGCGGCAATTACGACCTGCTAAACTTTGAACGGGCCTTGGTGCGTATTGACACCTATGCGCCAGTCGAAACTTGGCGACACCGGGAAACCTTGCCGACCCGGGAATTGCTGGATTCCACCAATTCCCTGTACGTTGCCGAATTGCAGATGCGGCTCAACAGCCCGATCCAGATATTGCTGATCGCCCTGTGGGCGCCGTTGCTGGCTCGCGCCCAGCCCCGAGAGGGCCGGTATGGCCGCATCGTCGCCGCCGCTTTGATCTACGCGATCTATTTCAATCTGATCGGCGTCGGTGAATCCTGGTTGAATCACGGCGTCGTCAGCGCCTGGGTCGGCCTGTGGTGGGTGCATGGCCTGTTTTTGCTGTTTGGCTTGGGGTTGCTGCTTTATTACTATGCCGGCAGTCCCGGGTTTCAACGGTTATGGCGGCTGGCGCGAGGCCGATCATGAAGATTCTGGATCGTTATCTGTTTCGCACCGTCGCCACCGCGACGCTGGTCGCCTTGCTGGTGCTGCTGCTGCTGGAACTGTTCCTGACCTTGCTGGTGGAAGTGAAAAGCGTGGGCAAGGGGAGTTACGACTTCCTGGCGGCGATTCGCTATCTGCTCTTGATCCAGCCGCAACGGCTGTATGAGCTGTTTCCCATGGCGCTGTTAGTGGGCAGCCTGTTGGGTATGGGAGCGCTGGCCAGCGGCAGTGAATTGATCGTGATGCGCGCTGCCGGTCTGTCGCTGACCCGATTAACGGGATCAGTGGCATGGGCCGGTTTACTGTTGAGCGTAGCGGTGGTGCTGGTCGGCGAGTTCATCGCGCCGCCCTTGGAACAATTCGCCCGCGAACAACGGGCCTTGGCCAAGGGCGAAAATCTGGACATTCGCAGCGGCCGGGGATTCTGGGCGCGGGACGGGGAGGATTTTATCCATGTCCAGGCCGTGCGGCCCGGCGTTCGCCTGGCGAATATTCATGTTTTCAAGGTGAATTCCGACGCCCGACTGGAAGCGGTCACTCGCGCCGAAGGTGCCCGCTATGAGCAAGGGCGCTGGTTGCTGGAAGGCGTCAGCCGCAGTCTTCTCGATGGCGATGCGGTGCAAACCGAGCATTTAACCGGTCTGGCGGTGGCGTCGGCGATCAGCCCGCAGATTCTGGATGTGCTGGCGGCTGATCCTGATGAACTGTCGATCCGCGATTTGTGGATTTATGTCGATTATCTGGAGCGCAACGGGCTGGACGCGCAGAACTACCGACTGGCGTTGTGGCGCAAGGCGCTGGCGCCGTTGACTTATCTGGCGATGCTGGTGATCGCCATGCCGTTTGTATTTGGCCCACAGCGCAAAGCGGGCGCTGGTCAGCGATTGCTGATCGGATTGCTGCTGGGCCTGGCGTTCTTCCTGATCAACTACTTGCTGGGCAACGTGGTGTTGCTGTACGGCTATCCGCCACTGGTCGGAGCGATGCTGCCGTCGCTGTTGTTCCTGGGGGCAGGGTTCTATGCGCTGCGCCGATTGCGCTAAACGACCGTCTTGGGCACCACCACCAGCTCCGTCTCCGCCCAGCGATCGGGCAGGCGCAGCGCCAGCAGGAGTAGCAAAGCGCTCAATCCGACGCCCAGACTCCAGCCAATCCCCGGTTTCAACGCCTGATGGACGCCCATCATCGCAACTAGCCATAGCCCGCCGCTCAAAAACCGCAGTAGCGCCTGCTGCCAGCGGATATTTCCGCCGTCGCGCCGTTGCAGCCGCAACCGCCAGGCGCGCAGGCCCAGCGTCTGGCCGCCGTGAACCCAGAATCCGCCGTAGAAAAAGAAACAGATCAAGAGCAGATAGGTTTGGAAGAAGGGGTTGTGGGTCAATGAGCCACCGGCCTTGACCGATTCGCCACTGCCCGAGACGAGCGCAATCATTCCCATAGCCAGCCCGGTAGCGGCGATCAGCACGCCGATTAACAGTAAGCCATCGTAAACAATAGCCGCCAGCCGGCGCGGTAACTTGGCCAGCCCCTCTCCTTCATGGGAGGGGGGGGAGGTATGAAAGGTCACTGCTTTGATGGAGGAGCGCCGGACTCCACGGGGGCCTTGCTGGCCCGTTTGCCGTTAGCCTTGTTCTTGGGTGGCGCCGGTTGGATCGGTTCCTCGCCCATGGGTTTGGCGGAGATTTCTGGCCCGGCGCCCTGACTGATCGGTTTGGCCGAGGACTCCAGCCCCGAGGCAATGTCCGAAGTGGAGCGAGGCTCGCCTAACCAGCCGTTAATCTCCGCCACATCGGTTTCCGACAACTGCCCGGCCGCTTGGCGCAAGGTCAGATAATTTTTGATATAGGAATACCGGGCCTCGGCGTATTGCCGTGCGGCCAGATAGACCTTGCTCTCCGCATCCAGCACGTCCACGATGGTGCGGGTGCCGACTTCATAGCCGGCCTGATTGGCTTCCAGCGCGCTGCGGGTCGACACACGGGTCTGATCCCGCGCCTTGATCAGGCTGATGGCGGTTTCCTGGCCCCGGTAGGCATTGCGAACGATACGAACGGTCTGGCGTTGCCGGTCTTCCAGATTCTGCCGGCTCGCTTCATAGTCATAAGCCGCTTGCCGGGAGCGCGAGGACACCGCGCCGCCGGTGTACAGCGGAATCACCAGTTGCAAGTTGACCTGATGGCTGGTGGTATTCGTAATGCTGTTATCAAGGTCGGTGCTGCTGGCTCGCAAATCCAGCGTTGGATAGTGGCCGGCCTTTTGCAACTGGATGTTCTGCCGCGCTTGGTCAACGCTGAAACCGGCGCTGAGCAACTGCAGATTATTGTCCAGCGCCATGCGCACCCACGCTTCGGCATCATTCGGTTTGGGCAGTGACAGCGGCATCCGTTCGCTGAGCAGGTTCAGTCGCGCATATTCCTGACCCGTCAATTGCCGCAGCGATTCGCGGGCGTCGGCCAGTTTAGTCGTCGCATCGATTTCCTGCGAGACGGCGTCGTCAAAACGCGCCTGGGCATCGTAGACATCCGTGATGGTCGCCAGCCCCACCTCAAAGCGCCGGTTAGCCTGTTCCAGTTGGCGGGCGAAGGCGTTCTTCTCGGCGGTGGCGTAGGTCAGGTTGTCCAGCGCAAACAAGACGCCGAAATAGTTTGTTGAAACCCGCAGGATCAGTTCGTTATTGGTGTTGCGCAAGTCCACGTCGGATTGACCGACCACGGAGTCCGCCAAGCGTTGCCGCACCAAACTGTCGCGATTGTAAATAGGTTGCTCTAAACCAATCACATAGTTGTGGCTATTAAAATCGGCCTGACCTGACACGGAAGTGCGACCCTGTTCCGCGTTGATGCCCACATTGGGCAGCAGCAGGGCGCGGGCCTGGGGTTTCGCTTCCTGAGCGGCTTCACGACTGGCGACGGCGGCCTTGAGCACTGGATCGCTGTCCAAGGCCTGGCGATAGACTTGCAGCAAATCTTCCGCCGCCGCCGGCTGGCCGCATAGCGCGGCGAACATCCCGACCCATACCCAACGATGCACTCTGGACATAACGAGCAAGTTCCCCCTGATAATAGCGACTGTTCAAAACTCGAAGGTCTTGACCGGGGCCGCGCCACGCAACGGCGGCAATTCGGTGTCGAACAGGCTTTCCCGGGTCCATTCCCGCTCGCCGACCCGGGTGATCAGCAACGCTTCCATGACCGGCGGCTGGCCGACCACGATGAACAACCGTCCTCCCAGACTCAGGCTTTGCCGCCAGACCTCGTCGAGGATGGCGACCGAACCGGTCACCGCAATCGCCGGGTAGCGCTGTTCACCCCAGCCCCGACTGGCGTCGCCGGTATGCAGCACGACGTTGCTCAGCCCATGCGCCTTGAGCTTGCGGCGGGCGTTTTCGGTAAAGTCGGGAATCATATCCACACTGACGACGCTGGCGGTCATGCGCGCCAGACAAGCAGTCAGGTAGCCGCTGCCCGTGCCGACTTCCAGGACATGATCGGTCGATTGCAGGGCCAGCGCCTGCAGGATGCGGCCCTCAACATTGGGCTTGAGCATGAATTCGCCATGACCCAGCGGAATCGCGACATCGCTGAACGCCAGATTGCGGTAGCGCTCTGGCACAAAGTCCTCGCGCGGAATCCGGGCGAGGGTATCCAGCGCCCGCTGATCCAGCACATCCCAAGGCCGGATCTGCTGTTCGATCATGTTGAAACGCGCCTGCTCGAAATTGAATGCGGTCATGTTCGGGAGTCCTGTCAACGCGGGTTGATTTTTGGGGATTTTAACGGGGGCGAGGCCCCGGTTCGGATTCAGGGCGGGCTTATTCTAACACAAGGTCTTTTGTTGCAGCGCGGGGTTAGAGGAAGGTCGCTCCCACCGAAAACAGCCGTTCGACTTCAGGAATCTGCTTCTTATCGACCAGGAACAGGATGACATGGTCTTCGGCCTGGATCATGGTGTCGTGATGGCAGATGATCACCTCATCTTCGCGGGCGACGGCGCCAATGGTAGTGCCGGGCGGCAGGCGGATTTCATCGAGACGCCGGCCCACCACCTTGGAGGTTTTGTAATCGCCGTGAGCGACGGCTTCAATGGCCTCGGCGGCCCCGCGCCGCAGGGAATGCACCTTGGCGACATCGCCGCGCCGGACATAGGCCAGCAGACTGCCGATCGTGGCCTGTTGTGGTGAGATAGCGACATCGATAATGCCGGACGACTCGACCAGATCGACATAGGATACCCGGTTGATCAACGCCATCACCTTATGGGCACCCATCCGCTTGGCCAACATCGCCGACAGGATATTCGCCTCGTCGTCGTTGGTGACGGCGCAGAACACATCGACATGCTCGATATTTTCCTGTCGCAGTAAATTTTCGTCGGCGGCGTCGCCCTGCAAGACAATGGCCCGACTCAGACGTTCGGACAGTCGGCGGGAGGTTTCGATATTGTGCTCGATGATCTTGACCTGGAATTTTTCCTCCAGCCCCTGAGCCAGTCGGGCGCCGATATGCCCGCCGCCCGCCACGATCACGCGCTTGACTATCCGGTCCAGTTTGCGTAGTTCATTGACGATAGCGCGGGCGTTTTTGCGGGCGGCGATGAAGAACACTTCGTCATCCGCCTCGATCTGCGTATTGCCTTCCGGCTGGATCGGCCGACCCTGGCGAAAAATGGCGGCGACCCGGGTTTCGATGCCCGGCATCCGATCCGGCAGCAACCGCAACGCCTGGCCGACCAGGGAACTGCTCTCATAGGCCTTGACGCCCATGAGCCGCACCTGGCCGTCGGCAAAGTCCAGCACCTGCAGCGCGCCGGGGTGTTCGATGATGCGCTGAATGTATTCGGTCACCAGTTGCTCAGGGCTGATCAACACATCAATCGGCAAGGCTTCGTCCTTGAACAGCGCATCCTGATGGGCGATATAACTGCTCGACCGCACCCGGGCTATCTTGGTCGGGGTATTGAACAGGGTGTATGCAATCTGGCAGGCGACCATATTGACTTCATCGTTGTCAGTGAGCGCGATCAACATGTCGGCATCGGCGGTGCCGGCCTGCTCCAGGATCGCCGGATGAGACGCATGACCGCACAGGGTGCGAAGATCGAGCCGATCCTGCAACGCCTGCAACCGCTCGGCGTTGGCGTCGACTACGGTTACATCGTTCGCTTCACTCGCCAGGATGTGGGCGACCGATCCTCCCACCTGTCCAGCGCCAAGAATGACGATTTTCATAGCCAGCCTTTACTCATCGAGCGCTTTTTTGGGATCGATGCCCAGCGCACGCAGTTTGCGATAAAGATTGGTGCGTTCCATGCCGACCCGCTCGGCCAGGCGCGCCACATTGCCCTCACATTCGCGGAATTGCTGCATCAGGTAGGTCCGCTCGAACTGTTCCCGCGCTTCGCGCAGCGGCAGATTCAGAGGAATGCTGCCGACATCATGGGACTTGGCGGTGGTGGCGCCCCGCACAGCGACATCGACTTCTTCCTGGGTGATATCCTCCTCGCCGCCCAGAATCAGCAGACGCTGCACCAGGTTCTTGAGTTCGCGGATATTGCCGGGCCAGTTGTAGTTGCGCAGCCGGTTCTGGGCGGCCATCGTGAAATGACGGTAGGTCAGATTTTCCTGATCGACGAAGTAACTGACGTAGTAGTTCAACAACTCCGGCACGTCTTCAATGTGCTCGCGCAGCGGCGGCAGCTTGATGGGCACCACGTTCAACTGGTAGTACAAATCTTCGCGGAACCGGCTGAGCGCCACTTCCTGCTCCAAGTCCCGATGAGTCGCCGCGACCACGCGCACGTTGACCCGCACCGGCTCCTTGCCGCCGATGCGCAGGAAGGAACCGTTCTCCAGGGCGCTGGCCAGTTTGGCCTGGGCTTCCAGGTCCATATCGGCCAGCTCGTCGAGGAACAGGGTGCCGCCGCTGGCCTGCTCCAGCCGGCCATAGTGAATCCGCTCGCCCTGTTCGGAACCGAACAGCTCCAGCGTCGCATTCTCGCGGGCGATGGAGCCGACGCCCACGTCGATGAACGGTCCCTGGCGACGCAAGCTGTGGGCGTGCAGGAAGCGGGCATAAACTTCCTTGCCGGTGCCCGGCTCGCCAAAAATCAGCACTGGCGCGTCATGCTGGGCAATTTTTAACACCTGGGCGCGCAATCGCTGGACGACATCGCTGCGTCCGACCGGCTCGGAGACGGTGCGCTGCTGACGGCGCAGGTTCTGGTTTTCCCGCGCTAGCCGGTCAGCATCCAGCGCCCGCTCGACCGTCAGCAACAGTTTGGCCATGGAGAGCGGTTTTTCGATGAAATCGTAGGCACCCAACCGGGTCGCCTCCACCGCGGTTTCTACGGTCCCGTGCCCCGACATCATCACCACCGGGCAGGGCAGGTGATCGCCTTCGCTCCATTCCTTGAGCAGGGTGATGCCGTCGGTATCCGGCATCCAGATATCAAGCAGGATCAGGTCGGGCCGCTGGGCGCGGCGGGCCTCGCGGGCAGCGGCGGCATTTTCCGCCGTCGCTACGCTATAACCTTCGTCTTCCAGAATTTCCTTCACCAGGTCGCGGATATCAGGTTCATCATCAACGACCAGAATATAGGACGTGCTCATCCGGTCTCCTTATCGGGGTTTGACGGCACGGCAGGAACCGCGGGCGGAGTCATAGACCCGGCGGCCTCGGGGCGGAACGGGAGTCGGATCACGATTCGGGCACCGCCCTCTGCGGGCGTTTCCAACTGGATCCAGCCGCCGTGCTCCTCGACAATTTTTTTGACAACGGCTAATCCTAGCCCGGTTCCCTTGGGTTTGGTAGTCACATAGGGTTCAAAAGCGCTCGCCAGAAGGTGTTCCGGGAAGCCTGGCCCATTATCGCGCACGGTCAATTCGACACAGTCGGCTCCAGTGACATGTTCGCGGTGGGTACTAATCCACAGGGTCGAGCCGTGGCCATCGCGGATCGCTTCGATGGCGTTCTTGACCAGATTATGCAGCAATTGCCGTAATCGGCCCTTGTCGGCGTTAATCCACAGCGGTTCCTGAGCCAGCTCCAGCCGGATTTCCACATTGGCGGGATAATCACGATAGAGGTAGAGCACCTCGGCCACGAACTCATTCAACTCCAGCGGCGCCAGTTGCAGACGCGGCGGACGGGCGTATTCATTGAAAGCGTCCACCATTTCCTTCATCGCCTGGACCTGCTGCACGATGGTGTGCGTGCCACGATCCAGAATCCGGCCTTGTTCTTCACCCATCTGTTTAAGGTACTTGTGGCGGATGCGTTCGGCGGCAAGCTGGATTGGCGTCAGCGGATTCTTGATTTCATGAGCCAAGCGGCGCGCCACTTCGGCCCAGGCGGCGGAGCGCTCGGCTTGCACCAGATGAGTGATGTCGTCAAACACGATGACATGACCGCCGCGCAGGCCCACCGCGTCGGGTAATGAGCTGCCGCGCCCCATCAGAATGCGCCGGCCCGCGCCGCTGAACCAGGTGATTTCCTGCCGCCAGTCGCCCGTTTGGGTCAACTGCGGGCCGATCACATCAATCAAGTCTTGCAAAACCGGCTGAGCAGCGACCATGTGCTGGCTGTCCGCGCCAATCAGCGTCTGCAGATCCACCCCCAGAATCTGACTGGCAGCGGCGTTGCAGGTTTGCAGGCGACCGGCCTGATCAAGAGTCAGTACCCCTGAAGAGAGCCGCGCCAGCACCGTTTCCAGATAAGCGTGCTGGCTTTCGAGGAGCTGCTGGCTGCGCTGCGCCGCGTCACGGGCCTGAGCCAGATTGCGGGTCATTTGGTTGAAAGATTCCACGAGAAAGCCCAGTTCGTCGTTGCCCTCCCGCGCGATCTGCTGGTCGAACTGCCCGGCGGCGACCGCTTGAGCGCCTTCCGCTAACTCTCGCAAGGGTTGCACCAACCGGCGGGCGGTATAAAACGCCGCCCAGAACGCCGCCAGTATGGCCAGCAACAGCGCCAGTGACAGGATCAGGGTGAAGCTGGCTTTGAGCGGTGCCCGCAGAAAAAGCAGTTCCTTGTAGCTGTCGAACGCAGCCTGCACCGCGTCCGCCAGCAGACTCAGGCGATCCGTGACGGGAAACAGTGACTGCAACAGTCCTTCCTCGCCGCCGGGGAGCAACAGCCGCACGGCCACCCGGATGTGGAAACCGGTATCGCGGATCGGCTCCAAACCGACATAGTTGTGGCCCTGCCGGACTTGCAGCAGCACCGAGTCGGGCGGTGGATCGGGCATGATCAGGGCAGGGGCGGCGGCGGCGGTAGCGATGATGCGGCCATCGCGACCAAACAGGGTCAATTCAGAAGCTTCGCCCAGATCGAGCATCTCATCGAGGCGGCGGCCGATCTGTTCCCCGTCGCTCTCCGCGACGTTTTCGGCCATACGCGAAGTTTGCTTGAGGACATCGCGCATCCGCAGGTCGAGCGCGGTGCGGCTCAGTTCCAGGGCGTCTTCCAGGCCGCGATCCACCTGGACATTGAACCAGCTATCGATGCCGCGTTGCAGGAAATTCAGCGAAAAGCTGTAGACCAGCGCCATCGGGACGATAGCCAGTACCGCGAAGATGCCGGCCAGCCGCAGCGTCAGTCCGGCGCCCGGTGCCCGGCGGCGGTAGCGGCGCAGCAGTTCGATCAGGTTGTAGAGAATCAAGATCGCCAGCGCGCCCAGACCGACAGCGCTGATCAGCAGCAGCCAGCCGTAGATCTGCTCGAATTGCGTAGAGTCGGTCGTCGCGCCGCTCATCAGCACCAGGATAATGACCAGCAGTCCCAGCAGCCCCAGGACCGCCGATAGCCCCTGACCCCGGGCCAGCCGGCGGATTAGAGTCGCCATGTGCGCCACTCGCTGGCTAATCGCCAGTCGTCCGAGATATAGGCAAACAAGCGCAACGGCGTCGGTAGCGCATCGATATCCAGCCGGGCGCGCAAGGCGCCTTCATAACGCTCGTTGGGATCGAGCAAGCCTTTATCGAGCATGGGAAAGTCTGTGATCTGCCCCATATGCTGCAAAGCGCCTTCCCGGGTGGGGAAGGCCCGGCGTTCGCCGCTGTTGAGATTTCTGACCAGATATTGCCGGCTGAGGGTGTGATACTCCAGCCGGAAGTGCTGCTCCAAGGCATAAACGGTTTCATCCCACACCCAGGGTCGGCGCCGACGCACCTCCATCTCTAGTGCAATGGTCAGCGGCACCCCGTTTTGCAAGGCGTCCCGCGCCGCCTCGCTGAAACGATACTGGATTTGGGCGTTGAGGCGATACACGCCACCTTCCAGTCGGGTCGAGGCGCTGATCACGTCAAAACCCGCCGCCCAGGCGATCGACGCCATCAGCAAGGTCGCCAGCAGCGCTAGCCAACGCATCCCGGTCAGCATACGGGCGGGCATCAGGTGAACTCCGGGGATCGGCAGCGCTTCAACAACAGGGCGTAATAAAAGCCGTCCATGCCGGCTTCGCCAGGCAGAATTTGCCGCCCGTGCGACAAAGGTCGACCCCAGGACGCGAAAATGGGTTGCTCCTCAGCGTCCGGTTGCGCCGTGAGAAAGCCCGCGATGACCTGCTCATTCTCCTGGCGCAGGACGGAGCAGGTCACGTACAGCAACCGGCCACCGGGGCGCAGCAACGGCCACAAGCTGGCGAGGAGGAGGTGCTGTTGGCCGGCCAATGCGGCGATGTCGCTCTCCCGGCGCAGGAGTTTAATGTCGGGATGGCGGCGGATTACGCCGGTCGCCGAACAGGGGGCGTCCAGCAGAATCCGGTCATAGGGAGCGCCATCCCACCAGTTCGCCGGCTGCCGGGCGTCGCCAGCGACCAGCCGCGCTTTTAAGCCCAGCCGGGTCAGATTCTCCTGCACCCGTTCCAGTCGGGCCGCGTCCTGATCCAGAGCAGTCAAGTCTAAATCGGGGACGCATTCCAGCAGATGGCCGGTCTTGCCGCCGGGCGCGGCGCAGGCGTCCAGCACGCACATTCCCGGTTGAACGTCCAGCAGCGGCGCGGCCAGTTGCGCGGCGGCATCTTGCACCGACACCCAACCCTCGGTGAATCCGGGCAAGGTGACCGGATCAGCCGGTTCGCGCAAAACCAGCGCGGTTTCTACCGGAGCTACCGGTTCAGCGATTCGCCCGCTGTCCAGCCGTTGCCGGTATTGCTCGCGGTCGAGAACGCCCCGGTTAACCCGCAGAGTGAACGGCGGGCGGGCATTATTAGCAGCGACGATGGCCGGCCAGTCGTCCGGCCAATCCTGTTGCAGCCGCGCCAGCAACCAAGGTGGATGGGCGGTGCGGGCGACCCCATCCGTTTCCAGAATCTCAGCCAGTTCCGCCCGGCGGCGCAGGGCTGCGCGCAACACGGCGTTGGTTAAACCGACCGCCCACGGCTTGTGCAATTCGCGGGCGGCAGCGACGGTTTCCGCGACAGCGGCGTGTTCGGGAATGCGCAGATGCTGCAATTGATACAGGCCCACCAGCAGCAAAGCCCGAATGACATGTTCACGCGGGTCGAGCGGCCGCGCCAACAACCGGTCCAGCCTAGCCTGCAACTGTGGATGCCAGCGACAGACCCCATGGCACAATTCCTGGAGCAGGCCGCGATCACGCGGATCGGTTTGCTCCAGCGCGGGCGGCAACACGGTACTTAGTGATGCTCCTCCACCCAAGACTTGACCCAGCGCCCGGGCCGCGCTGGCGCGAACGCTCATGCCGCGCCCAGCCGCCGACCGGCCAGTTGACGCGCATTCAGAAAGGCGGCTGCCGGCAGTAGCTTGCCGCCGGGCAATTGCACTTCGGTCAGTCGCAGTACCCCGGAACCGGTAGCGACGACAATTCCGGACGGCCCTTCGCGCAACACGGTGCCGGGTAGCGCAGTGACCGACTCTTCCTCAGCGACCGCCCGCCAGATGCGCAAAACATGCTCTTCCAGCCAGGTCTGGGCGACTGGATAAGGGTTAAACGCCAGGACCTGTCGTTCCAAATCCAGTGCTGGCCGGGTCCAGTCCAGTTCCAGATCACTCTTGCTCAACTTGGGGGCGTAGGTGGCGAGCGCATCGTCCTGCGGTTCCGGCGTCAGGCGACCCGCCAATAACTCCGGCAGCGTCGCCCGCAACGTCAAGCCGCCCAACATAGCCAGGGCATCATGCAATTCGCCGCCGGTCAGGCCGCGTTCGATCGGGAAGGCGGCTCGTGCGAACACCGGGCCGGTATCGAGACCGGCTTCCATGCGCATGATGCTGATGCCCGTCTCGGCATCGCCGGCCATGAGCGCCCGGTGAATCGGCGCCGCACCGCGCCAGCGCGGCAACAGCGAAGCATGGACATTGAGGCAGTCCAGTCGGGGGATCGCCAGCACCTCCGGCGGCAGGATCAATCCGTAGGCGGCGACGATCAGCAGGTCCGGTTGCAACGCCGCCAGTTCCGCCTGCACGGCAGGATCACGCAGGGTGGTGGGCTGGTAGACCGGGATGCCGGCGGACTGGGCGCGGATTTTGAGGGGACTGGCCCGCAGTTGGCGGCCCCGTCCGGCTGGGCGATCCGGCTGAGTGTAAATCGCAACGACCGGATAGCCGGCCTCCAGCAACCCTCGCAGGGAGGGAACTGCGAAATCGGGAGTACCGGCGAAAATCAGGCGCGGCGCATCCATGTTCAGGACGCACGGGATTCGTGACGGGCCTGCTTCTCCAGCTTTTTGCGGATGCGGTCGCGTTTGAGCGTTGACAGATAATCCACGAACAGCTTGCCGTCCAGGTGATCAATCTCGTGCTGAATGCATACCGCCAACAGGCCATGGGCTTCGAGTTCAAAGGGTTCGCCGTCAAGATCCAGCGCACTAACCCGAACTTGTTCGGCGCGACGGACGGTCTCATAGAAACCTGGAACCGACAGACAGCCTTCTTCGCGCTCGCTTTCGCCCGCCCGCGCCAGCACGGTCGGGTTGATAAACACCCAGGGCTGGCTCTTCTCTTCGGACAGGTCCATCACCACCACCCGCTTCTGAACATTGACCTGGGTCGCCGCCAGCCCAATGCCTGGCGCGGCGTACATAGTTTCCAGCATATCAGCGACCAAGTTTCGGATGCTGGCGTCGACGGTTTCGACCGGCAACGCCAGTTTGCGCAGCCGGGAATCGGGATAATGCAATACGTTTAATCGTGCCATGGCTGCTCCGTAAATGCCCTGCTTCGATCATTTTCAATCATTCGATGCGAAATCATACGAGAAACCCCAGTGTCGGGGCTATACTTTGCGCGATGGGGGCCGTGGTGCACCGCTCCCGCCTGTTTCCCTCGGAGGATGAGCACGGACATGAACATCTCGCATTCCTCAAGGCGCTTTAGAACCGCTTTATCGTTGGCGACGGCGATTCTGCTCGGGGCCTGCGCCCAAACTCCTGCCCCGCCCGATCAATCCGCATCTGGCCCGGGCCGGGCAACCGCCAGCGAGCCGCCCTTGCTGGCGGAATCCCCCGCGACTCAAGCAGCCCCCCTGCCGGTCGCGTTGCGCCCCGACCACCCGCAAACCTATACCGTGGTTCCAGGTGATACCCTGTGGAGCATTGCCGGACGGTTTCTCCAAAACCCCTGGCAATGGCGGCAAATCTGGCGGCAAAACCCGCAAATCCGCAACCCCAACCGCATTTACCCCGGCGATGTATTGCGCTTCAGTTACGACGCCAACGGCCAACCCCAGTTGGAAATCGCCGAGCGGGAGGAAACGCCGTTGCTCAAGCTGTCGCCGGAAATCCGGGTGGAAGAACTCAGCCGGCCCATTCCGCCCGTACCCCGCGACGCTGTCGAATCCTTCCTGACCCGCGCTCTGGTGCTGAGCGATGCACAGTGGAAAGGCGCGCCTTATATCGTGGCCGACGATGACAATCAGATCATCTATGCCGACCGCGACCGGGTTTATGCGCGTGGCGCTATTTTCGACCAGCCGCGCTATCAGGTGTTCCGCCCCAGCGAGCCGCTCATCGAACCGGGTTCGGGCCGTTCGCTGGGTGTTGCCGGCATTTACATGGGTCAGGCGATTCTGGAAAAGGATGCTGACCCGGCCACGCTGGTGCTGGCGAATACCGTCGCGCCGGTCCGCGTCGGCGACCGGCTGTTCCCCTTCGAGGCGGAGACTGAACTTTACAGCTTTGAACCTCATCCTGTCCCACCAGACACCGACGGGTTCATCCTGGTCAATCTTGATCCCGATGTGACCCAGATCACCCAATACAGCAGCGTCGTCATCAATCTGGGCGCACAGGAGGGTCTGGAGCCGGGCCATGTCTTGGCCATTTACGGCAAAGATCGTGAAGTCGAAGATCAGGTGTCGGGCGGAACCATCAAGATACCGGGCGAGCGCTCCGGGCTGGTGATGGTTTACAAAGTGTACGATCTGGTCAGTTACGCGCTGGTGATGCAGGCCGAACGCGCCATTCGCCTGCAAGATCGGGTAACAACGCCCTGAACGACGCGCCCCCGGCTCACGATCCGGCCTGGCTGCTGGCATTGTTGCGAGCGCCGGGCATCGGGCCAGCGCGATTTGCCCGGCTGCTGGAACATTTCGGTTCCGCCGCCGAGGCTTTCGCCGCTGGCCGCGCTGAATGGGTCCGGCTGGATTTGCCCGCCACGGCGCTCGACTATCTGAGCGCCCCGGACTGGCCAGGGGTCGAGCAGGATCTGGCTTGGCTGGAGGAATCCGGCAGTCACCTGCTGGCGCTGGATGATCGGCGCTATCCGCCGTTGTTGCGGCAAATCCCCTACCCGCCGCCGCTGCTGTTTGTTCGCGGCGACCCCGGTTGTCTGCGGGCACCGCAGTTAGCGATTGTGGGCACCCGCAATCCCACCCCCATGGGTCGGGAAACTGCACACAGTTTCGCCGCCTATCTAGCCGGGGCCGGTATGGTCATCACCAGTGGCCTGGCGCTCGGCATCGACGCCGCTGCTCATCAGGGCGCGCTGGCCAGCGGCGGACGGACCATTGCCGTAATGGGCACCAGCCTGGACCGGGTTTATCCCGCCAAGCATCGGGATTTAGCGCACGCCATCGCTGAGCAGGGCGCGCTGGTTTCAGAATTTCCCATTGGCACTTCGCCAGCAGCGAGTAACTTTCCCCAGCGCAACCGATTGATCAGCGGCCTGGCGCTGGGGGTGCTGGTGGTCGAGGCGGCTGCGCAAAGCGGCTCATTGATCACCGCCCGGCAGGCGGTCGAACAAGGTCGCGAAGTGTTCGCCATTCCCGGCTCTATTCACAACCCGCTGGCCAAGGGTTGTCATTCCCTGATTCGCCAGGGCGCGAAGCTGGTGGAAACCGCTGCCGACATTTTGGAAGAACTGGGATCACTGGCGGCGGTGAGCGCTGAGACTTCCACGCTCCCGGTGGAGGCTTCCCCGGCGGCGAATCCACTGGATGATGATTATCGGCAATTGCTGGCGGCGATCGGCGATGAACCGGCCGGCGTGGATTCGCTGGTGGAACGTTGCGGATTGACGGCGGAAGTGGTTTCCTCCATGCTGTTGATTCTGGAACTGGAAGGGTATGTGGCGGCTGTACCGGGCGGCTTGTACTGCCGCCTGAAACCCTGAAATCCGGTTCAGCGGCACCCCGCTGCCCTCGCCAAACGGCGAGGGCTTTGTACTTTAAACGCTGAGTTCCCGCATGAAAGAAAACGTACTGGATGTCTTGATGTATTTATTTCAGAACGCTATGGAAGAGGATGTGGATGTCGATCCTGACCGCGAATCAGTCCAGATGGAATTGCTAGCCGCCGGCTTTCCATCGCGGGAAATCGACCAGGCTTTTGTCTGGCTGGATAGCCTGGTTGATCGCCCATCGCTCCCGCTGCCGGTCAATCCCCGCTCCTATCGTATCTATGTCGCGGCGGAACTGGCCCGACTGGATGTCGAATGCCGGGGTTTTCTATTGCTGCTGGAACAGAGCGGCATTCTCGACCCGGAAACCCGCGAAGGGGTGATCGACCGGGTCATGGCGCTGGAAACCGACGAAATCGATTTGCACCAGTTGAAGTGGATCATCCTCATGGTGCTGTTCAATCAGCCCGGCCAGGAGGAGGCCTACGCCTGGATGGAAAATTTGGTCTTCGACGCCGTCCCCGGCTATCTTCATTAGTCATCGGATTCCTGCGCTACTACGCTACGGGTTGCAGCGAACAGCGCTGCTATCCCGGCCGGATTGTGTTACCGGCAATCCTTCGTTGCTGCTAATCCCGTTGAAGGTCATGAGCAAAAATCTGGTCATTGTGGAATCGCCGGCCAAGGCGAAGACCATCAAAAAATATCTGGGCAAGGATTTCGAGGTGCTGGCCTCGTATGGCCATGTCCGCGATTTGGTGCCCAAGGAAGGCGCGGTCGATCCCGATCACGACTTCGCTATGAAATATCAGCTCATCGACAAGAACGAGCGCCATGTCGAGGCAATCGCCAGAGCGGTGGCCAAGGCTGAAACACTGTATCTGGCGACCGACCCGGATCGGGAAGGCGAAGCGATTTCCTGGCACCTGGCCGAGATTCTCCGGCAACGCGATCTCTTGCGCGACAAGCCGGTACGGCGCGTCGTATTTCACGAAGTGACCCAGCGGGCGATTGTCGATGCTGTGGCCCATCCGCGCGATCTGTCGCTGGACCTGGTTAACGCCCAGCAGGCGCGGCGGGCGCTGGATTACTTGGTCGGATTCAATCTGTCGCCGCTGTTATGGAAAAAGATTCGTCCGGGCCTGTCTGCGGGCCGGGTGCAGTCGCCGGCACTGCGGATGATCGTCGAGCGTGAGGAAGAGATTGAACGTTTCCAGGCGCAGGAATACTGGACGCTGGAAGCGGACGCGGCCAAAGCCGGCCAACCGCTGCTGGCCCGACTGACGGAATATGGCGGGGAGAAGCTGACGCAATTCAGCATCGTCCAGGGCGAACAGGCCCACGCCATGGAGCAGAATTTGTTAGCCGCCGCCCACGCGCAACTTGCTGAATCTGGCATTGCCGCCAACGAAACGGCCATTGGCCGATTGCGGGTCGCCAAGGTTGAGCGCAAGCAGCGCAAGCGCAATCCCGCTGCGCCGTTCACCACTTCAACCCTGCAACAGGAAGCCTCGCGCAAGCTCGGCTTTTCCACCCAGCGCACCATGCGGGTCGCCCAACAATTGTACGAGGGCATCGATATTGGCGGCGGCGCGGTCGGTTTGATCACCTATATGCGCACCGATTCGGTCAATCTGGCGCAGGAGGCGCTCAACGAGATTCGGGCGCTGATCGCCCAGCGCTACGGTGCGAATAACCTGCCAACCAGCCCACGTCTTTTCAAAACCAAAGCCAAGAACGCGCAGGAAGCGCATGAAGCGATTCGGCCCACCGTGGTAACCGTTACGCCGGAATCCATCCGCGCTCATCTCAATGCCGATCAATATGCGTTGTACGAACTGATCTGGAAGCGCACGGTCGCCTGCCAGATGATCCCGGCCACGCTGGACACCGTCGCGGTCGATCTAACCTGCGGCGTGAGCAACCTCTTTCGCGCCACCGGCTCGACCATTGCCGATCCGGGTTTCATGGCGGTCTATCAGGAAGATGTCGATGACCCGCATGAAGAAGAGAGCCGGACCCTGCCACCGTTGAGGCAGGGTGAGTGGGTGGAGTTGTTGGCGCTGCGCCCGGAGCAGCATTTCACCGAACCGCCGCCGCGCTATTCCGAGGCCAGCCTGGTCAAGACGCTTGAAGAACACGGTATTGGCCGGCCTTCGACGTATGCGACGATCATCTCCACCCTGCTGGCCCGCGAATATGCGGTGCTGGACAACCGCCGGTTTAAACCCACTGACATTGGCCGAATTGTCAACCGCTTCCTGACCCAGCATTTCAACCCGTATGTGGACTATGAGTTCACCGCCCGGCTGGAGGATGAGTTGGACGCGGTGGCGCGGGGCGAAGAGGACTGGCTGCCATTGATGCGCGGGTTCTGGGATCCCTTTAAGCAGCGGGTGGATGAGAAAACTGAAAACGTCTCACGGCAGGAAGTCGTGCAAAGCCGGGAGTTGGGAACCGATCCCAAGACCAGCAAGCCAGTGTCGGTGCGGATGGGTCGGTTCGGCGCGTTCGCCCAGATCGGCGTTAAAGAGGATGCCGACAAGCCGCGTTTCGCCAGTCTGCGGCCCGACCAGCGCCTGGACACGATCACTCTGGACGAAGCCCTGGCTTTGTTCCAGTTGCCGCGCGATCTGGGCGCGACGGCGGAAGGCGAACCGATTCAAGCCAACATCGGCCGGTTCGGACCTTATGTGCGCTACGGCAAGAGTTATGTCTCGCTGAAAAACGCCGATCCCTACACAGTCAGTCGCGAACAGGCTTTGGCATTGATCGCTGCTCATCAGGAGGTGCTGGCGAATCGAATCCTGCGGACGTTCCCGGATTCCCCTCTCCAGATTCTCAATGGCCGCTTTGGTCCATATATCACCGACGGCAAGAAGAACGTCCGGGTACCCAAGGGCCGGGAGCCAGAGAGTTTGCGCCTGGACGAGTGCGAAACCCTGGTTCGGGAAGCGCCGGAGAAGAAGAAGCGCGTGGTCCGCCGCCGCACCGCTGCGCCGGTGAAAGCCAAAGCCAAACGGGCCAGCAACGGTTAGTCGCCTGCTGGAATGCCAGGCACATGGACCAATTACGGCTGCATGCCGTAGCCCGCACGATTCACGCCGGCGGCATCGTCGCCTATCCCACAGAAGCCGTTTATGGGCTAGGTTGTGATCCGTGCAATGAGCAAGCGGTACGGCGGTTGCTGGCGCTCAAACGCCGGCCGATGTACAAGGGTCTGATTCTGATCGCCGCCGACTTCGCCCAGCTTGAACCTTTTTTGCAACCCCTTGCTCCTGCCGATCAAGCCCGACTCGTCGCGACCTGGCCGGGTCCATACACTTGGTTAATTCCAGCCCGGACCGCCACGCCACGCTGGTTGCGGGGTCGGCATGACACCCTGGCGGTGCGGGTCACTGCTCATCCGCTCGCGGCGGCACTGTGCCAGGCTTGCGGTCATGCACTGGTTTCGACGAGCGCCAATTTCAGCGGTCGTCCGCCGGCGCGCACTGCGCTGGCGGTGCGCCGGCAACTGGGCCGGACTATTGATGCACTGCTAATCGGCCCTACGGGCGGCGCGGCGAAGCCGACGGAAATTCGGGATTTGCGCAGTGGCCAACGGGTACGCGGGGCTTGATGTAGAGCCGGCTTCCAGCCCGTGCCCGTTTAAGCCGGCTCTACTCTGGCTACAAATGCTTGGCCTGCTCACGCAGGATGAACTTTTGCATCTTGCCGGTCGAGGTCTTCGGCAGGGGGCCGAATACTACCGTCTTCGGCACCTTGAACCGCGCCAACTGACTACGGCAGAACTCGATGATCTCCTCCTCGGTGACATGCTCCATGCCGGCTTTGACGGTGACGAACGCACAGGGCGTTTCACCCCATTTCTCATCGGGCCGCGCCACCACCGCCACTTCCAGCACCGCTGGATGCCGGTACAGCACATCTTCAACCTCAATTGTGGAGATGTTCTCGCCGCCGGAGATAATGATGTCTTTGGAGCGATCCTTGATATCGATATAGCCGTCCTCATGCCAGACCGCCAAATCGCCGCTGTGGAACCAGCCGCCCTGGAACGCCTCATCGGTCGCGGCGGGGTTCTTCAAATAACCCTTCATGACGTTGTTGCCGCGCATAAAGATTTCGCCGATGGTTTCGCCGTCCTTCGCCACCGGTTCGAGGGTCTGGGGATCGGCCACCATCAACGCCTCCAGCATCGGATAGCGCACGCCCTGACGGGATTTCAGCGCCGCCCGTTCCGGCAGGCTCAACTCATCCCATTCGCTGTGCCAGGCGCACACCACCGCTGGCCCATAACTCTCGGTCAGGCCGTAAGTGTGGGTGACATCGAAATTCATTCGCTGCATCCCTTCGATCACCGCCGCCGGCGGCGCGGCACCCGCCGTCATCACTTTCACCGGGTGATCGATGCCGGCCTTCATCTCATCCGGGGCGTTCTTGAGCAGGTTCAACACGATCGGCGCACCGCAGAAGTGGTTGACCTTTTCCCGCTTGATCAGATCGAACACCAGGTCAGCGCGCACCTGCCGCAGGCAGACGTTCACGCCGACCGTAGCGGCGATGGTCCACGGGAAGCACCAGCCGTTGCAGTGGAACATGGGCAGGGTCCACAAATACACCGGATGCAGGCCCATGTTCCACACCATGGCGTTGCTGACCGCGTTCAGATACGCGCCACGATGATGATAGACCACGCCCTTGGGATTGCCGGTGGTGCCGGAGGTGTAGTTCAGGGTAATGGCCTGCCATTCGCTGGCCGGGTTCTGCCAGGCAAATTCCGGGTCGCCCTCAGCCAGCAATGTTTCATAATCCAGCGTTCCCAGCTTCTCGCCACCGACAAACTGCGGATCATCCACATCGACCACCATGGGCCGCTTGGCCACCGGCATTAGCCGCAGCGCCTTGCTGATGGTCTCGGAGAACTCGCGGTCAGTGAACAGGATTTTCGCTTCGCCGTGTTCGAGCATGAACGCAATCGTTTCGGCGTCGAGTCGAATATTCAGCGTATTCAGCGTCGCACCGGACATCGGGACGCCAAAATGCACCTCAAACATTTCCGGGATGTTGGGCAGCATCGCCGCCACCGTATCACCGATGCCGATGCCACGCTTTTGCAGCGCCGAACCTAGTTGCCGACAGCGGGCGTAGATCTGCGCCCAGTCGCGGCGGATATCGCCATGCACCACGGCAGTGTAGTGGGGATAAACCGCAGCGGCGCGTTCGATGAAGGTTAATGGAGTCAGCGGTACGTAATTGGCCGGGTTCTGATCCAGGCTGATTTCATAGATGTTGTGGGCGCTGGCGCTCATAGGGAGTTCCTCCAGAAGTGGTTTGGTTATTGTGGTGTCCAGGGAAGGCCCGTTAACAGCCTTTCCACGTCGGTTTGCGCTTGGCGATGAAAGCGTCGATCCCTTCGCGGGCGTCTTCGCTGTCCATATTGCAAGCCATGGCCTGACTGGCGCAGGCATAGGCTTCTTCCAGCGGCAACCCCAGTTGTCGATAGTACAGTTCCTTACCCATACGGATCGCCAACGGGGACTTGTTGCAGATGGCGTCGGCCAGTCGCCAGATCTCAGCGTCCAGTTGATCCAGCGGCGTGACCCGGTTGATCAGACCTTGGCGCTGAGCCGTCGAAGCATCGATGAATTCACCGGTCAACAGCAGTTCCAGAGCCTGCTTGCGGCCCAGGTTGCGGCTCAACGCCACGCCGGGGGTGCCGCAGAACAGGCCGACATTGATGCCGGAGACAGCGAAACGGGCATTATCAGCAGCGACGGCCAGATCACAGGCAGCGACCAATTGGCAACCGGCGGCGGTGGCGATGCCCTGTACCCGGGCGATAACCGGTTGCGGCAAACGGTTGATGGTCAACATGACCTGTCCGCACTGGGCGAACAGCGCCTGATGAAACGCCCGGTCGGTATTGGCGCGCATTTCCTTGAGGTCGTGGCCCGCACAGAACGCCGGACCACTCCCGGCAATGACCACGACCCGAACCGTCGCATCAGCAGCCACAGCGTCCAGCGCCGCCTGCAAGGCGCTCAACATGGCTTGGGACAGGGCGTTATATTGCTTGGGGCGATTGAGGGTCAGCGTAGCGACGCCCGCTTCGTCCTGGCGCAGAACGAGAACGTCTTCAGCATAGGTGGATGCAGTCATGGTTTGAATTCTCCAGGATGGACAAGGTTGCGATTAATTGTATCGAACTCCTCCGGCGCTGATTGGGATGTTTTATACTCCCGTGCTCTTCTCCTGAGTGTGTCGACTACTGTGAGTCAACTAATTTGAGTCATTGTGATACGGCCATCATCTATATTTTGGACCCGGACGCCGCGTTGCGCGACGCGCTGCGCAGGTTAGTGGAGTCGGTCGGCTTATCCACTTGGGCCTCTGCTGAGGTGGAAGCGTTCCTGATCGCCTATCAGCCAGAGCGTCCGGCCTGTATGCTGCTCGATCTCCGGATTCCAGGGTCTACCAAATCCAGTATCCAGGAAGATTTGCGCGCTCAAGGTGTCGATTTGCCGGTTATCGTGATGACCTATCGCAGCGATGTGGCGACGGCAGTCGCCGCCATGAAGCAGGGAGCAATGGATTTTTTGGAAAAACCGGTGAACGAGCAGTTGCTGTTGGACTGTGTCCATCATGCCGTGGCCGAGGATCGGGTCCGGCGGCGCACTCGGGCATGGCGGCAGGCGTTGCTGGGTCGGTTCTCGACCTTGACCCCGCGCGAGCAAGATATTTTGCAGCGGGTCGCCGAGGGCTTGTCCAACCGGGAGATTGCGGATCGACTGGCATTGAGCCACAAGACCGTAGAAGTTCACCGGGCCAAGGTCATGCAGAAGATGGGCGCCCGTACCCTGTCACAACTGATCCGAATGGCAATGGCCTTGGGCATTCTCAAGCTTTATGACGGAGACGAGTGAGAGGTTTTATCAACATGTGCCTGGTTCTAATGGCCTATCGTTGTCATCCTGGATACGAGCTGCTCGTCGCCGCCAATCGTGATGAATTCCATGACCGACCCACGGCGCCGTTGGCGTTCTGGGAGGATGCGCCAGATCTGTTAGCAGGGCGTGATCTTCAGGAAGGCGGCACTTGGATGGGGATCACTCGCACCGGGCGTTTCGCGGCCATCACTAATTACCGCGATCCCTGCCGGGTGAAATCGGATGCGCCTTCGCGAGGCCACCTGGTCAGCGGCTATTTACAAGGAGATCCACCCGCTGGCGATGCGCTGGAGCGGTTGCGGGCGACCGCTGATCGCTATAACAGCTTCAATCTGTTGCTGGGCGATGAAACCGGCCTGTATTACTACTCCAATCGCGCCGACGAACCCCGGGCGCTGCCGCCGGGATTCTATGGTCTCAGCAATCACTTGCTGGATACGCCCTGGCCGAAACTAAAACGAGGTCTGGCAATGCTGCACCGTTTGCTGGAACGACGGCGCGACCCGGCCCCGGATGATCTGTTGCAAATACTGACAGATCGCACCTTGGCTCCGGATGCGGAACTGCCACAAACCGGCGTGCCACTGGAGTGGGAACGGTGGCTGTCAGCGATCTTTATCGACGCGCCGGGCTATGGCACTCGCTCATCGACAGCGTTGCTGGTGGATAGCGGCGGCAACGCCTGTATGGCTGAAACGACCTGGTCTGACGCCAGCCGCCGTGAGTTTCAGTTGAACTGGCCGGCCCGGTCAACGTGAGCAGTTCCGCTTGTTTGAGTCAAGCCGGATCGGCTATTCTTGGCCTTGTCCGCTTTCCTGGCCCCGGTAGCTCAGTTGGATAGAGCGCACCCCTCCTAAGGGTGAGGTCACAGGTTCAATTCCTGTTCGGGGCACCACCCACCAAGCAGCTCGGTCATAACCTTCAACGCGCCCGGATTCGGCCACCGGGGTCAAAACGCCAGGGTGCTTCGATCCGCAACAAATCGATTTCCTGGCGCAATTCGGGCGGAAACGGCGAATAAGGTGCAGCCAATTCCACAATCCGCTGGGCCGCTCGGTCAAGTTCCTCATTACCTGAAGAACGAATCACTCGCACCGCCTGCAAACGACCATCGGCGTGGATCGCTACCTCCAGCGATGGCCCGGCGCTCGTATTCAACCGCCGGGCAACGTCCGGAAAATTCATTTCCCCCACCCGTATGATCTTGCGCTCCCAGCCAGCGGCGTAGAACCCTGCTGCTGAGCGGGTATCAGTCCTGCTGACTCGCTGGACACGCACGCCAACCGATTCCTTACGCTGTTGCTCGGTTTCCAGGCTGGCGATCTGGTCGAGCAGGGCGGTGCTGTCCAACGGGCCGCGCGCCGGTGCGACCCGGGCGGAGCTACGACTTCGTTCGGCATTTTGCGAACGGCGGGCAACTGGCGCCGCTGCTGGTTTGATCGGCGCCGCCGGTTTCGGCAACGACAGGTCATCCGTGCGTGGCTGGGGCCTCGACATCGGCTTGGACATCGACGGAGTCGCCGGCTTTGGTATGGATTTAACCGCCGGGGGGGATTTTGGGGCCGGTTTGGCAATTGGCGTCGGCTGTGGTTTCGGCGTTGGCGTGACGACCGGCTTAGGCTGTGGTTTCGGTGTTGGGGCGGCGACCGGCTTAGGTCGTGGTTTCGGCGCCGCTTCCACAACAGTCGTTTCCGGCAAGGCTGGCTTGGGCGGCGCAGGCGGAAGCCATTCCATCAACACCGGTTCTGCCGGCGGCGCCATCAGTGCGGGTTCCAACCTCGCCAGTCGCATCTCGAACGACGGCAGCGTGGCCTGCGGGAATGATCGCCGCCAGTCCGCCGAGACGCCGAACAACAGCGCGGCGTGCAAGCCGAACGCCAGCAACAACGCCAACGCCAGCCGACCTTGATCGGGAGCGTGGCGAAACGCCCTCATACCGGCCTGACGCCAGTCAGCGTTGTAACTGCCGTTCAATGGCTGCCATCAAGTCATCGCCGATATTCAACCCAAACTGCGCATCCAATTCCCGGGCGCAGGTCGGGCTGGTGACGTTGATCTCGGTCAAATAATCACCGATTACATCCAGTCCGACAAACAGCAATCCCATCTCCCGCAGCGTCGGCGCTACCTGCTCGCAAATCCAGCGATCGCGTGCGTTCAGCGGAATGCCTTCGCCGCGCCCGCCCGCCGCCAGATTGGCTCGCGTCTCCCCCGCCTGCGGAATTCGCGCCAACGCATAGGGAATCGGCTCGCCATCAATCAGCAAAATGCGCTTGTCGCCGGCCACGATCTCCGGAATGTAGCGCTGCGCCATGGTCAACCGCCGGCCATGCCCGGTCAGCGTCTCCAGAATCACGTTCAGATTGGGATCATCTTCCCGCAGCCGGAACACCGACGCCCCACCCATGCCATCCAGCGGCTTGACCACCATATCGGTCTGTTCACCCAGGAATGCTTTGAGTCGCGCCGGTTCCCGACTCACCAGGGTCGGGGGACCACACTGGGGAAAATGCAGTGCGAACAGCTTTTCATTGGCGTCGCGCAGGCTGCGGGGTTTATTCACCACCAGGACGCCGCTTTGCTCGGCCAATTCCAGCAAATAGGTGGTATAGATGTACTCCATATCGAAGGGCGGATCCTTGCGCATCAGGATGACATCCAGTTCCGCCAGGGACAGCTCCTGTTCGCCGTGGAACGCAAACCAGCCACTCTTATCGTCTCGAACGCTCAACTTTCGGGAGCGCCCGAACGCCTTGCTGCCACGAGCGTAAAGGTCGGCCTGTTCAAAATAATGCAGCGCCCAGCCGCGCGCTTGTGCGGCCAGCAGCATGGCGAACGTGGTGTCCTTCTTGATAGTGATCGTGGCGATGGGATCCATCACTACGCCGATTTTGAGCGTCATGGTCATCTGTCCGTCAGGTTGCGCGAGTCTGAACCTATCAACGACTTGAATGTTTGTACCGCCTCTGCATACAAAGATTCCCGGTTCTGTCGTGGCGTTGTGATGAGTAGTATGCTAAATATCATGCTAAAAAAACCAATCTTCCGTCGCAGCCCAGCGCGGTGCTGATAAAATCGGCCAGCGAGAGCATCAAATCCCCTCCGGATTTGGTACGAAGCGACAGATTCTGAATCCCGTCTCCAGAGGACAGTGATTGTGGCAGATGCGGCAATACCCCCCTCCCAAGCGTCTCCGCCGTCGCATCCCTTCGATGTGTTGCTGCGGCTCGACCAGCGCAGCCGCGAACGGACACCGGTCAAGGAAACTGGTGCGCAGCTTTCGGAGATTCGCGGCAGGCTGGCGTTACGCCTCGCCGGTTGGAACCTGCTATTCTCCATGGATGATGTGGCCGAGATCATCCCGGTGCCGCGCATTATTACCCGAGTGCCTGGGGTCAAGCGCTGGCTGCTGGGTATCGCTAATCTGCGCGGCAAGGTGATCTCGGTTTCGGATTTGCGGGATTTTCTGATCGACCGGCCCACCACGCGACTGCCCGGCAGCCAGATCGTCGTGTTGCGCTCCGGTGAATGGGACTACGGCCTGCTGGTGGATGAAATCATTGGTATGAGACACTTCGGACCACAACATCGATTGCCCTCACTGGACGAGCTGGAGGCGAACCTGCGCCCCTATGTGATTGAGGCGTTTCTAAACGAAAACCTGCACTGGTTGGCGTTCAATGCTGGCAAGTTATTGACAGATAGTCGATTTTTGAATGCCGCTAACTAAGCAACAACGGTGAGAACCGGTTCCTTTCGGAGTTTCTGTCGGACGCACGGGTAGGGCCATGGAATTTTGTGTGATGAGAAATAACAATGCGTAACTCGCGAAATCATTCAGCGTTAAAAAGCTTTTCTGTCACTTATCTGAGTCTACTCAGCGCTCTAGTGTTGTTTATCGTGCTGATGGGCGTCATTTTCATCCTGCTGGCGCAACAGAACGAACGGAGCGAAGCCCAGTTCAATCTGACCAGCGAACAGCGCTTGCTGTCGCGCGCTGCAGTGACGGAAGCTCTCGAAGCGGCGCGCGGCAAGGAAAGCGCCTTTGCCCGGCTCAAGAACACCCGCGACCGCTTCGAGCAGATTTTGAAAGATCAGCGTAACGGCGTTGCCGCCCTGCCGCCGACGGCACCCGCAATCTTGCCAGCCCTGGATGAACTGGACAACCTCTGGAAGCCGGTTCGGGGCGAAATCGATATCATTCTAGCTGGGCGTGAACCGGTGGTGTCGACCAACAACTTCGTGCCACTGCTGGAAGACTCGCTGACGCGGATAAACGGACTGTCTGATGATATCGCCAAGAGCCTGTCCAACAACCGAGGCGATGCCCGGCAGGTGTACCTGGCTACCAAGCAACTGCAATTGGGTGAGCAAATCGTCAGCGATCTCAAGCGGATGTTGACCGAGGGCGGCCTGAGCGCCGCAGTGGCGGCCGACCGGTTTAGCCGCAGCGTCAACCTGTTTGGCCGGGTGCTCAAAGGGATGCGGGAGGGCGATACCCGCGTAACCCTCCCCGATAGCGCCAGCAAGCTGACCGATCTCGCCGACCTGTTCAAATCCCTGGAGGCCGAAACCGCCCGTATCGTCGAGAAAGCGCCTGAACTGGTCAAGGTGCAAAACGCTGCGCAGGGTGTCGCTGACAAGGGCGATGCCCTGCTGGAAGCAGCCACCCGACTGCTGGAGGCCTATACGACGCAAAGCCGCCAGGTTCATCTGCTTGGCGTCCCGCTCAGCTATCCGATCGCTTATTTTCTCGGGATCATCGCCCTATTTCTGCTGCTCACGCTGCTGTATGTGCAGAACCGCGAAAGCCGCCGGCAGTTGGTCGATGCCGAACAACGCAAGCAGGAAACTGAAGAGCAGAACCGCCGCAACCAGGACGCGATCCTGCGATTGCTGGATGAACTGGGCAACTTGGCTGAGGGCGATTTGACCGTTCAAGCCAGCGTCACCGAGGACATCACTGGTGCCATCGCTGACTCGGTCAATTACGCCATCGAGGCCCTGCGCGACCTGGTGTCGACCATCAATAGTACCTCCGGGCTGGTCGCTGCCGCGGTGCAGGAAACCAGCGCTATCGCCGACCGGTTGGCCAAATCCAGCGAGATTCAGGCCCGGCAGATCGAAAACGCCAGCGCCACGGTCATGCAAATGGCGCAGTCCATGGACGAGGTGTCCTCCAAAACTGCGGCTTCCGCCGAGGTGGCGGAAAAATCCGTGGGCATCGCTCACGAGGGCGGCGACCGGGTGCGGCGCACCATCCACGGCATGAACGCCATCCGCGAGCATATTCAGGACACCTCCAAACGCATCAAGCGGCTGGGTGAATCCTCACAGGAAATCGGCGACATCGTGGCGCTCATCAACGACATTGCTGACCAGACCAACATCCTGGCGCTCAACGCCGCCATTCAAGCCTCGGCGGCTGGCGAGGCCGGGCGCGGCTTTGCAGTGGTCGCCGACGAAGTGCAGCGGTTGGCGGAGCGCTCCAGCAACGCCACCAAGCGTATCGAAACTCTGGTGAAGACGATTCAGGCCGACACGAACGAAGCGGTCATCTCCATGGAAAAAAGCACCGGCGAAGTGGTCGGCGGCGCTGGGCTGGCGGAAAAGGCCGGCGAAGCGCTAGAAGAGATCGAAAAAGTGTCCGCCAGACTGGCTGAACTGATCGACGAGATTTCCAAATCCGCCGGCCAGGTGTCCGAAATGGCCTCGCGGGTGTCGAGCGCCATGATCTCCATCAACGAAATCACCGGCCAAACCGCCGAGAGCAGCGTGGCCACCGCCTCGGCCATTGGCAAGCTGAATCAGTTGGCGCAGGAACTGCGTCAGTCGGTAGCGGGCTTTCGGCTGCCTGATTGAGCATGCTGACGTGACTGGATTTCACCAGTGCATTTCAGGTAACAACGGACTGGACGGTTTTTTCGCGGGGAGGAGATAGCGTGATCACATCGCGTCGCATCACCGATAACCCATTGGGCTTTCTCAAGGATGATTTACTGCTGGCCTTGCGACGGATCCAAATCAATCTGGATGCCTGCGATGAAGAGCCGGCGGATTCAGCGGCGCTGGAAGCGATGGTCGATGCCATCGATCAGGTTCGCAACCCGCTGGCCGTCCTGGAACATCGGGATGCAGTGGCCCTGCTGGACGAGATGCGCGCCACCGTCCTGGAAGGCATGCGCAACGTGCTCCTGGATACTGCATTGCTGCAGCAGGCTGCCCAACAGCTAACGGTCTATCTGGAAACCTACCTGTCCCCAGGCAACCGGCAGGCAAGTCCCGGCTTGCTGATGGAAACCACCACGGCCTTGCGTCAGGCGCGCCAGAGCGACGCCGCCGAGCCAGACCGGATGGAGTCCTCTACCGGTTTGCGTGACCTGCGCCATCTCTTGGAACGGCTTCAGCGCACCGTCGCTGAGAAAGTGGAGAAAGCCGCTGAAGAAGCAGTTTCCTGGGAAGCCCTGCAGGAGGATTTGCCCATCCTCCGCCAGTTGATTGCTGAACGGGGTTGGAACCGCGCTACCCAGATTCTCGAACGTCTGAGCCGGATCGTTAGCGCACTCGCCACCGGCGGCGCAGAGCATTACGGGGTGCTGGTCAGCGGCGTTTGCGCCGAAGTCCTGGCGGGTTTGAGCTATTCGCTGGAATCACTGGGCAATGGCGTCCCGGCAGCGACGACGGTGTTGAGCAGCGCCGAAGCGCAGTTGGCGCAACTGGATACCCTACTCGGGTTGCCTGCTGAACTGGGAGCTACCCCGAAACCTCCGCTACGCGCGCCGCCAACCACGGAGCTGACGAGCAACCTGATCCTTCCCGATTTGCCGGAGTTTGATGCGCCGGGCGCTGCGTCATCGCAATTCTTGCCAACTCCGATGAAGTCCGTACCGACAGCGGATATCGAATTTCCGGACTTTGCATTGACGCCGCTCGATTCATCTATCGCGGAGACGCCGGTGGTCGTCAGGGATATGTCGCAACAGGCTTCGCTCGAAGAATCTATTAATAAGACGCCAACGGTAATCGCCGGCGAAGCACCGGATTGGGTCTTGCCTCGGCCTGAAGACCCTTCGGAAACAGTCGGAACGAGTACGGAAGGCTTGATCAACCTGATTGGGCTGGATAATACCGATCCAGAATTCGTCGAGGTTTTCCTCGAGGAAGCACGCGGCGAATTGGCGGCCATTCGGGAGCAGTTGGCCCTTTGGCGGAGCGATTTGACTGATCGCCAGGCGTTGATCGCCATCCGTCGGGCGTTCCACACCCTCAAGGGTAGTGGGCGCATGGTCAGCGCTATGGCGATCGGCGATTTTGCCTGGGAATTCGAAAGCCTGTTGAATCAGGTGCTGGAGGGCAGTCTACCCGCCCACCTGGAGATCATCGATGTCACCACCGCTGCCGTCGAGACTCTGTCGCCACTGGTGGGTGCGGCGCCGCTGCGCGGGAACGAACTGGAGACCTTGGCAGCTCTGGCCGCGCAGGCGCGGGCGTTGCCACAAAGCCTGCTGGCCGCGCCAGAATCTGCATCGGTTGCTACGCCAGAACGGCGTGAACCGGCGGTCGAAGCGGAGTCCGAGACGATGCTGTCTACCCGGATCATCGCGCCAGACATGGATGCAGAGTTCGTCGAGGTCTTTCTCGAAGAAGCGCACGGCGAACTGGCGGTTATTCGCGAGCAGTTGGTGGTCTGGCGGGCAAATTTCGAGGATCGCCAGGCGCTGACTATCCTGCGCCGGGCGTTTCATACTCTCAAAGGCAGCGGGCGTGTGGTCGGGGCGACAGCGATCGGCGATTTCGCCTGGTGTTTCGAAAATCTTCTGAATCAGATAGTTAACGGTACTGTGACGGCATCGCCGGCAATGGCCGATCTGCTCGACGAAGCGACTGCTGTGCTGGATGCGCTGCTCAGTAAAGAGGCGCTGGCCGATGAGGCATTCAAACAACTGCCGGGCCTGACCGCCCGTGCTGAGGCGCTGTCACAGGCAGTGCCGGCCGCTACGCCTCCGTTGGTCGAAGCGCTTGAAGCGGAAGCATCGATCAAATCCGTTGCTATCGAGGTGCCGCCGCCTGAAGCGCTTCCTGTTGAAGGCGTTACGCCGGTCAAGACAGCGATTCCAGAGCCGGTCATGGCCCTGGCGATCGATGTGGAACTGGCGCAGGTTTTCCAATACGAAGCTGCCGAGATTCTTGATGCCAGCGACGCTATCCTGCAACGATTGGGCGCTGAGCCGGGCCACACTGGATTGCTGAACGACTTGCGCCGGGGTATGCATACCCTGAAAGGCAGTTCGCGGATGGCCGGCATCATGACGGTCGGCGATCTGGCCCACGCTGCTGAATCGGTGCTGGATGCGCTGGGTAAGGGGTTGGGTCAGGCAACGCCGGTGGTGCTCGATACCCTGCAGCATGCTTTGGACCGTTTGAATCAGATGCTGGCGGAAGCTGCCAGTGGCGTGAATCCGGCGGCTGCAACCGAGCTGATTCATGATCTGCACCGGTTAGCTGATACGGTGACCACCGGCGAGCAGCCAGACGCTCGGCCGGTCGGCGTTCTGGAACCGGCGGCAGCGGTCGTGGAGCCGGTTTCGTTCCGGGCCATGACCGAACTCGATCAGGAACTGGTGCAGGTCTTTCAGATCGAGGCCGGCGAGATTCTCGACTCCAGCGATACCATCTTGCAGCAATTGCGCGGCCAACCGGATAGCGTCGAGTTGCTGAATGATCTGCGCCGCGAAATGCACACTCTCAAGGGCAGTTCGCGGATGGCCGGTTTCATGACCGTCGGCGATGTCGCCCACGCTGCCGAAGCGGTGCTGGACGCTCTGGGCAAGGGCGTCTTGAAAATGTCCGCGTTGGTATTGGACCAAGTGCAGAGCGCCATGGATGGTCTGCATCAGATGTTGGCCGGGATTCTAAGCGGCGTACAACCCGTGACCCGCCCCGAGTTGATCAACGCATTGCATGACGTGCTGAGTAGCCAATCCGCAGAACGGCTCAAGCCAGCGGCACCTGCGCCCGTCGCGTTGACCGCGCCCATGGCGATTCTTGCGGCGCGTCGTCCCGCCGAACCGCCCGCTGCCGCGCCGACGGACGCTATCCGCGTCAGTGCCGCGTTGTTGAATACCTTGGTCAACCAGATGGGCGAGAGTAGCATCTTCCGCGCCCGTATCGATCAGGGCATCAGTGCGATGGGTAACAACCTCAATGACCTGGAGCAAACCATCACCCGCTTGCGTCGCCAGGTCACCCATCTGGCCACTCAGGCTGAGGCGCGCATTCAATCCCGTCAGGATCAAGGCACGAAAGCGCATCAACAGGAATTTGATCCGCTGGAACTGGATCGCTTCACCGAATTGCAACAAGTCAGCCGGTCATTGATGGAAATCGCCGACGACTTGGGCAATGTCGGCAATACGCTGGGCGAGCACGCCCGGGAGATCACCACGCTGCTTGATCAGCAGGGCAAGGTGAACAAGGAAATCCAGCAAGGGCTGATGCGCACTGGCATGGTGCGCTTCGGCAGCGTCATTCCCCGACTGCGCCGGGTTGTGCGGCAGGCATCCCAGGATTTGGGCAAGCGTGCTGAACTGCTGGTCGGCGGTGAGGAAGCGGAGGTCGACCGCACAGTGTTGGAGAGCATGTTGGCGCCGCTGGAGCACATGCTACGCAATTCCCTGGCGCATGGTATCGAAGCGCCGGAGCAACGTCGGACGGCGGGCAAGCCCGAAATTGGTACGATCGCGCTCAGTCTGCGCCGGGAAGGCGCGGAATTGGTGCTGGAATTGAACGATGACGGCGCAGGCCTCAATTTCGCGGCGATCCGTACTAAGGGGGAAGAAAAAGGCTTGTTATTGCCGGGACAGCCGGCGACCCCGGAGGAACTGATTGCTTTGCTGCTGCGCCCCGGATTTTCCACTGCCGTTACCGTCACCCAAGTCTCCGGGCGCGGCGTCGGCATGGACGTAGTCAATGAAGCCATCCGTGCCATGCGCGGCGCATTATTAATCCAGACCGACCCTGGCCAAGGCACCCGTTTCATTATCCGTTTGCCCTTCTCGCTGGCGGTCACGCAGGCGCTGTTGGTGCAGGCTGGCGAGGGCGTGTTCGCTATTCCCCTGCTGAGCATCGAAGTGGTGACCCGGCTCAAGGAGAGCGAGTTCCAGGCCTATCTGACCGGCGAGCCGGTGCAGCATCCATACAGCGATCGCCATTATCCAGTGCATAATCTCGGTATTCTGGTCAGCAGCGAGCACGTCCTGCCCTTTGAGGAAGTCAAGGATCGCCGCCCGCCGACACTGTTGTTCCGCAGTGCGGAAGCCAGCGCCGCCCTGCAAGTTGAAGCGGTGATGGGCAACCAGGAAATTATCGTCAAGCCGATCAGCCCTCAGTTTAACGGCGTGCCGGGTATTTCCGGGGCGACGGTGCTGGGCGACGGTCGGGTGGTGGTGGTTTTGGAACTGGCGGCGTTGGTACGTAACATCGGTTCCCAGCGCCAGAAGCAGATGGAAAGCCGCGCCCTGCGGGCGGCGCGTCAGGAGGCCCGCCAAGAGAAATTCACCATTATGGTCATCGACGACTCGATTACCATGCGCAAGGTGACAGCGCGCATTCTGGAGCGCCATAACATTCATGCGATCACCGCCAAGGACGGTCTGGACGCCGTGGCCATGCTGCAAACTCAGGTGCCTGATCTGGCGATTTTGGACATCGAAATGCCGCGCATGGATGGCTTTGAAGTAGTTGCCCATGTCCGTAATCAGAGTAATCTTCGGCATTTGCCGATCATCATGGTCACTTCGCGCAGCGGTGAAAAGCACCGCGAGCGGGCCATGAGTCTCGGGGTCAATGACTACCTGACCAAGCCCTATCAGGAAGATCAGTTGATGGAATCGATTCGCAACATCCTCGGCGAACGCGCCCTGGATTTGATGACCTGATACCCGCAAATGGATAATCTCCGTTGTCTCCTCATCACCGTCCAGGGTGGACAAGTGATCCTGCCCAATAGCCTCGTCGTCGAGGTTTTGCCCTTCGCCACGCCCTTGCGCATCGAATCGGCTCCCAACTGGGTGGTCGGGGCCATGCTGTGGCATAACCTGACGACTCCCTTGATCAGCCTGGGACGGTGGATTTTTAGCGTGGCGCCGGATGCCGATCTCAATTCCCGGGTGATCATTGTCAACACCCTGGGCGCTGATTCCCGGTTGCCACATTTCGGCATCCTGGGCACCGCCGCGCCGCGCCCGCTGAACCTGCAACGCCAAGATATCGATCAGGATCGGGAAATCGCCGAGGCTGAGCAACAACGGCCGGGCGTCCTGAGCTGGGCGCGCTATCAGGATCAGTCAGTGCTGATTCCCGATATGGACGCGATTGAGGCGGTACTACAACCGCTGGTGCGGCGGGCCTGACCGGTGCGGAGTCGACGTCTGACGTTTCCATGCGGTTAAGCAAGATCAAGCTGGCGGGGTTCAAGTCATTCGTGGACCCTACGGTGCTGCATTTGCCCGGTAACCTGGTCGGCGTGGTGGGTCCTAACGGTTGCGGCAAATCCAATATCATCGACGCTGTGCGCTGGGTGATGGGCGAAAGCTCGGCCCGCAGCCTGCGCGGCGAGACGATGAGCGATGTGATTTTCAACGGTTCCGCCAGCCGCAAACCGGTCGGCCAAGCATCCATCGAACTGGTGTTTGACAACAGCGCCGGCCGTCTGGGCGGTCCCTGGGCCAGTTATGCCGAAATCGCGATCCGGCGGCTGGTCGGTCGTGATGGCCAGTCCAGCTATTTTCTGAATGGCAGCCGTTGTCGTCGCCGCGACATTGCCGACATTTTCCTGGGCACCGGACTGGGGCCGCGCAGCTACGCCATTATTGAACAGGGCATGATTTCGCGGGTGGTCGAGGCCCGACCGGAGGATTTGCGACTGTTTCTGGAAGAAGCAGCAGGCATCTCCAAATACAAGGAGCGTCGCCGCGAGACTGAGACCCGTATTCGTCATGCCCGGGAAAATCTCGACCGGCTCAATGATGTGCGCGAGGAATTAAACCGGCAGCTTCAACACTTGCAACGCCAGGCTAAGGCTGCCGAACAGTACCGCGATTATCGTGCCGAAGAACGCCGGTTGCGGGCGGAATTATTGACCTTGCGCTGGCGCACCCTGCACGATGAAATGCAAGATCACGAGCAAGCGGTGCGCCAGCAGGAAACGGCCCTGGAGGCGCTGTTCGCTGAACAGCGCCGGCTGGAGACGCTAATGGAAACTGGCCGGGCGCGACGGGCGGATTACAACGAGGCGTTCAATGCCGCCCAAGGGCGTTATTACCAGGCGGGCGCTGAAATCAGCCGGCTGGAACAGTACCTGCAGCATCAGCGGGAATTGCAACGTCGGCGCGACGAGGACTGGCGACAGACGTTGCTAGCGCTGGAACAGGTCGAGACGCAATGGGCGCTGGACCGGGAACAACGGGATGAATTAGCCGTGGCTCTGGCGGAGGCTGAGCCGGAACGAGCGCGATGGCTGACCGACGAGACGGAAGCTGACGCGGCATTGTCGGCGACTGAAGCCGCTTTGCGGGAAGGTCAGGGTGATTGGGAGGATTTCAACCGGCGTCACGGCGAAATCCAGCGGCAGATCGAAGTGGAGCGCACCCGGATCGAACATCTGGACCGGCAATTGTTGCAGGGTGAACGCCGGCTGGAACGGCTGCGCTTTGAACAGGAGCAGTTGGCCAGTGCAGACCTGGAAGAACAACTGGTCGAACTGCGGGAAATGGAACAGTCAATTGCTGAGGTGTTGCGCGGCGCTCAGGAGCAACTGGCGCAAACCGAGGTTGAGCTAAATGCCACCCGGGAAGTCCGTCAGCAGGTGGATCAACAACTGCGGGCTACGCAGGAACGGTTGCAGACCGAACGGGGCCGACTGACCTCGTTGAATACGCTCCAAGAGGCGGCGCTGGGCCGGCATAAGGGTGGTGTGAACGATTGGTTGCATACCCAAGGGTTGGCTGATACGCCTCGCCTGGCAGAGCAACTGAATGTGGAATCCGGCTGGGAGGCAGCAGTGGAGGCGACGCTGGCCGGCTGGCTGGACGCGATCTGCGTTTCCGACCTCGATGAACCGGCATCTGCTGCGCACACCGCACTGTCCCACGGTCGGCTGACGCTGTTCGAACCACCGTTATCTCCCCCTCCCCCCAGCCCCCTCCCACGAGGGGAGGGGGGGCCGGACCACACTCCCTCTCCTCTCGTAGAGAAAGGGGAATCCGACTATACTCCCTCCCCCCTCGTGGGGGAGGGTCGGGGAGGGGGAGCGTTAGCCGCGCGAATTCAAGCACCATGGCCGCTGATGGGCCTAGTGGACGGAGTGCAAACCGCCGCTAATCTCACCGAGGCCTTGGCGAACCGCCCGGGCTTGCGGGAGGGCGAAACCCTGGTCACGCCGGAAGGCATCTGGTGCGGTCGCCATTGGCTGCGGTTGCGGCGTGGCGCTGAGGAGAATGGCGTACTGGCCCGTGAGCGGGAAATTCGCCAACTGGAAGTGGCGCTGGACGGGGATGCGCTGGAGGTTGAACGACAAACCGTGCAACTTAGCCAACTGCGCGATCAGCAACGCGAACTGGAACAGCAGCGCCGCGACGGGCAACAGGCGGTTAATCAGGGCCATCGTGATCAGGCCGGTGCTCAGGCGGCGGTCAATACGGCGCAGGCCCGCTGGGAACAGGCCCGCGCCCGCACCGAGGCGCTGGTCGGGGAACAGGCCGAACTGGATGATCAATGCGAACAGGATCGGGAACAGGTGCAACTGGCCCGATTGCGGCTGGAAGAAGCGTTGCTGACTCTGGAGGGTCTGCGCACAGAGCAGACGGAACTGAGCGCCCGCCGGGAGCGGTTGCAGGTGGAACACCGGCAATGTCGCGCCCGCATCGAAACAGCCCGGCAAGCGGCAACCCGGCAAGCGGCGACGTTGGAAGGGCTGCGGGTGCAGGTCGCTTCTGCTGACCGGGCGCTGGAACGTTTGGACCTTCAGCAACGCCAGTTACAGGAACGGCGTGACCGATTGGCTATGGAACGAACCGCGGACAGCGATGAACTCCTGGCGGCGGCGGGAGATGAATTAGCGGACTGGCTGGAAACCCGACTGGCGGTTGAGGCAGAACTGGGTGAAGCCCGCCGGCGATTGGAGGCTCAGGATGCCGAACTGGCTGCGGGCGAACAGGGCCGCGGCCGCTGCGAGCGGCAGGCTGAGGCCCAGCGCCGACAGATCGAGGAGCAGCGGTTAGCGCTGGGTGAGGCGCGCGTCAAGCAGCAAAACCTGCGTGAACAGTTACAAGAGTGGGAGACTACCCCGGAAACGGTGTCGCCGACACTGCCGGCAACCGCGATTGAAAGCGATTGGCTAGCGCGGCTGGAACAGGTGGAGCGGCGCATCCAGCGGTTGGGGGCGATTAACTTGGCGGCGATAGAAGAGTTCGCCCAAGCCTCGGAGCGCCAACAATATCTCGATGCCCAGAATGCCGATTTGCTGGAAGCGCTGACTACGCTGGAAGACGCGATCCGCAAGATCGATCGCGAAACCCGCGCCCGGTTTCGCGAGACGTTCGAGCTGGTCAACGCCGGTTTGCAGGAATTATTTCCTCGCCTGTTCGGTGGCGGTGAAGCTCATCTGGAATTGACCGGCGAAGATGTGCTGGATGCCGGGATCGCCATCATGGCCAAGCCGCCCGGCAAGCGCATCGGTTCGATCAGCCTCATGTCCGGCGGGGAAAAGGCGCTCACTGCGGTCGCCCTGGTGTTCGCCATTTTCCAGCTCAATCCAGCGCCCTTCTGCCTGCTGGATGAGGTGGACGCCCCCCTGGATGAGGCCAATGTCCGGCGCTTCGGGTCGCTGGTCCAGGATATGGCGGCGCGGGTGCAGTTCATTTTCATCACGCATAATAAGGCGACGATGGAAATCGCCCAGCATTTGGCGGGCGTCACCATGCAGGAACCAGGTGTGTCTCGGCTAGTCGCAGTCGATGTCGCGGAAGCCGTGCGCTTGGCCGGGGTCGGTTAGGCGGATGGGCAACAGGATTTCAGTATCAGCCGCCACCCTCCTACAATAGGCTTGAAACAGGCAAACAACCGGGCTTTCGACTCATGGAAATGTTGGACAAAACACAATTGCAATGGCTATTGACGGGCATCGGAGCGGTCGTCGTGGCCCTGATCTATCTGTGGGGCATGCGCAGCCGCATTAAGGAAGGCATCCGCAAACGTCGACGCCGGCCCACCGAGGGCAACGAACCCGTGCTGGGTAGCGCAACAGAACCTATGTCGGAGGACTTGCTGGTAGATGCCCATGACTTTGGCGAACTGGGACGCATCACTCCAGACCATCATCTGGCGGGCAAGGTGCTGGTCGATGTCGAAATCCGGCCGATTTTGCGCCAGGAAAGTCCACCGATCGCCGAGGCGAATGCCCAACCTTCGCCGATGGTTGTGGAGCTGACCCGCGAGTTGCGTCGGGAACCGGCCATCCCGGCACCGCCAAAGATGACTGTCGCCTTAACCGTGATCGCGCCGCGCGGGCAGTCCTTCAAAGGCGCCGCCATTCAGGTGGCGGCCCATGAATTGGGCTTCCAGCTCAGCGCCCTGGGCTTATTCGATTACGGCCCGGAAGACGATAGCGATCCGATTTTCAGCATGGCGCATTTACGTAAACCGGGTTCGTTCGATCTAAAGATGCTCGATGATCTGGCGACGCCGGGGCTGCTACTGTTCATGAATCTGCCCGGTCCGCTGGAGGAGATGCAAGCGCTGGAACGGTTGGTGGTGGCGGTGGATCAACTGGCGCAGAAACTGGGGGGAATGATCTGTGACGAACGCCGTAATCGTTTGACCAATCAGGGACTCATGCATCTGCGCAGCGAGGTTGCTGAATTCCAGCGGCAGCGGCGGATTTGGGCTCAGTCATCCGGGTGATGCATCAGGAAAACACGGCGATGGCTTCTAACCCTTTATGGACTCGCGCTGCTCAACTGCGAGAGCAGTTGCATAAACATAACTTCCTTTATTATGTCCTGGATCAGCCGGAAATCCCCGATGCCGAGTACGACCGGCTGTTCCAGGAGTTGCGGGATCTCGAAGCCGCGCATCCGGAGCTGGTCACGCCCGATTCACCGACGCATCGCGTGGGCGGTCAACCCCTGGAGGCGTTTGCGCCGGTACGGCATACCGTTCCGATGCTATCGATCCACACCGAGACCAGTGCCGGTGGCGCGGCGGCCTTTGACGCCCAGGTGCGGCGCAGACTCGATCTGGGCAAGGATGCGCCGCCCATTGAATATATCTGTGAACTCAAATTCGACGGTTTGGCCGTCAATTTGCGTTACGAAAACGGCATCCTCACGCAAGCAGCCACGCGCGGCGATGGGGAAATTGGCGAGGAGGTGACGCAGAACGTCCGCACCATTAAAACGGTGCCGTTGCGGCTGCAAGGCGCTGCCCCCGAAGTCCTGGAGGTGCGCGGCGAGGTTTACATCAGTCGCCCCGACTTTGAACGCTATAACGCCCAGCAACGAGCCGCCGGGCGGCCGACGCTGGTCAACCCGCGCAATGGCGCAGCCGGCAGCCTCCGGCAACTCGATCCGACACTGACGGCGCAGCGGCCATTGTCCTTTTTTGCCTACGGTCTGGGCGAAACGCGGGGCTGGACAGCACCGGCCACGCATAGCGCAGTTCTCGACGTGCTGGCGGCTTGGGGCTTGCCGGTGAGCAGCGAGCGCACGGTGACGCAGGGCGCCGAGGGTTTGCTCGCATTTCACCGGGTGATTGCCGAAAAGCGCGATGCCTTGCCCTTCGATATCGATGGCGTGGTGTACAAGGTCAACCGTCTGGACTGGCAGCAGCGGCTTTGGCGACAGCAACAGCGACAAAATCTCCTCGCTCGCGAGCCACACTGGGCCATCGCGCATAAATTTCCGGCTCAGGAAGAACTGACGGTGGTCGAGGCCATTGAGGTTCAGGTCGGGCGCACGGGAGCGCTGACCCCGGTGGCGCGGCTCAAGCCGGTGTTCGTGGGCGGCGTAACCGTGACCAACGCTACCCTGCATAATGCCGATGAAGTGGCGCGCAAGGATGTGCGGGTGGGCGATACCGTGATCGTGCGTCGGGCTGGCGATGTGATTCCCGAAGTGGTTGGAGTGGTGTTGAAGCGCCGCCCGCCGGATGCCCAGCCGTTTGTGATGCCGGAAACCTGCCCGGTCTGCGGGTCGCACATCGCCCGCCCGCAAGGAGAAGCCGTTGCGCGTTGCCTCGGTGGACTGTGCTGTCGCGCCCAGTGTAAGGAGGCGATTCTGCATTTTGCCTCGCGCCGGGCGATGGACATTGAAGGGCTGGGCGACAAACTGGTGGAACAGTTGGTGGATCGGGATCTGGTGCGCAGTCCGGCCGATCTATACGCCCTCAGTGCGGGGACGCTGGCCAGTCTGGAGCGAATGGCCGCCAAATCGGCCACTAATCTGATAGAGGCGCTGGAACGCAGCAAGACTACGACTCTGGCGCGCTTTCTCTACGCATTGGGCATTCGTGAAGTCGGCGTCGCGACGGCCAGCGCGCTGGCCACCCATTTCAGTGCACTGGAGGCGCTGATGGCGGCTGATGAGGAGCAGTTGCAGCAGGCGCCGGAGATTGGTCCGGTGGTGGCCGCCGCGATCCGGGCGTTTTTCCAGGAACCGCATAACCAGCAAGTGATCACCCGCTTGCAGGCTGCCGGCGTATGCTGGCCTGACCCGGTCAGGCCGGCGGACTCTCAGCAACTCGCGGGATTGACCTTCGTGTTGACGGGGACGCTGGAATCCCTGACTCGCGATGAAGCGGCTGATCGATTGCGGGCGCTGGGCGCCAAGGTCTCAAGCATGGTCTCGCAGAAAACCCATTATCTGGTGGTGGGCCGCGATGCCGGTTCCAAACTGGACAAGGCGCGGAAAATGGGCGTGGCGGTGTTGAATGAAGCGGAGTTGCGGGTGTTTCTGGGATGGCAATAAATGAAAACTCCATGGGATTGGAGCGATGAGAATAGCGAGTAGCGCATCAACAGCGCTATCTCGCTATCTTGCTATTTCTTACTTCTTCTCTTCCTTGGCCGCTTCCGGGGCAGTCGGCTTGGCCGCGCTGACCTGAATTTCCGTCACCTCAATCTTGGCGCCGGACTTCAGCTTTTCCAGATAGTCGTTGACCAGCTTGCTTTGCAGCATTTGCTGAATTTGTGGCTTCAGTTCATCCAGCGACGGCGGAGTGGCATCGCGAGTATCCTCCAGCAGGATGACATGCCAACCGAACGGCGTTTGCACTGGCTCTTCGCTGAATTTGCCTTTCTCCATCTTGGCGACCGCCTGCGCAAAGGGCGGGACCATCATGCTGGGCGTGAACCAGCCCAGATCGCCACCGTTGGCGGCGGAACTGTCGCTGGATTTGGCCTTGGCCAGTTCGGCGAATTTACTGCCGTCTTTCTTCAGTTCAGCAACGATTTCCTTGGCCTTGTCCTCAGAATCAACCAGGATATGAGCGGCTTTGTATTCCTTGCCTTTCATCGCCGCGACGGCGGTTTCGTATTCTTTCTTGATGGCGTCTTCGCTGGGTGCGCTCTCGCTCAGCATCCGCCGCACGACGGTGCTGGCCAGCAGACTACGCTCAACCATGGCCAACTGCTGCTTGATCTCCGGATCGTCTGTCAGCTTTTGCTTCTTGGCTTCCTGCACCAGCAATTCTTCCATGACCAATTGGTCAACCAGCGCCTTGCTGGCTTCCGGCGTATCCGTCTTGACCCGGCCACTCATTCTCTGAGCGTACTGATTGAAAGTCGCCTTGGGAATCGGTGTTCCATTGACCACTGCGACCGGATCAGGAACAGTGAACGCGGGTTGCGAGGCGGCAACAGGCTTGACCGGGATCGCAGTGGGGGCAGCAGGAGCAGCTTCCGGCTTCTTGTCTTCAGCGGCTAGCACCGCAGTCGACAGCAATAGGGCGGAAGAGAGGGCCAGCAGGGGGAAAATCCGTGAGTTCAATGTATTCATCTCGTTGTTTCCAGGGGTAGGCCAGTGGCCAGAAAGGTTAGGCTTCATCGGGGGTTTTTGCCTTGCTGATACTCAAGGCGTGAATGTCCCGGTGCATCAGATCGGCCAGCGCTGCGTAGATCAGGCGATGGCGCTGAATCAGGGTTTTGCCGGCAAAGGCGGCGGAAACGATACGGACCGTGAAATGACCACCGTCCCTGGCCCCGGCGTGACCCGCATGGGCGGCGCTGTCGTCAATGATGTCCAGCGAAACAGGAGCCAGCACAGTTCGCAACCGTTCCTCAATCAGGGCGACTCGGTCGCTCATGCCGGCAACACCTTGCGGAACGGGTACACTTCGACCGTGGTGTAGACACCAGCGGCTACATAGGGATCGGCATTCGCCCAGGCGCGGGCGTCTTCGAGCGAGGGGAATTCGGCGACGACCAGGCTGCCCTGGAAGCCGGCTGGGCCGGGATCGGGACTGTCAATAGTCGGCAGGGGTCCAGCCAGGATCAGGCGTCCCTCGGCAAACAAGGCGTTCAGGCGTTCCAAATGGGTGGGGCGGACGGCCAGTCGCCGCTCCAGACTATTCGGTGTATCACGGCCCAGGATAGCGTACAACATGGTTCAGGATTTCTCCGGCGGAGTGTCGTCGAGTTTGAGATGGCGGCTCATATAGGCCGCCTGCGCCAGCACGAACGCCAAGGTCAGGCCCAGCATCCCGAACAGCTTGAAGTTAACCCAGGTGTTCTCGTCGAAATTGAAAGCGACGTACAGATTAGCCACGCCCATGGTAAAAAAGAAGATCGTCCAGGCAAATGTCAGCTTGACCCAGACCGGCGCGGGAAGTTCCAATTGCCCCCCCATCATCCGTTCCAGCAAGGTTTTCTGACCGATGAAGAGACTACCCAGAAACGCCACGGCGAACAACCAGTTAACGACCGTCGGTTTCCACTTGACGAACATCGGATCTTTGAGCAGCAAAGTCGCGCCGCCCAGCACCAGCACCAGTCCGGCGGTAAACAGCGGCAACTTCTCGATCCGGCGTTGCCGCAGCCAGATCCAGCCGGTTTGCGCCAGGGTGACGACAATGAGCACCCCGGTAGCGACATAGATGTCGGCCATCTTGTAGGCAATGAAGAACAACAGGATGGGCAGGAAGTCAAACAGCAGTTTCATACCGGTTGCGGATTTCCATGGCGGGCTGGAAGGAGCCATCCAGCAAAAGAAAAGCGGCCTTGCGGTCGCTGCCTTGACCGGAGCTTGCCGGACTGGCAAGTTGCTCCGCCGAGTTGAATTTACCCTAATCTTGAGAATATTAAGGCCATGAGCCGTTTTTTACAAATTCATCC
>ENA-UOWG01000524-UOWG01000524.1-activated-sludge-metagenome-genome-assembly--contig:-NODE-524-length-49687-cov-5.889950_pt1 | contig 49687 bp, 53 predicted proteins | sample MGYA00238147_ERZ761563 | MGnify/ENA primary metagenome ERZ761563 (study PRJEB28884, sample SAMN05720216) | anaerobic digester metagenome | isolation source: active sludge of municipal...
CATATCCTGTTGCGATAAATTTAATAGAAAATCAAAAACAATTTAAGAATACATTTGGTTTTGAGGTTAATTTAGGCGCGGTTAAGTTTAGTTGGAGTAAGCAACAGATATAATGGTTGAAATATACCATTTCCAAAACCTATATAAATATTTATAATTAAATATAATTATATAAGTTTGAAAGATATTAGGTTTAATATATGAGCGAAATAGATGATTATTTAGGTGATTTATCTGAATTACAAAAATATATTATTTTATTGTTAGCTTCTAACAATAATGTACCTATAAGAGGAGATGTTTGGTTTCAAAAAGAGCTTTTTTTGATTGCCAAGAATTTGAAAAATATAGATGAAGAAGCATCATTTTGTTCTGATATGTATGGGCCATATAGTGAAAATGCAGATAATCAATTAGAAGAATTGGAATTAGATGATGTAATTAAGAAAGATGGTTCTAAAATTGCAATAACTAATTATGGCAAAGAAATTGCAAAAAAGATTGAATCCAATATTGCTAAGCCAATTTTAAATATGATTTCTGATTTCAAAATACTATTAAACGATTTAGACAATGAAGAAGTGTTAGCAATTATATATTTTACTTTTCCGGATTATACTGATGAATCGTTAGTAATTGCTAATATTAAAAAAGATAGAAAAGAGATAGCAATTAGATTATACAAAAAGGACAAAATTAGTTTACAAAAAGCATCCGAAATCGCCGGAATTCCATTAGATAAATTCATAAGGAGTATTTAATATGAAACTAGTGGATTCTTCTTGTTTAATTTGTTTATTTGGGGAGATAAATAAGCCATTTGTATTATTGGATTGGAAAAGAAATGGACACAGGATAGTAATTACAGACCAAGTAAATGATGAAATTATTTGTGGTGATTGTTACAATAAAATTGTTTCAGAAATTAAAAATGGGAATATAGAAGTTGAACATTTAATTTCCTCACAAGAAGTAGATAAATTAAGATACAGATATCTACGATTGGGAAAAGGCGAATGTTCAATAATTCTCGCAGCATTGAAATATAATCAAAAGAAAGAAAAATATTATGCTATATTAGACGATAAAGATGCACGAAAAATTGCAAAGGAAATGGGGGTTAATTTAACAGGTACAGTGGGTTTATTACTAAAATTAAAAGAAAAAAATTGTATTTCTGAAGAAACATATACAGATTGTGTGACACAAATGAAAAATTCTAAATTTAGATTTAATTGGGAGCAGTTAGAATGAGTACCACTACTGATATTAAGACAATCAAATTTGATCCCGATTCATTATATAGATCTCAGAGAATCAAATTTTCTTCATCGAAAATTATAACCACCCCAACTAAAACGATACCATTAGATAAATTCAATTTAAAACAAAACATAAATCCAACAGCATTGCAATTAAATGAAGTATTTAAACGATTTACGGCAAGTCAAATAAAAGAAGCAAATGAAGATTGTGAAAAAGAAGACAAAGTTAATGAATTCTTTAATTCTCAGAAGAATAAAATAAAAGAGAATACAGCAACACTTTGTATTTTAGATTTTAATGAAATTAGGATTCCGACAGAGGAGGAAATTGGATTTTTAACCGCAATAGGTTATTGTAATTCAGACATCTCAGTAATTCCAACACTAAGTCATTTTAGCGATTCAAAATCCTCTCCAATAAATTATGAAGACTATAAAAAATATCTAGATTTAACGATAGAAATTATAGAACAGTTAAATCATAAGCCAATTATGGGAATTATTCCGCGATTATCAAGTAAAAATATCCTTGATCTTCTAAATTTTTATCACGATAAAGGAATAAACTCATTTGCTTTGGATTTAGATGGTCGGAATCCAGTTAGCTCTTCAACAAAGATATTTAAAATATTGAGAACATTAAACAAGCAGAAATTATTAGACACATCGTATATTCATGCTCACAATGTAGGTATGAGAGTTAATAAGATTACGGATACAATCCCAGCAAAGGACATATTGGGTTTTGGATTAGGGCTAGACAGTATTGGGGAGAAACGAAAAGAATTTAAACCCAATAAAACCTTTATAGAATTTATAAAGCAGAATCCGTTGAATAAATTTCGTTTATTTAACAAAAATGATTATTGTTACTGGAAAACAATTTCATTATCTGATTTAAAAAATGTATATCCTGCAGATTCTAGTATATCGTTCTCTGAATTTAAAGAACCGGTAGTACTTAGAAATGCAGCATTATTTAATAAATTGCAATACAGATTTAATTCAGAGCAATTATCTATTGAATCAAACAATATTAAAAAAATTATTTCAGAAGATTCTGAAAATACACTGAAATATATTAAGAAAAAGAAAGGAATTTCTACTGATGATATAAAAGTAATAGAGTCTGCACCTAACAAAATTAAGAAAAAATAAAATTTAATCCACAGAAATCTATCTCAACCATCAGACCTTTAGCTTTCTAATTTTCTTTAAGCAACCCATTTAAAACCTTTTTGAGCTAATATATATTTATGTTTTCTAAGGCAAAGTTTGTGTTTTCCAAAAAGGCAATCACAGATAATTATTCTAAATTACAAGAATTAACTGACATTGTAGCCTATAGCGTAAAATCAAATCCTTACCTAACAGAAACACTTGAACAAAAAACAAACTCCTTATTTCTAATACATCATATTAATGAACTAAATTATATCAAAGACATAAATAGAATAATATTTATGCTACACTGCCCAGAAAAAGAAGAACTAGATATTCTTTTTAAAAAAGGTATAGACAAATTCATAGTGGATAATATTAATGACCTAAATTTCTTAGAAAAATACATAAAAACACAAAATAAACAAATAACCTTACTTCTAAGAATGAGATTAAAAGAATATACAGTACAAACAGGAAGATACTTTGTATATGGCTTCTTCTCAAAAGACATAAATGAACTAATACCTGAACTAAAAACTAATAATAACATAAAAGAACTAGGAATACATGTGCATAGAAAAACACAAAACCTCTCAGAATGGAACCTAGTTGAAGAACTAGAGGAGTCTTTGTCTAAAGAAACTTGGGAAAACCTAAACTACCTAGACATTGGCGGAGGAATACCAATAGATTACAAAAACGTCAAAGCAGAAACCCTTAAAGACATCTACAAGAAAATAAAAGAACTAAAAAGCCATATCAATAGAAAAAACATAAAACTAATAATTGAACCAGGAAGAGCAATTGCTGGACCTAGCGGTAAACTTATTGCTACTATAAAAAACATTGTTGGAGATAATATATTTATTGATGCCTCTGTCTTTAACTCAGCTATGGATTTAATTGTAGCTAATGTTAAACTTCTTGTGGAAGGAGAACTAGAGGAAACAGATAAAGGAGCTAAAGCTTATGTCATTAAAGGACTAACTCCTGCTTCAGAAGACATCTTTAGATATAGAGTATATCTTAAAAATCCTAAAGTAGGAGACCAAATAGTCTTTCTTAACGCAGGGGCATACATTTACTACACAGATCTTTTCAATCTTGAAAGACCAGAAATAGTTTTTGAGGAATAAATTATGAATAAAGAAATAAAAAATAAAACTAAGGCAAAAAAAGAGTTGTTTTCTTTATTAGATAACCCTGCAAAAATTAAAGGCAAGATACCTAAACATAGAAGGGAACTTTATGAATAATTTTATGAATCTTCCAAAGGAATATAGGGACAAGAACAAGTCAAAGGTTGTAATACTTCCAATATCTTTTAAGACAAAGACCACAAGAAAGAACGAAAGTCATCTTGGGCCTAAGGCAATCATAGAGGCAAGCCAAGAACTAGAATACTTTGAAGAAGATTTACTTTGTGAGCCTCACGAGAAAGGCATTTACACAGAAGAACAATTAACAATTAAAGAAACAGACTTTACAAAGATTAAACACAAAATCCTGGACAAGACAAAGAAAATAAACAACAAGTTTCCAATAATCCTTGGTAGCGACCACTCAACAACAATTCCAGTAATCGAAGCATTGGAAGAAAAAGAAAAAGATTTTGGAGTAATTGTGTTTGACGCGCACTCAGATTTAAGAGAGCAGTGGGGAAAAGACACTTGGTGGCATGCTTGCGTGTCAAGAGAAATATCAAAGAAACATAAAACCCTTCTTGTTGGTGTAAGATCAATGGACAACAACGACATAGATTTCTTACAATCAAAAAAAGGAAACAATACTGGACTAATATTTGCAAAAGACCTATTGTCTTCTAAGAAACAACATAACTGGGATCTTTCTTCCTGTTTTGAATTAGAGGAAAAGTTAAGACCATTACCAAAGAAAGTTTATATCTCAATAGATGTTGATGTGTTTGATCCATCAATCATAAGATACACAGACACTCCTGAACCAGGAGGTCTTGACTGGACACAAGTAAATAATCTTTTAAAAAAGATTTTTGAAGAAAAAGAAGTAATTGGAGTAGACCTAGTTGAGTTTTCTCCACAGCCTAAAGAAAAAGCAGTATTCTGCGAAAGCTATCTTCTTTCAAAACTGATTTATAAAATAATTGCATATAAATATTATAGGTAAGTGAAAAAATATGTTTAAGAAAATATTAGTTATTTTAATATTATTAATGTCTGTGGGGTTAGTGCTTGCCGCAGATTCTAATTGTGAAGACGAAAACACAACAGTTTGTACTATTGAACCTGGAGAACCATTGTTTGGAAAATTACTTACAAAAGACACAATTAACCAAACAGAAAAAACAGAAATATTTGGTTTAGTTTACTTTACAGGAATTGGTTGTCCTCATTGTGCTAAAGTTGATCCAATCTTATTAAAGAAAATGCCATTTGAAAATAATAATTTAGCAATAATTGAATATGAAGTCAAATTAAATCAAGAAAATGCAAAACTAATGGTTGAATATAATAATGAGTTTGAATCAGGTCTTGGTTATCCATTAATTATTTTAAGTCAATATGATTCTTTTGTTTCAGGAGACATAGTCCCTAAAGTTGAAAGATCACTAGAACAAGGAAAAACAAACGATGTTCCTTTCCCAGCAACAGTTTATGAAAAAGGAACAACAGCCTTTGAAAATATAGAATTTAGTAAATTAAAAGGCAAACCAGTCATCTGGTATAATGGAAAAGTAATTTCAAGATTCTATGATGGAGAAACCCCAGTTGATGATAAGATATTACATGAAATATTAAATGCAAAGACTCCAGAAGAGATTGAAGAAGTAATAAAGAAATATGATTACCACACAATAGATGATAAAAGAATACAACTATCTCAAACTGAAATTGTTTTTGATAACACAATACATTTACCTGGTTGGAAAATATATTATAATGGGGAAAGTACACTTAGTTATGTTGCTTGTCCAATAACCACAGAAGTAACAGAACAAGACTGTGCAGAAAAGAAAAAAATTCCATTACTTACAGTTGTTTCTTTAGCTTTAGTTGATGCTGTTAATCCTTGTGAGTTTGCAGTTTTAATTATGTTATTGATTGCTATAATGACTGCATATCCAAAAAATAAGAAAAAAACACTTCAAGCAGGACTTGCATTTACTGCTGCAATTTTTATTTTATATTTTATTTATGGAGTGTTATTAATAAATGTCTTTAAATTAATACCAGGAATTGATTCAATTAGAACTGTAGTTTATACAATTATTGCTTGTATTGCAATATTGATTGGACTATTACAATTAAAAGACTTCTTTGATTATAAGCCAGGAGGATTTTTAACAGAAATGCCAATGTCGTTTAGACCAAAGGTCCAAAAGATGATATCAAGTATAACTTCACCAGGGGGTGCGTTTATTGTTGGAGCATTTGTAACACTTTTCTTGATGCCATGCACTATTGGGCCATATGTGATTTTAGGAAACTTGCTAGCATCTGAGACAATCCTTGCAGCTCTTCCACAGTTATTATTGTACAATATAATTTTCATACTTCCAATGCTTGCTATAACCTTTACAGTTTACTTTGGAGTAAGAAAAGTTGATCAAGTAGCAGAATGGAAAGCAAGAAACACAAAGTACATGCATTTAATAGCAGGAATCATAATGTTATTAATAGGTATTGGAATGTTATTAGGGTGGTTTTAATACAATCAAAATGGAGATAAAATTATGTCAAGAAATTTAAGAGAACTTGGAGAAATAATAATTAAATTTAATGATAAAAGGAATTGGCAAAAATATCAAACACCAAAAGATTTAGTAATAGGGATTTCTACAGAAGCTGGAGAATTACTAGATCATTTTAGATTTAAAACTGATGATGATATTAAACAAATTTTAGAAAATTCAAAACGAAAAGAAGACATTGCTGAAGAAGCGGCAGATGTATTGTGGTTTTTATTATTATTTGCAGAAAGAAATAATATTGATTTAGAAGATGCATTATTAAAGAAATTAGAAAAAAATGATAAAAGATTTCCTGTAGAAAAATATACAGGATATTGGGAAAAACCAGGAAGAGAATAATTGTTTTATTTTTAACCGAATATTTTTAAATGTGATAAAATATGATTAAAATAAAAAGACTAACAGAAACTGCAAAAGTTCCAACAAAGGCACATGAAGAAGATGCGGGTTATGATCTTTATGCAGATGAAGAAAAAATTATTCCTGCACAATCAAGAGAATCAATACACACAGGAATTGCAATAGAGCTTCCAGACCTTCAAGAAGAAAATAAAGAAATATATGTGAGAATTGCTCCTCGTTCAGGTCTTTCGGTTAAATCTGGGATTGATATCTTTGGTGGAGTAATTGACAGAGGATACACAGGAGAACTTGTAGTTTGTATGTTTAATAGTTCTAAAGAAGAATTTAAAGTAAACAAAGGAGACAAAATTGCCCAAATGATTCCAACAATAATCTATAAAGATAACTTAGTAGAAGTAACAGAACTTCAAGAAAGCAAAAGAGGAGAAAAAGGATTTGGAAGTTCAGGAAAATAACTTAATTAATTATATTTATAATCCTTTTCCTACTTAATATTAATAGAATACTGCGATTTTTGTTAGGTGCGAGCAACCGCAGATAACTGCGGAAACAATTGCGCGCGAGCCTAGCGAAACAGGCTCTGCAACTATAGTCTAGCGGTTAGGATCTCAGCCTTCCAAGCTGATGAGCCGGGTTCGAATCCCGGTAGTTGCACTTTTTTAATTATAGTCTATTTTTGTCTAATAAAAACATTTTAAAGAGTTATCTCTTACTATTTTTATATGAGAAAAAGATTGGATATTTCTAAGAATCCAATATTTAGAAAAATGGTAGGTAAACCACTTAGAAAACCAAGATTGGAGTTTAATGAGAAAACTAATGTAGCTTTAGCTATTACTCCAAAGACAAGAACAACATTAAAAGAAAATCCAGGGATTCTTCTTAAATTTTTAAAATTTGTAAGAGAAGGTAAAAATTCTTCTACAACAAAATTGTTTTCATTTAAAAGATCAAAACAATCTAATTCTTTTTTAGTAGAAACTAAAGAACAAAAGTTATATGTTAGAAAGATAGAACAAGTAAATAAAGAAAGACCCTGGGGAAATCACGCATATAATTCTGCATTAATTATGTCCGAATTAGAAGCACACGGGGTTAATACAGTACCTGTTGAATTTGCATATAGTAATCTAAAAAAAGGAGAAAGTTATATTGCTTATGATTACAAAGAATTAGAAAAACTACAAACACTTGAGAAAGCAAAAAAAGCAAGAACATTAACTGAAGCTGAAATTAAAGAATTTGAAGGTAATGTTTTTAACATAAATGCTAAATATTACTACAAGATATTATCTAAATTAAAAAAAACAAAACCAACAAGAGAAAAACTATTATTTAGTTTCTATAAGGAGCACGAGATTTTATTTAACCCAACAACAAGAAAATTTGTAGTATTTAATCCAGAAATAGATTTAAGAAGAAACAAATTGGAATATAATAAAAGATTTGCAGCAGAAGATTATTAATTATAATGGAGGATAAATAAAATGGTAAAAGGATGTATTTTTTGTAAAATTTCAAAAGGGAAGATGCCTTGCTATAAGGTTTATGAAGATAAAAAAATTATTGCTTTTTTAGATATTAATCCAATAACTAAAGGACATACACTTGTGATACCTAAAAAACACCATGAAAATATCTTTGATTGTAAGGATAAAATTTTAGAAAAGATTATTAAAGTCGCTCAAAAGATTGCAATTAATTATAAGGAAAAATTAGGATGTACTGGAGTAAATGTATTAAATGCTTCTGGGCAATCAGCAGAACAATCAGTATATCATATTCATTTTCATATAATTCCAAGATTTGATGAAGATGGTTATAAAACCTGGCCAAATACAGGATATCAAAAAGAAGATTTAGAAAGTTTAACAAATAAATTAAAACTTGAAGAAAATGGTAAAGAATAGACAAATAAATCTAAATAAATCAATGAATAGAAGAGAACAAAGAAAAACTATTTATCAAACTAAATTAAATCTAACTGCCGAAGAAAGAACACAACGTAAAAAAGACTTCTTAAGATTTCTAAACGAAAGACAAAAGATTGAAGTTAAAGAAAAAGTAAAAAATCCAAGATTTAGATTTGTAGAATCAGAAACAAAAGAATTAGGATATTCTAAATTAGCAAAACAAATAATACACGAAACCCCAGGACTATTAAGAGAATTTTATAGAGTATCAAAAGAAAGACTAAAAGAATATAAAGACCCAGAAGGCAGATTTGAAATAAAAAGACACTTGATGTTGCCGTCTGTTAGAACAACAAACGTTGCTTATGTCTTGTCTGTTAAACATAATGGAAAAATAAAGAGATTTTTTATAAAAGAAACAAATAATTCAGGAATTTTAGAAAGAACAAGTGGAAATAACAAAACTACTTCTTTTTTAGATTATGTAAATAGAGGAATAGACGGAATAAGTGAAGCAAGAGCTTTATCTTTGATTCAAGATTGTGGGATTCAAATAATTACTCATCATTTTGCGTTTAAAGATCTAGAAAGAAAAAAAAGCTATATTGTTTATGATTTTGTACCAGAATTATTAAATGGAATACATTTAAAGAAATTAATCTCAAGAAAACAAATACCTATGTCAAAGATACAAGAAATAAAACAATATATTGAAGATGCAAAAGATAAGATTTATCAAGAATTAAAAAATAAGAACAAATATGGAATAGAGGATAATAGAATCATAACAGATATTTTAGATTTCGATAATATTTATTATGATAGTAAAAAAGATAAGGTATTTTTATTTGATCCTTTATTAGAAAATACAGAATATGTAAGAAAGATATGAATAAAATAATTAAAGCAATATTATTTTCATCAATAATATTCTTAATAATAATATTACAAACAATTGTGGGAAATATGAATGATAATAATTTTAGAAAACCAACAGTGGCTGGAAGTTTCTATCCTGAAAATAAAGCAATACTTACAAGTCAATTAGATACTTTTTTTGAAAAAGTAGAAATAAAATATTCTGGAGAAAAAGTAAATGCACTTATTGTTCCACACGCAGGATATATATATTCTGGAAAAACAGCAATGTTTGGCTATAAAGAACTTTACTTGGATTTATTACTTAGAGAAGAAGATAATTTTAAAATTATTATTATTGCCCCTGCGCACACAGAATATGTTAAAGATATAGTTATATCTGACTATAATTATTTTAGAACACCATTTGGAGATATTAAAATTAATTCTACAAAAATAAAAGCAGAAATAAACAACTCTCCACATGTTAAAGAACACTCTATTGAAGTTCAGCTTCCTTTCTTACAATATATTTTCCAAAAGGCAGGAAAAGAATTTACAATTGTTCCTATAATTGTTGGAGAAGTAAATGAAAAAGAAATATCAGAAATTGCTAAAGATATAAACAAAGAAATTACAGAAAATACAATAGTGATTGTCTCAAGTGATCTTTCACATTATCTACCTGAAGAAAAAGCTAAAGAAATTGATAATAAAACAATACAGCAAATCTTGGACAACACAACAAATAACAAAATAGATGCCTGTGGTAAAAACCCTATATTGGTATTAGAAGAAATTGCTAAAATAAAAAAATGGAATAAGCCAAAACTATTAAAACAAACAACCTCTGGAGATGTCACAAAAGACAAAAAAGCAGTTGTTGGTTATGCAAGTATTTCTTATACAGAAAATAAAGAACATTTATTGATAAGATTAGCACATAGATCAATACAAAATGTTTTTGATTCCAGAGCTGATAACTTTAAAGACTTACAAACCTCAATTCCAAAAGAATACTTAGAAAAGAAAGGAAGTTTTGTAACTTTAACAATAGGAAAAAGACTAAGAGGATGTATTGGTAACATTACAAGCACAAAAACAGTTTTTGAAGGAATAATTTCTAATTCCAAGTTTGCTGCTTTTCAAGACCCACGTTTTGATGAATTAACTGAAAAAGAATTTGAGAGAACAGATATTGAAATATCAATTCTTTCTAAACCAAAAGATTGTACTTTAGAAGAAATCAAGATTGGAGAAGGAGTAATTATAAGACAAGGGGTAGCTAGTGCTGTTTATCTTCCACAAGTTTGGGAACAATTACCTGATAAAGATCAATTTCTTGCAAGTCTATGTGAGAAAGCAGGACTAGAGTGGAACTGTTACAAAGAAAAAGAAACAAAATTTCAAAAATTTTCTGTTGAAATAATTGAATAAAAAATTATAAGAAATATGGAATGATATTTAGTATTAATAATAATAATATCATATATCCAAAAAATTTCTTAACCATTTTCATTCTCTTTTCTTCATCATGTCTTTTATTTAAATACCCTGAATAAATGTTTTGTGCAAGAGACCCACCATCAAACGGAATTGTTGGAAGGAAATTTGTAGTTGCAATTATAAAATTAAGCATAACAAACCAAAGAAGGACTTGGTAAATTAATTTATAACTTTTATATTTTTGTGGTAAAGGAACACTTTCATCAATCTTAATATCAGCAGAAATACCAATATTTCCTAATTCATTTGTTCTTATATATTCTGTTCTTGTAATATTAGTATCAATATTTTGAACAACAAAAACATTTTCATAATCGTTCTTTACAGCTTTACGTAAATCACTTTGAGTCTTAATTGTTTTACTATTAACTGAAAGGATTTTATCATTTTTTACAAGTTTACCATATGCAGGATTTTCAAAAGAAGAACCACAGATCTCTGCACTTTCTGTAACATTGTTTACAACTAAACCAATCTCTCTTTGATTATCTATTGATGTTGTGTATTTTGAAATTGGAGAAGTAATCATTAAAAGAATCAAACCAAAAACAACAGCTAAGAAAAGATTACTTGCTGGCCCTGCCGCATACATTTTTGTAACCTTTCTTTTATCAATTTTTTTTAATTGTTCTTCATCTGGTTCAACAAATGCACCTAATGGAAGTATTCCAAAAAGAATAACCCCAACTGACTTTAATCTAACTTTTGCAACACGAAGCATTATTCCATGACAAAATTCATGAATAAATGCAGCAATAATTAAAATAATCCAACCATACCAAGGAATAAAGAAATTTGTTTTAGGAACCTTTACGCCTGGAATTACTAAACCAACACCTGGACAAGCAACTTTTCCTACAAACATTTTTGCAATAATATCATATGCTGAAAATATCAAAGAACCAAGAATAAAACCAGATAGTCCCATTAAACCAGTTAAACCTACAATGAAATATGAAATAAACTTAGGGATTAGAGGATTATTAAAAAATAAACTTCCCGCAAGATAATATGAAACAACAGTAAAGACAATTAGAGAAATAATAAATATTATAGTTCTTTTTAATTTACTTGCTTTATCTTTAATTAAATAATCAATTCCAAAAGGGCCAAAACCAGCAATTATTCCAAAATTAGATAACCAAGTTAATTGTTTTTCATATTTTTTTGATAATTTATCTATTGTTTTTGTTAATTTTTTTGTTTCCAATAAAATAAATAACCAAAGCATTGTTCTTGTTTTAAAGAAAATTCTTGCAACGCTTGCACAAAATAATGCAACTAAAAAAATTAAAATTATCCATAAATAGGTTGTCATATTGATTCTCATTTTATTATTGTTATAATATTTATGTTATATTATATTTATATTAGTTATGCTACTTATCTATATTAGTAAACTTGGTGAAAAAATGGGAGTTGCTATTGGACCTTTAGTTGAAGATTGTAAGAAAAGAATAGAGCTATCTGAGTTTAAAGGCAAAAAATTTGGTTTTGATGCATATAATATGCTATATCAATTTGTTACAACGATAAGAGGAATAGATGGAGAACCTCTTAAAAATGAAAAAGGAGAAATTACTAGTCACTATTCTGGAATATTTTATAGAATATCTAATGTTTTAAGTAATGGAATTACACCTGTGTTTGTTTATGATGGAAAAAGCAACGAATTAAAGAACCAAACAAAACAAGATAGAAGGAACAAAAGAGCAGAAGCTAAAGAAAAACTAGATCAAGCAATCCTAGATGAAGACCTTGAAAGCATGAATAAGTTTTCTAGACAATCTGCAACTATTGATAAAAAGATAATAGATGAATCACAAGAACTTCTTCAAGCTATGGGAGTATCTTGTTTTACAGCTCCTGGAGAAGCAGAAGCACAAATTTCTTACATGACTTCAAACAATCAAGTTGATTATTGTGTATCACAAGACTTTGATTGCCTTTTATTTGGTTCTCCAAATCTTGTTAAGAATATCGGAGTAAGTGGAAAAAGAAAGGTTCCTTTCAAGAAAGTATATGTTGACGTTTATCCATACATCCTTGAAAGCGAACAAGTGTTTTCTAAACTAAACATCACAAGAGAAAAACTAATCTGGATGTCTATGCTTATAGGAACAGACTTTAATAACAAGGTTGAAGGCATTGGCCCTAAGACTGCTCTTAAACTCGTACAAACAAATAACTCCTTTGAAGACATTTTAACAGAAATAAAAAAGAAAAATGTAGAAATTGATTTTGATTACAAAGAGATACAAGATATCTTTCTTAATCCAGATATAGACAAACAACCAAAATATGAAAAACAAACATTCAACCGTTCAAAGATAGAGCACATACTTATTGACAAAGCAGGATTTGAAGAAAAAAGAACAATTAATTATCTTAACGAATTTGAAAAGAAAAGAAACGAAGTAGATAAACAAAAAACACTAAGTAAATGGTTTTAGAAAATGTTTAAAAGAATAATTACAAAAGTAAGTAATGCATTAAAACCGAAACAATGGGTTAGAGATAAGAGTGTTCCTCCAAAGACAGGTAAATCAATTAAAGAAATTTTAGATAATGACCCACATAAAGATTTAGAAATCCTTATAAGAAAAATAAAAACAGGTAAAGAAAAGGGAACATATGTTGATACTTCCGTAAGAAGATTAAAAGGACAAGTAGATGAAAGTAATGCTTATGATAGTGGAGTTGAACATCCAGATTTTAATAATCAAAAAGATATTATGATTCACACACACCCTAATGATCATCCAATCCCAAGTCCTGTTGATTTAATGGAGGATATCTATAGATATGAATTAATAGATATTTATAAAAAGGACAAAAATAAACCGGCATCATTACCAATGACGGTTATTTCAGTTAAAGATTCAAAAACTCATGAAGAAATTGGGCGTACATATTATACAATACCAAAGTTTAAAGATAAAAATGGCAATTTAACTAATGATCCAAAATATGCCCTTGAGAAATTTAAACAATTATTAAATCCAAACTCATTTTCGAATTTTAAATGGGCGGTTGGTAGTTTAGCCCAAGGCAAAACACATGATTATAATGCAATAAAAAAATACTTAGATATTCATTTTAAGTTTATACCTGCGAAAGGTTATAGATTTAATAAAAAGAAAATAAGATTTGAAAAAATAAAATAAGAAATAGAAAAATAAAAAGTAAATTAGAACTACTTAGCTCTTTTACCTTTCTTCTTTACTCTAATCTTTACTGATTTACATTTTCTACAACATTCTGGTTTCTTTGGTGATCTCATTGTAGCATTACATGCCATACAACACCACATGTTCTTTAATCTTCTTTGTTTTGCTGCTTCATCCATATTCTTTTTACACCTTTTAATTATTAATGTTAATATACTTCCATAAAATAAGAAATACTATATAATAATTATAATAAATAAACTTTATAAATAGAAGTCTTATATAAGTAATAAAAAAATAAATAGAAACCCATATAATATATAAATGTTTTTGTTCTTATTTATATATAATATTTCTATTTTTAAGTAGTCGACCTTAAATAAATAGAAAGATACCTTTATGCTCCGATAGTGTAGCCCGGTAATCACACTGGCCTTTCAAGCCAGTAACGCGGGTCCGAATCCCGCTCAGAGCAGATTTAAATTTAAGATGACTTTAAAAACTTAAAGAGACATAAATATTATAAGAAATGAAACAATAAAGTGATAAAATGGGAACACGTAAAAAAGATAGCAGTAGATTTAAAAAAACCAGATCCAGAGAAAGATGGAAATGGAAAAAGAAGAAAATGAGAGAAAAGCAAAGAGAAAGAAGATATTTAAGAAAGAGAGCAGCTACATAAAGCTGACTTTCTTTTATTTTATTCTTATTATATTTTTTTCTTTAAATCAAGTTCTAATTCTTTAATTTTAGAATCAAAACATCTATTTATAAATTAATTGCTCTTTCTTTAATGTATAAATTATTTTAGTTAAAGACCACAGAAAATTATCTAGTGGTTGATAGAAAAATCATGTTTTTTAAACATCTATTTATAAATCTTTCTCTACTTATATTTATTATAACTGTAAAAAAGTTTCAAGCAATTTTGCAGTTCTATACTTTTTGTGAGGGTTCAAGATATTTGAGTCTGATGTTAGGAAAAAGATGTGTAATGCATAAACTGTTTAAAATTTATGTGTGCATTCTATAAAACCAATTCCAGCTGATCCTGCTGGTGGATACTGCTATTAGAGTTTGACTAAGACATGCAAGTTTGAAAGTCTCGGCCATGAGAGACTTTGGCAGACGGCTCAGTAACGCGTGGTCAACCTACCTTTCTGATAAGTTAATCTTGGGAAACTGAGGATAATGCTTAATAGAAAAACAAATCTGGAATGATTGTTTTTTCAAAGGTCTTGCACTCATGCGTGTAAGATGCGGAAAGATGGGACTGCGTCAGATTAGGCTGTTGGCAGGGTAACTGCCTACCAAACCGAAGATCTGTACGGGCCTTGAGAGAGGGTGCCCGGAGAAGGAAACTGAGATAAGGTTCCTAGCCCTACGGGGTGCAGCAGTCGCGAAACTTTTACAATGCGGGAAACCGTGATAGAGAGACTCTAAGTGCCAGCAAAAACTGGCTTTTATATAGCTTAGATAGCTATGTGAATAAGGGGGGGGCAATATGCGTGCCAGCCGCCGCGGTAATACGCAATCCTCGAGTGGTATCCAGCTTTATTTGGCTTAAAGCGTGTGTAGCTGGTTTATTAAGTCTTTTGTGAAAGCAGTGAGCTCAACTTATTGAATTGCAAAAGATACTGGTAGGCTAGAGATAGGGAGACGTCTGGGGTATTCCTAGAGTAGGAGTAGAATCTTAAGATACTAGGAAGACCACCTGTGGCGAAGGCGCCAGACGAGAACTAGTCTGACAGTGAGACACGAAAGCTGGGGGCGCAACCCGGATTAGATACCCGGTTAGTCCCAGCCGTAAACGATGCGAATTAGGTGTTGGGTTAACTACGAGTTAACTCAGGGCCGAAGGGAAACCATTAAATTCGCCGCCTGGGGAGTACAGTCGCAAGGCAGAAACTTAATGGAATTGGCGGGGGTGCACTACAAGGGGTGGATGCTGCGGTTTAATTGGATGAAACGCCAGATATTTTACCAGAACAGACAGCAAGATGATGGTCAGTCTAAAGGGCTTACCTGATGCGCTGAGAGGTGCTGTATGGCCGTCGCCAGCTCGTACTGTGAAGCTTCCTGTTAACTCAGGTAACGGGCGAGACCCATGTTATTAGTTGCTACTTTCTTTAGTGATAAGGAGAGGCACTCTAATAAGACTGCATTGGTAACAATGAGGAAGGAATGGGCGAAGGCAGGTCTGTATAGCCCGATTGCTCTGGGCAACACGCGGCATACAATGACTAGGACAATGAGTCTCTAACCCGAAAGGGGGTGGCAATCTCAGAAACCTAGCCGAAGTTCGGATTGTGGGTTGCAACTCACCCACATGAAGCTGGAATCCCCAGTAATCGCGTGTCACTATCGCGCGGTGAATATGTCCCTGCGCCTTGCACACACCGCCCATCAAGCCAGTTGAGTAGAGTGTGGATGAACTCTAGCCTATTACAGGTTAAAGTAATTCTACATTTTGCGAGACGGACTAAGTTGTAACAAGGTGTCCGTAGGGGAACCTGCGGACGGATCACCTCCTATATACAAATTAAATTTGTGTGTACTATTAAGCAAGAAACATAAAATTTGTTTAGCTTTATGAATTTTCCTAACGCCCCACAAAATAAAAACTTTTTTTATTTTTTAATCGTTAAATTTTAATCTTACTATCAGACCATATTCTTTTAAACACTATGGTAGTTCTTTTAATTATGAAATTAAAAGCATTATCTCCAATAATAGCAACAATTCTTTTAGTAGTAGTTGCAGTAATTCTTATAACAATTATTCTAACTTGGGGAAAAGAATTTTCAACAAGCAGCTTAAATAAAACAAACAATTTTGGAGATTTAAAAGCATCAGATGCAACAAATTTCATTTATCCAAAATCTGCACAAAATGGAATAATGCAATTTACTTATTCTCCACCAAGTCAAATAACAGAAGACATAAATATCACACACTATCGTGTGCTTAATATTACAGAGATGACTGAACCAATTGCTTTAGAAGAACCTACAATTTTAACAAACACAAATATTTTAGAACTTCCTTGTCTTTATGAATACAGCACAATAACACCAGATCTTACAATACAACTTATCACAGCAGAAAATACATACATTAATATAAAAACAAAAGACCCTGGAATGGTTTGTTCTCCTGGAGGAACAGGAACAGAAGCTGATCCAATTATCATTTGTGATGCAGAAGATTTAAACAATATAAGAAATGATTTAGATGCAAATTATTCTTTAGGAAAAGATATTGATTTACAATGCTTTTCAAGAAGAGATGAAAATGGTTGGGAACCTATCGGAAATACCGGTAGTGGAAATTATTTTACGGGATCATTAAATGGTAATAATCATATAATCAATAATTTATATATCAATAGACCTGCAACAGATATTGTTGGATTATTTGGGATTATTAATGGAGAACTTGATAATATTGGATTAACCGACGTAAATATAACTGGGGGACATATAACTGCTGGATTAGTGGGAGATTATGAAACCTCAGGCACTTTAATTTTAAATAATAGTTATGTTACTGGAAATATTTCAGGAAATTATATTGTTGGAGGTTTGGTGGGATATAATGAAGCCTATATTGATAATTGCTATTTTTCAGGAAACATTATAGATACTAATGCAGTCGGGTATTGTATTGGTGGATTAATAGGTATGCAAAATTGGACTAACATATCTAATAGTTATTCTACAGGCACAATAACAGTAACTTCACCATCTAGTCAAACTGGCGGATTAGTAGGATATGCCGATGGTAATATCTCTAATTGTTATTCTACAGCAAATGTAATAGGGCAGGATTATGTCGGAGGATTAGTGGGTTACTATTATTTTAATACCATTTCGTCTAGTTATGCTACCGGAGATGTTAATGGAAAAAAATATGTAGGTGGGTTTGCGGGCTATAATGATGGTTCAGATTCTGCTGCTGGTACTTTAAATATTTCTAATAGTTATTCTCTTGGAGATGTAACTAGAATTTCTGGTTTAGATCAAAATATTGGAGGGTTTGTAGGATTTAATAAAAAAGGAGCAATTATAAATTCTTATTCTACGGGTTCAGTTTCAGGGAACAGTTGGACGCCAACAGATAAAGGCTTTGTCGGGGCAATAACTACTGGTGGCAATTATGCAGACACAAATAATTTTTATGATACTACAATATCTTTACAAACTTCCACAGCAGGTAATGCTGTTGCAAAGACTACAGCACAAATGAAAACTCAAAGTACTTTCTCTGGATGGGATTTTTCAACAGTTTGGAATATTACAGAAGGAGTTACTTATCCTTTCTTAAGATAATTAAAATAAACATTATTTATTGGACAAATATCAATTTATAATAATTTCTTTAACTAATCTATCTATGGGCTTCTAGTTCAATGGTAGAATATCTCCTTCGCATGGAGAAGGTTGCGAGTTCGAGTCTCGCGAAGTCCATGAGAGCCGGTTTCGGTCGTGCTAAACAAATCGCATCTGTGATTTCTTGGCATCCAGAAAACTTATAGTTTTCTTGAGCTCGCGCCCAATGGTGTCGGTTCGTGCGCAATGGATTTCGCGGTTATCCGCAATGATTAATTTATATTTATTTCTCTGGTTAATTATATTAAAGGGCTTCTGGCTCAACGGTAGAGCACTTCCCTAGCACGGAAGGGGTTGCGAGTTCGAATCTCGCGGAGTCCACTTTTAAAAAAAAGATTCATTTATATTTATTTCTTTAATTATATATATTAGTAATCAAGCAATTTTTGTTTTAAATTCTTAGATGGGCTCCTGGCTCAATGGTAGAGTACTTCCCTTGCACGGAAGGGGTTGCGAGTTCGAGTCTCGCGGAGTCCATGCGTTTTTCTTTCAAGAAACACGCGGAAAAGAAACTACTTATTTTGCTATTCTATTTTTTAGATAACTTTATAAATTATATATTTCTATATTATATTGTGATAATTTATGCCTGTAATTAAACCAAAGCAAGTAAAAAGGCCAGCAAAAAGAATTGCTCCTAAAACTTTAGAAAATATGAGAAAAAAAACTGCAATTATGACAGATTTAAAAAAGTTAGTAGATAATTTAGGGAAACCAAATCCGGAATTACAAAAAAGATTGGACGAAAATGCAATAAGAAATAATAGAGTTCCAAGAAACGGACTAAAATTAAGACAATCTAAGAAGTGAAAAGATATGATAGATTTTAAAAAAGCATTAACTAGTTTTTATTCTGGTATTAAATGGTATTATATTGTTTTTATATTGGCAATTGCTTGCCTTTCTTTGATTAATGATACAATGGCTATTGTTTCTTTAATGCTAACATTGATATTTGGAATATCTATTTTTGGTTTAAAACTTACAGATAAATTAAAAACACCAAAAAAAACAGTTGTCCCAATCTTAAAAAATTCAGGAATGTTATTATTAATATCAATAATCTTCTTGATTGCTCAATATGTATTAATGATAATCGGAATGATTCCATTCTTACTAATTGCTAAAGATCCAAGTATGTTAGTTAACCCTTCTGATTTTGAAGTATTATTATATTCTACACCTGGTTGGCAATTAATTATTGCAGCAATTGTTTTATTGATATTTGTAATGGGTGCAATAATCTTAGAACTATTTAAAATATTCGGAATGACAAGATATTTTAAAACAGAAAAATTTGTAGAAATATTTGATATTAAAGATAATTTAAAACAAATATTTACTAAAGACTACTTAACAATAATTATATTTTTATTTGGAATAATATTTATAAGCATAATAAAAATATCAATTATTTTCTTTTTACTTACATTAATCCTTAATGAAACAATTTCAGGATTAATTACAAGTGCATTTTTGATAATTATTGCTTTAATTGTTATAATAATACACTATTCTTTAGTTTATGATAAGCTTTATAATAAAAAGTAAAGCTTTTTATTCTCTTTTTCTCTTTATTTATATATAGTAGCTGGTGTTTTGGTTGTTTTGGGTTTCTAATCCAAAAAGGAAAGTCCACTCACTAGGTTAAAATTGTTTTTTGAGTAGAAAGGAACACGGCTTCTTGTCATTCAACAGATGATGTGTTAAACTGATGGACAAGAAGAGAGGCTGAAAAATTGCAAAAGACAATTCTAGTGCAAGGAAGTCAAACTTCTGCTTAGACAAATAAACCAAATTAGTACAGAAAGTGGCTTATAGCCAGTTACTATATTTTTTCTAATCTTTTTATAGATCTTTTTAAATTAATTCTGGCTTTTTTTTCATATTTTTTTCTATAGAAATCAGTATTATAAATATTTGATTTTTGTAAAAAGTAAAGTAATACTTTTATTCTTCCATCTTTGTATTTTTCTAACGGAACCCAATAATATTCTTTTCTAATATTATTTTCATATTTATCAAATTCTTTTTTGGATTGCCCAAAAATACACAAGTCAATATCTTGTAATAATCTTTCTTCCTTTTTTCTAGATGTTTTCTGATGTTTTGTAGAAAGTATTAATGATGTCGTTTTATTTATTAATTTATTAGATAATTTTGCTTTTTTTAAAACTTTTACAAGATATTTTGCAGACATTTCTTCGTTATCATTATCTTTTGTATCGTAGATTATATCGTGATACCAAATAGCAAGTTCAATTAAATCAAAATCATATTTGTCTTTAGTTTTTTTAAAATTATCTAATTCTTTTAAACACATTTTTATATGTGATAAGTTATGATAATATCTTTTTTTGGAATAAAGTGTATTTAAATTATTAAATTCAATAATTGGATCACTTTTCGCATTAATTTGCTTCCATAACTTAATAAATTTTGATTTCATTTTAGATTTAATTCTTTTATTATATTGTCGATTATTTTATTTAGAACTTCTTTATTTTTATTAAATTCTTCAGAATTATCAAAAATCCACAATTTTCCGTAATTATTTTTTACTATTATTTCTTCTAAATTATTTTTCTTTTGTATATAGTCAAATTGGCTATTTAATCTTCTATCTATCTGTTCACTAGTTAGTTTTCTAGAGAATAGTCTTTGTTTTTGAATATCTTTATCTACTTTAACAACTAATACATTATTATTACAAAGATATGTAAGATTAGATTCTGCAATTAATGCAGCATTAATTATTATGAGTCCTTTTTTACCATATATTTCTTTTCTTAATCTTACTAATATTGGAGTATACATTATTTCATTTAATTGCTTTAATTTTTCATTATTATTAAATACAATTTCTCCAAGAATTTTGCGATCTATTGTTCCATCAGATTTCTTTATATTTTCTCCAAAAGTTTTAATTAATTGATTTCTGATTTTCTCATATTTTTCATCTTTTAATTCAGAGAGAATCTTGTGCCCCAAATGATCTAATTCAATATTGTGTGCCTCTATTCCTTTTTCTTTACATAGTTCTAAAATTTGTTCACAAACAAAAGATTTCCCACTTCCAATTTCTCCAGTTACTCCTATAATAAACTGATTAGATAATTTTCTTTCAATCTCTTGCTTAACATTTAAAGGTACATATTCATGTACAAATCCTTGTTCTTTCTGAATTCCTTTTACTACACTTGAACTTACATGAGCAAGTTCTGGTCTTGCAAAAAGAATAAAAGTATCAATACCTAATTTTTGACTATCTCCTACTTGATGTAAAATATTTTCATAATCAAAATCAGCAGAATTTCTTACACCTTTAACTATAACATCTATGTCATTTTCGTAAGCATAATCCACTAAAAGTCCAGAAAAAGAGACTACTTTTACATTATTTAAATCAATTAAGGATTTTTTAGCAAGAGATAGTCTTTCTTCTAGAGTAAACAAATAATTCTTACTGGGATTTACTCCAATTCCAACAACGACTTTATCAAAAACTTTAGAAGCTCTCTTAATTATGTCAATATGTCCAAAAGTAATTGGATCTCCAGAAAATGCATACATTGCTGTTGTCATAAATATCTTATCTTATTATACATTTTATATTTGTTTTGATTGTTAATTTTTATATTATGCCACTAAGAAATATTACTTTAGGCTCAAGATTAAGATCCAAAGTAAGAACAATTAGAAAGATAACAACAAAAGATAATGGAAAAGTAGCAATAACTGTTGATCCAAAAACAAAAACACGATTTTATACTAAAGTTGAAAAAAACCAATTTAATCTTCCTTCAAGAATCACACACATGACCCCTGAAGCCCATAGAATATTAAAAGAAAATCCAGAATTACCTAATTTTCTAAAACAAGAGCTTTCTCAAAAAGGTAAAAGAATAGATGCAAGATTAGAAACAAGAAATGGAATATTTATCTTAAGAGATTTTGAAAATAATGGTTTAACAAATAATGGAACATTTAGTTTATGGTATATGGATAAAAAAACAACCACAAATAAAACTTATTTTATAAAAAGATATCCGAATCTTACAAGTTGGGGTAATGCAGAAGCTGAATTTCTCGCGGTTAAAGAAATGGAAAGATTAGGATTTAATATAATTAAACCACAATTTGCAATTACCGATATAGCAAAAACACCTAATATTATTATTTATGATTATACTAATCTATTATCTTATCCTCAAGCAGTAATAAAAAGAAAAATAAGTGGTAGTGAAATACTTAAAATAGAAGAAACTTTTACTAAATTAGTAAAATCTCCTGCATTAAAAAATCTAAATGATTTTCACACATTTACATATAGGGTTTCTCCTAATAAGAACGTCTTTATTAAAAGATTATCTAATGGTAAATTAAAACTATATTTTACTGATATCTATTGGGAAGAAGAAGCATATAAAAGAAAGAGAGAAGAATATCTATGAGTGGAATATTAACTACAATTGTTGGGCCAATGTTTTCTGGTAAAACAACAGAACTTTTGCGTTTGATGGATAGAGAATTGATTGCTAAAAGAAGTTCAATTCTATTTAAACCAAATATAGATAATAGATACTCAAAAGAAGAGGTTGTTAACCATAACGGTATTGGAAGAAAAGCACTAATTGCTTGCTGTTCTAAAGATATTTTAAATAAAGTTTTAGAATTAGAAAAAACCGAAAATATAGAAAACATATTTATTGATGAAGTTCAATTTTTTGATTCAGGAATAACTGATGTTATTAAAAAAATTAATGATTTAGGAATAGACATATATACTTGTGGACTTAATCAAACCTTTAAAGGAGAACCATTCCCGTTTAAGGATGGAGAAAAAGACATAGGTTATCTTATGGCTATAAGTGATTATGTTATATCTATTGATGCTGTTTGTAATGAATGTGGAAACAAAGCCACAAAGACATATAGGAAAGGAAAGGAAGAAGAAACAGTAATTGTTGGTGGGCAAGACTTGTATCAAGCAAGATGTAAAAATTGTTGGAATAAATAATTATATTTATAAATTATTGGGACTTATAAATTTAAAACAAAAAGGAGAAAGATAAAATATGGCAGAAGAATCAATTCAATTTATAGCAAATTTTGATAAATTTGTTTCTATTAAGAAACTAACAATTGACAAAGAAGTTGGACCAAAAGAAGTTATTGAATTTCTTACAAGTGTTCAGTTTACTACATCTCAAAAAATAAAAGACTATATTGGTAAGATAATAGATGTTAAAAGCTTTGATGAAAAAACCAAAAAACTTTATGCACTAAATCTTGGACAATTTATGGAAGAAGTTAATTCAAATGGAACAAAGAAAATAATTAAAGAATTTATACCTGCAACAATGGAAAAGAAAGAAGAAAAAGATGCATATATTGAACTTTTAAAAGTTTACTTGATAGAAAAATATGCTGCAGAAAAAAAGATAGTCATCGGGGCACACCATATTGTCTTTCCAGCAAATAAAAAGTTAATGAAGAAGAAATAAAATGAATTTTTCAGAAAAATTAAAACTAAGATGGGATTTATCTCTTTTCTCTCTTGTTATAACAAATATAATTGTAATTGTTATAGCTATTATTCAGAAATGGGACTTTCCAATATTGTTTTCAGTATATATAGCACAAACTCAAATAATTGCTTTCTTTTATTTCTTTAAAATAATATTTAAAAAAAACACAATAACTTATGGATTAACAATTAATAAGAAAACAATTAATCCGACAATTACTAATAAATTAATTTTAGCATTACTTTATTATGGTGGTTTTTATCTGGTTATGAGAATTGTTTATTTTTTTGCTCAGTTCTTGAGTTTTACAATGCCAGGACTGAACCTTTCTAAAATGGCAACTGCTTTTGTGGGTATTGTTATTTTTTTTATAAATCATCTAATCTCATTTATAGTTAATTTTAAAATAGATTCAGAAAAAGAAGAAACATTAAAAGAATTAATGATTGCTCCGTATTTAAGAATTATACCAATCATTATAATTAGTTTCTTTGGTATTTTACTTAATTTTTTATCAATTATATTTTTAATATTAAAAGCAATTGTTGATATTTATAGTCATAACTATATACATCAAATGAAAGACGACTATTTGAAATATAAGGTAAAGAATAAAACAAAAGAAAATCCAAAAACAAATTTAATAAAAATTAAATCATCAGTTGCGCCTTTTGTCAAAGGTCTAGTAATCTATTGGATAGTATCTGTTGCAATTTTTATTGTTTTATTATTTTTAATATTAGGTGCAATAGTAAATTTTTGGTTTTATATAGCCTCAGGATTATCTTTAATTGTTACAATATTACTAATTCTTGTTTTCCTTAAACATTTTAAAAGAATCAACGAGTCAGACAAATAAATGGAATAAACAGTAGGTATTTATATAATTTTTCTTTCTTAATTATTATATCAAGCAATTGATTAAAAGGAAAATTATCCCTCCTTAGCATAGCGGTTAGTGCGTCCGGCTGTAGACTAAAAGATTACACTCTTTTTTTGATTGTGGCAATCCACATCAAAAGGCAGTGACCGGAAGATCCCCAGTCCAAATCTGGGAGGAGGGAATCCGACTTCAACTAAAACCTTCTATTTAAGTTGGAGTAACATATTAACTAAATAGTGTTACCTTAAATTTTTTAATTAAATAGTGTATTACTCACTAAAGTGTATTACTCGATACCTTTTTAAATATTTTGAGTAATACAATTTATATGAGCTATTTATCTAAATTACAAAGAAATAATAAAACGTATTATTATCTTGTAGAGAATATTCCTGTGTCAAAAGGAAAAAGAAAGCAGATAAGAAAATATATAGGAACTGCAAAACCAACAGAGCAACAGTTATCTTTAGAATTATCAAAATTTGAAAACGAAATTAGCCCTAAGAAAAAGCAATTGCAAGGATTTACATATTTAACTAAAGACGAAATTAAAGAAATTGATGAGATTAATTCAAATTTTTGGAAGAAATACAATACCTTAACAAAAACAGAAAAAGAAAGCTTTTGGAATAACTTCATTAGTGTTTTTGTATATAATACCAATTCAATAGAAGGTTCTACTTTAACCTTAAAAGAAGTTGAACTATTATTATCTGAAAACATTTCTCCAAATAGACCATTAGAAGATGTATTAGAAACAAAATCTGCTAAAAGAGCAATTGATTATCTTTTAGACTATAAAGAAGATTTATCTATTGATTTAATAACCGAATTACATAAAATTTACTTTAAAGAAAGCTTTCCAGAGATTGCAGGTAAATTAAAAAGATTAAACAATAGAATAATGGGCTCAAAATTTGATACCACCCCAAAAGAATTTGTTTTAACTGACTTAAAGATATTTATTGATAATTATAATAAACTAAAAAAAGAACTACATCCAATAGAGCTTTCAGCTTGGACACATTGGGCTTTTGTTAAGATTCATCCGTTTCAAGATGGTAATGGCAGAATATCAAGATTAATAATGAACTTTGTACTTCACAAAAACAAATATGCATTAATTGATATTAAAACCAAAGAAAAGCAAGCTTATTTTAATGCACTTGAAAGATGTAATTATACAAGCAATGGAAAACCATTAGCACAAAGATTAGTTAGAAGATTTAAAAAACAATATCAAAATGCTTTTTCAGAACTATAAATCTTTTAATATCTTAGTAGAGGGAATCCGACTCCTATTTCTAAAAAGAAACTCTTTTAAATATTATGTTTTATACTTTTGTATAAATTATTAATTAAATAACTTAAAATGGAGATGATGTTAAAAGGTTCCAAGAAAGTGAAAGAAAAAGACTAGCACAAAAAGCAGAAGCAGCTAGTGAAATGCAACGACAACAGCAAAGAAAAATAGAACAATATAGGGGATTATTAAAAACTAAAATTAATAAATAATATTAATTTAAATTATTAATAACTTTGTAAATAATTAAAGGAGTTGGTAAGAATGAAAGGAAAGTATCTACCAACTTCTAACAATGAACAGATTTATTTTTAATTAACTTTATATTCTTTTTGTTTCTCTTTCTTTTATGGCTCCAGTATCTGTATCTTTTAGAAGACATGCTCAAAAGACAAGAAATGGGCATAGTATTACTTCTAATGGAAAAAAAGATGTTAAAGATTTATCAAATAAATTATCAACTACTACAAAACTATATTCTTCTCCTGAAAATAGAACAATAGAAACCGCAGAATATCTAAAATTATTTACTCACTCAGAATATAATATAAGAGTAAGAAATATTTTACGAGGACATAAATATTTTGCAGGAAAAAGAATTAAAACCACTAAAAAAGATAATTTTCTAACTTTATTTAAAGACCTGGCTAAAAAGATTGGAATTAATGACAAATTGCTAATTAAGGTGTGGCTATCTGGGAAAGTTCCAAAAAAGATTGTTCCAAGACCAGAAGTTATTGCTGATGAAATAATAAGAGATAGATTTAGATTACCTAATAGAGTAAAAAACACAGAAAAATCAATAATCTTTGAAAACATAACACACGATATTGTTATAGCTGCTTTGTTTCAACGATTGTCTGGAGAGAAATATCATAGTCAATTTAAGGATTTACCAAAAGAATTAGAATCTTTAAAAGTTGATATTTCAAGAGATGGAAAAGCAACCATGCAATTTAGAAATTATAAAAAAGGAATAACAGAAACATTAAAAGAAATATTAAAATAAATCATTTTGTTCTATAGATTCTATTTATTATTTCTATCTTCTTATCATAATCTATTGCTGTTTTATAATTATACCAGAAGATATTCATAAAGAAATTAATCCAAGTATCATCGTATATATCATAAATCAAAGTAATGTCTTTCTCTAATTCATGAAGCTTAAAATTTTTCTCTTCTTTGCTTTCTTTAAAGATAGAATGCCCACAATCAAATATAATACCTCTTAATGGTTGTAATTGATGCCTTAATTCTATTGATTTAGGATATTTTTGTAATAAAGGCAAAAGAAGATTAATATTTTTTAAAGTATCTATATCTATTCTTGCAATAATTTTAACTTTTAACCCGTTTTTTATTCTGGTCTCTAATTTATCTATAAGATTCTCATTCTTATATTTAATTTTAAGAAAAGACAGATTTCCAGATAGAAAATATACAAAATTAGATTTGTCTAGATATTCAAAAATTAATTTTGGATCAAAATCTTCTCCCTTATATAAATGTCCATTTGATCTCTCTTTAGAAACATATTGAAAAATTTCCATAAAACTGAAATCTTTCTTATAATTTGTACTTTTTATTTTTGTAAATAAAATATTTTCTATTTCAGTAGAAGAAACTTTATTAGTTGAATAAACCAGTTTTATAATGTTATATCCTGCTTTTATGTTCTTGATATCAATTAATCCAGTATTCTTTCTAAACTCGTCTACATATTTCTCTGCAGTTACCCAACTAATTCCTAGTTCTTTAGAAATTTCCTGTATAGTTCTTGGTTCAACTTCTACAAGTTTAATTATTTCATTTGCTTTTTCTTGTGATATCATAGAAATATTTAGCCCCGAAATATTTAAATATATATTTTAATAAAATAAAACCAATTAAAATAAACAATAAAACACATAACAAATCTATGTTAGAAGACAACTACTTTACAAAAGAATATATTTTCAATAAAATCCCAATTAGATTTATGTTAACTGAAAAATGTAATTTAAGATGTCACATGTGTAGTGCTGATGGATTAGGCATAGGAAAAGTAAATTGCAATCAATCAAAAGAAATGAATTTAGAGAAAGCAAAAATATTAGTGGATCTTTTATCTGAAATAAATTATTCTGGAGAAATTACCTTCTCTGGCGGAGAACCAATGGTTTATTCTTATTTTTATGAATTGATTGAATATATTTTAAAAAACAACAAAAATACAATAAAAGTAATAACAAATGGCACAATCCCATTCAAAGAAAATTTCTTCACAGATAGAAAAAAAGCACAAATATCTATTCATTCTTTAGATTATAAATCTTGGAATAAGATTACTCAAGGAAATATAATCCAATTCAATAACCTTGTTAAAAATTTAGAAAAAATGAACAAAGAACAAGTACATAACATTAATGTAGTAATTCATAAAGGAATAAATGATAGTAATGAAGAACTATTTTCTTTATTTGAATTTTCAAAAAATAATAATTTTCATTTAAGATTGTTTAAGTTATTTCCATATACCGAAAATATGTATAATAAATATAAAGAAATTAATAAAGAATATTTGAATGATTTAAAATTAAAAAAATCCCCCAATAAAGTGAGATGGCATAATCAAGATGAATATTCTCAATTGGAAAGATATTATTTTAATGATAATCTAAATCAAGAAATAGATGTTGCATCTTGTCCTTGCTTTAGTGGAGAATGTAGTAGTTGCTATAAATGGCATTTTCTTCAAATTACTTCTGATTTAAAAATAAAAACTTGTCTGGAAAGAGATAATTACATCGATTTAAATGAAGCAATAATAAAAAAAGATTCAAAATTACTTTGGGAAAAAATAATAGAATCTAGAATTGCAATCTTTAACCATGGAAAAGAAAGCCCACCTTTAAGGAATCATCCGTTTTTTAATTGTGGATTGAATACAATAAAAATTATAAATAATTTAAGACACTAACTAATTTCTGTTTATAAACTAATTGTTTCTTAAATATATATTACTATATTATTAATATAATTTAAAAAGGAAAAAAATATGACTAGTTCTAATGAGAGCTTTGATGGCTTGGTCAAAGATAAACAAATATTACAAGCAATAACAAATATCGGTATTACTAAACCAACAGAAATACAAGAAAAAGTAATTCCATTAATTTTAGAGGGGAAAAACGTAATTGCTCAATCTGCTACAGGAACAGGAAAAACAATTGCTTTTTTAGCAGGAATTTTACCTTCTGTTAATAAAATAAAAAAAGTGCAATGTTTAATTATTGTTCCAACAAGAGAACTTGCAAATCAAGTTTATGAAGAAACAAAAAAGATTGGAAAAGTAAAAGATTTACAAGCATGTGCTGTTTTTGGTGGTGCATCAATTAATAATCAAGCAAAACAATTAAGATATGCAGATATTGTTATTGGAACGCCAGGAAGACTAATTGATCAAATAGATAGAGGAAACCTAAGATTAGACAATATCAAATATCTAGTATTAGATGAAGCAGACAGAATGTGCGATATGGGATTTTATGAAGACATTTCAAAGATAATCACGCAAGTTCCAAAAGAAAGACAAACTCTTCTTTTTTCAGCAACAATAACAGATGATGTATCTAAACTTGAAAGAGATTATATACCTAAACCACAAAAAATAAAAGTACAAACAAATGTAGATCCTAAAAATCTTTTACAAGAATATTATATTGTTAAATCAAATCAAAAATTTTCATTACTTTTACATTTAGTTAAACAACACAATAAAAAATCAATTATTTTTTGTAATACAAGAAGCGAAGTTGATGTTTTATATAATAATTTTAGAGAACACAGGGTTGAATGCTTTAGATTACATGGTGGATTAGAGCAAAACAAAAGAAGTGCTACAATTGAAAAGTATCAAGATCATAAAGATGCAGTATTAATCTCAAGTGATGTTTCTGCAAGAGGAATACATGTTGATAATTTAGAATATATCTATAATTATGATTTACCTAAAGACAATACACAATATATTCACAGAATTGGTAGAACAGCAAGAGCTGGAAAAAAAGGAAAAGCAATTGCAATAATTACAAATAAAGAAGAAGAAGATTTCTTAAGAATGTGTAAGAAATTTGGATTTTCCGTTGAACATAAGCAATTACCGGCATTAGTACCAATTGCTCTAAAAAGAACAACAGAAGAACAAAAAAGACTAGAAGAAAGAAATCAAGATGGAAGAAATAGATATAGAGAAAGAAGAGAACACTTTAGTAAAGGACCAAGAGATAGGCAAAAAGAAAATTTTAAGAAAAAATTCGTAGGAGAATTAACAGAAGAAGAAATCAAGAAACAAAAAACAGATTTTTTCAGACATAAAAGAAAAATTAGACAAAACAAATACTCTAAAGGAGGAAGAAGATAATGATTAAAAAAACAGAACAAAAGAAATTAGAAAATATAGTCTATAATGTTATAATGTTTGCATTAATCTTTGCTTTAGTAATTAGTTTTGTATTTACTATTGATAAATTAATCTTAGAGAAACCAAAAGACACATGTTATTTACAAGACTATACTTACTATAAGGCAGAGCCAGTAGTAAATCTTGACCAAAACTGTAACTATGATGAATATTATATCTCCTCTTGTGTACAATCAGAAGGAAATATAATATATAGAAAAAACTGCCAAATGGAATGTAGTTATTGCTATAGAGATTTTAATAAAGTTATGGAAACCTACAACAACAGAATAAATCTTGGCAGAATGATTCTAACTTTCTTGTTAGCTTTAGCTTTTGCATTTATAACCATTAAAGACAAAATCATAAGATATTCAATACTATCAGCATCATTAGTTTCATTATTTATTGCAACAATGTCTGCAATGAATTTATTAGATAAAATGTTGCCATTAGTAATAATTGTTGAATTCTTATTGGTAATTTTTATCTACAGGAAAACAAATAAAGATAAGAAGTAAAGAGCTTTTTATTTTGCTCTACTTCTTATTACTTTTTTTTTATAATTTGGATTTTCATTAATTAATATAAATTGTTTTTTAGCAGGTCCGGGATTATTTTTACTTTCAGGAATTGTAATTAAATCATATTTAAAACTAGAATGTTCAAAACTTCTAAAAATCTCTTTTGTTTTTATTCTGTTTTCAATTGGAACAATTAGTGGTCTTTTTCCAACAACTTTTGAATTTACGGATTGGGTTTCAGGAAAAGCACTCATATAAATAAATTTAGATTTGTGTTTTACTCTCTGATCAGCAATTACCCTTTCCATAAGTAAAGTTCCTAATCCTTGTCCTTGATATTTAGGATTGATAAAGGTTTCTGTTAAATGAAAAAAATTAGCTGTTGGATTTTCTTTAATATAAAGTTCTGATGCTTTTCTTAAATGACCCATAGTGCATCCCAGTAGTTCTTTGCCATTATACATTAAATAAAAAATCGTTTTTGATTTTTCTTTTTTTCTTTCATTTAAATAATTTTTTAAATCATCAGGTTTTCTTTGAAATAAATTATCAATATTGCTAATATCTTTTATAATTTCTGGAGTTAATTTATCAAATTCTTCCCAGGTTATTTTCTTGTAATTTATATCTTTGAATCTAGAATGTATTGGTTGCATACCTAAGAATATTAAAGAAAGTTTTTTAAATAAATTGAAAATATATATATTAGGTGTAAATTTATGTTAGATAAGATTACTAGATTAGAAATAGATAATAAAAGACTTAAAAAGAAAATAACAAGTGCTAAAAAGAAATTACAAAAAGAACAAGAAGCACTTAAAAAAGAAACCCTAACAAGACTTACTGCACTTATTACTGCTGCTTTTGGTCTAGTCGCAGCTCTTGCATGGAATGATACAATTAAAGCACTTTTTGTTATGCTTTTTGGAAAAGCCGAAACTTTCTGGGCGATGTTAGTATATGCAATTATTGTTACAATAATTGTAGTATATGTTACTTACAAATTATCAAAAATGAGTAAAAAGAAATGATTTAAAAAGATATAAAAAGATATTTAAATACTATTATATCTATATTTATAATAAAAAATAGAGGAATAAACTATGTTTGAAAGTTTTACACGCAGTTGGGAATTAACAAAAGCAACATTTAAAGTAATTAATAAAGATAAAAGACTATTATTGTTTCCAATATTTTCAGGAATATTTTCAATACTGTTTATATTTTCATTAATATTTCCGGCTTTATTTTTAGGAAATAATTTTTCTTGGTTTATTGTTTTTATATTATATTTTGGATTAGCTTTTATTGCTACATTCTTTAATGTTTGTGTAGTTTATCTTGTTAAAAACACAATAGAACAGAAAAAAACAACAGTTGGTCAAGCAATTAGTTTTGCTTTTTCAAGAATAGGGCCAATATTTGGGTGGAGTTTAATTTCTGCTACCGTTGGTTTAATATTAAGATTATTAGATGAAATTGCTGAAAGAATTGGAGGAATAGGAGAAATTATAATAAAAATTACAACATCTTTAATAGGTGGAATTTGGGCATTTTTAACAATATTTGTAATACCTGTAATGGTGTATAAGAATGTTGGACCATTTAAAGCAATATCAGAATCTTCTCAAAGAATAAAGAAAACATGGGGAGAGAACCTAATTAGAAATATAGGATTTGGAATTGCTGAATTTATCTTTGTTGTAATTGGTCTAGCAGCATTGATTCTTGGATATTTTTTATTTGCACCATTGGGTACTTTAGTATTAACAATTTTCTTTTGTATAATAGGAATATATTTTGTATTTTTAATAATGTACTTTAATATTGCTAATGCTGTGTTTAATACAACACTTTATGTTTATTCTGAAACAGGCAAAATGCCTTTAGATTTTTCAGAAAATACTGCAAAAAATTTATTTAGTAAAGCAAAAAAGGAGTGAACAAAATATGATAAATTTTTCAATTTTAGGACTATGTATTGTTTTAATTGCATGGATTATTCAATTCTTTGCAATGAATAAAAGAAGAGAAATCTCTAAACCATTTGTATTGGCATACATTATTGGTGTTTTATTCTTAGTTGTAGATGCATATAATTCTAAAAAATTAGATTTAGCTATAATTAATGCACTTGCAATGCTTGTTGCAGTTGGAGTATTATTTAAATATTCTAAACCAAAGATGTGAAATAATTTTATGCCCGAAAATACAGATAAATCAAAAATAATAGACATTAATACGCATTTAGTGCCTATAGAAACAATACGCCCTGGAATTCTAAAACTAATTAAACAAAAGAATCCACAAGTATTAGAGTCAGGATATATTTCTCTTAGAGAATTAAAAGAATATAGAAAAGAACATTTCGAAGAAATTTTAAAAGCAGAAAAAGGAAAATTAAATAAATTAGATAAAGAAGTTTTAGATAGTCTTGTAGACCAAGAATCAATAGTAAAAAATACAAATGAATTTGACACAAATATTACTTTTGGGCAAAAATTAGCAGACAAAGTTGCAGAATTTGGCGGTTCTTGGACCTTTATTATTTTTTTTGGATGTTTTCTTTTAATTTGGATAATAATAAATACTTTTTTCTTATTAACATCTAAACCATTCGATCCGTATCCTTTTATTTTATTAAATCTATTTTTATCTTGTCTTGCAGCAATTCAAGCCCCAATAATTATGATGAGTCAAAATAGAAAAGAACAAAAAGATAGGCAAAGAGCAGAAAATGATTATATGGTTAATCTTAAATCTGAACTTGAGATTAGACAACTTCATGAAAAAATGGACAATCTTGTACAACATCAATGGGAAAGATTAATAGAAATTCAAAAATTACAACTAAACATAATGGATGAAACAGAAAAAGAAAGATTAAAAAGTGAAATTAAAAGAATACAGAAAAGCTTAAATAATACAAAGTAATAATATAATTAAGGAGATTAAACATGGTTGTGAAAAAAAAGAAAATAATTAAAAAAAAAGAAATTGTAAAAAAAGCACCAATTGAAAAAAAAATAAAAATATTTAATAAAGAAATTACAAAAACAGAATATTTTGAATATTATACTTTGGTAATATTTTTCTTATTTGCAATATTATTTGTTTTTATCTTAGTAATATTTTTCTTAGCAATATTTGGCCCTAAATATCTGTGGGTGGTTATACCAATAACATTAGGATTTTGGGGAATAAGTTATTATCTTTCAAAAATAATTTTTAAAAAATCTCAAACAAAAAAGAAGTAATATGGTCAGAATAAATAGAGCAAAAATCAAACAAGGATTAAAAACAACAGCTAAAACAGCCGGGATTTTAGCTATATCTGGGGCTGTCGGTATTGGTAGCTATAATGTTGCAGATAGAATCTCTAGACAAAAAGTATTTAATGAAATTAAATCCGAAAAAGTGCAAATCAAACCTAGAGACAGACTAGATGCTGTAGATTCTATAGCCGAATATAACCGAAAAGCAAAAATATCAGAAATTTACTTTTATAAAGGAGAAAAAGTATCAAAAATAAATATTGATGTAGCAAAATTAGGCCAAATTACAAGATTATTGCCTGATAGTGTAAGAACAAATATTAATACAATTATTAATAACAAAATAAAGACTGTTAATCTAGAAATGAAAAGAAATCCAAAATTAAGAAAAATCATAGAAGATAGAATCGGAGTGGAAAATTATAGAAGATATCTTTTATCTTTACCTATGGAAAAACTTGAAAAAGTATTTACTCCACAAGAATTAAAACAAATAAGGACAGAATTAAATAAAATACCTAAAGAAAAATTAAAAGAACTACATGAAAAATTAAGTAAAACATATGAAGGAACCATTAGTTTAGGTGTGTTTATATCTTTATTATTAGGTGCAGGATTATTTGAAGCATCTAAAAGTAAAAAAAAAGATGAATTTAATTTTCATTAATTTTATTCCATTTCTAAAAATTATTTAAAACCATACAAAAAAGAGGATAGAAAAAACATGTATTCAAATAGAAGTTTATATGATTATATATCTAAAGTAGACCATAATAGAATTAAGAAATTCTCAAAAGGAAAGAAAACTCCTTTTGTAGTAATAGATCTTAAAAAAATAGAAGACAAATATGATGAACTTGCAAAACATATACCTTATGCAAAAATCTATTTTGCAGTAAAAGCAAATCCAGAAGACGAAATAATTTCTTTACTTGATAAAAAAGGATCTAATTTTGATGTAGCAACAGTTTATGAATTAGATCAACTTTTAAAACATAAAATTTCTCCTGAAAGAATATCTTTTGGAAATACCATAAAAACAGAAAGAGATATTGCTTATGCTTACAAGAAAGGAGTAAGAATGTTTGCAACAGATGCAATTAGTGATGTTAAAAAGATTGCAAAAAATGCTCCAGGATCTAAAGTTTTCTTTAGAATAATTATGGAAGGGGGTTCAGCAGACTGGCCACTTTCTAGAAAATTCGGTGCTCATCCAGATATGATTTATCACTTAATTGTTGAAGCTAAAAGATTAGGACTAATACCTTACGGGGTATCTTTCCACGTTGGTTCTCAACAAAGAGATATTGGGCAATGGGATCAAGCAATATCACAATGTAGATATTTGTTTGATGCTGCAAGAGAAGAAGGAATTGAATTGAAATTAATAAATATGGGAGGAGGATTTCCTGCAAATTATATTAGCCCTACACATGATTTAGAAATGTATGCTAAAGAAATTACAAGATTTATCTCTGATGACTTTGGAGAAGACTTTGCTGATAATTTAGAGATTATAATTGAACCAGGGCGTTCTTTAGTTGCAGATGCAGGAGTATTAGTTACTGAAATTGTAATGATATCTAAGAAATCATTATCTAATCAATACGATTGGGTGTATCTAGATGTCGGTAAATTTAGAGGACTTATTGAAACACTTGATGAATCAATTAAATTTCCTATATTTACAGAAAATTACACAGTTCCACCAAAAGAAAAAGACTGTAGAGAAGTAATACTTGCAGGCCCTACTTGTGATTCTGCTGATGTCTTATATGAAAAATATAAATACTTAATGCCTAAAAACGTAAAAGAAGGAGATAGACTTTACATTTTGACTACTGGGGCTTATACAAAAAGCTATTGTTCTATTAACTTTAATGGATTTCCACCAATCGATGTGTACTTTTTAAAAGACACAAAAAAACAAACAAATAAAAAAATTAAGAAAAAGAAATAATGTAGTAGTGAAATATATGAGTAATAAAAACAATATAAAAAAAGAAAACAAATTTAAAATTAATAAAAAACAAGTGTTTTTTGTTGTTCTAATATTGTTATTAATGATTTCTGTTTTTGCAATAGTAATCTCTAATAAATCAAAAGTTGTTACACCTACAGAAAATTTAGAAATGAATAATCAAATAATTACTGGAGAAAGCGATATTACAGAAACACCAGAAATTAAAACAAACACAATTGGAGTGGATTCAAAACTAGAAGACTTCTATGGTAAACCTTCATTAATTGTTTTTGCAGGCACTTATTGTGGACATTGTGTAAAGATGATTCCAGAACTTGAAAAAGAAATATGGAATAGATATAGACTAGAAGCAAATATTTGGGTAAATGTTATTGACGGTTCAACAGGTAAAAGATTCGATGTTAAAGATATTGCACAAGGATATAATCCTAATTTAGAATATGATAAGATAATGGGCGATTGTTCTTATGTTCCAGCTTATGTTGTTCTTGATAAAGATGGCAAACAAATCTTAAGATCCTGTGGTTCTGAAAAAACAATTACAGAAATAAAGCAAGCAATTGATAGTCAATTAAACTAAATCACTATTTGTTGGACAATATTTTTATTCCCACAATCTAAATTATTATAAAAAAAGAAAAAAAATATTTTTCTTTATTTTTTAGAAACAGTAGGTTTTTTTGCAGGTACTTGTGCCTGTCTATTCTGCTTTTCTTTTAAAGCTTCTTTGACGTCTCTTAATCTTTGTCTTTCAAAGAAATCAGCACTTTTATAAACTTCTTCGAATCTATCTCTTTTTTGAATTTTCTTTTCCAAGTCTTCTTGACATTTTGGACAATAGATTCCAAAGTTTCCTATTATTCTTCCGCAAATAATACATTTTTGTGTCATTTTCTATTACCTTCTTTTAATTATTTAATTGATATTAATATGTAACCTAATATATTTAAATACTTTTCTCTTTTTATTGACTATCCCCTTCTTCTCTTAAAAGTGGGAAGAGTATTACTTCTCTTATGTTTGGAGAATTGGTAAATATCATTACAAGCCTGTCTATTCCAAGACCAAGACCATAGGCTGGTGGCATACCATATTTTAAAGACTCAATAAAGTCTGTGTCTATTGGATGATTCTCTCCTTTTCCTCTTCCTTGGTCTGCTTGATCAATCATTAATGTTTCTTGAAGCATTGGATCGTTTAGTTCACTATAAATGTTTCCAGCCTCCATACCATTAACATATGGTTCATCTCTTTCTATTAGACTTGAGTCTTCTCTATGAAGCTTACATAAAGGAGTGGTTTCTTTAGGATGATCAATAATGTGAACAGGACCTAAAAGATGTTCCTCACAATAATGCTCGAAAAGCTCAGCAATGGCAAGACCTCTCTTATAGGTTTCTAATTCTAATCTGTTCTTTGTGAGAAGATTCTTCAACTCATCATCACTTAATTTATCAACATCTACTCCGCCAAGCTCTTTTAAAGCATCTTTCATGGTTAATTTCTTCCAAGGTCTTTTAAAATCAAAAGTTTTTCCTTGATACTCTATAACGGTAGTACCATAAAGTCTTAAAGCCACAGTTTCATAGATTTCTTCAATCAAATCTATTGCAGAATTATAATCCTTATAACACTCATAACACTCAAGCATTGTAAACTCAGGATTATGAGATTTATCTATTCCTTCATTTCTGAAATTTTTACAAATTGTATAAACCTTATCAAAACCACCAACTAAAAGACGCTTTAAATAAAGTTCAGGAGAAATTGAAAGATAAAGATTTCTTTTCCATACAAAGCTTTCAGTAATGAATGGTCTAGCATTAGCACCACCATAAAGTGGTTGAAGTAAAGGAGTCTCAACTTCTAAAAACCCTCTTTTATCTAATATTTCTCTAATTATCTTAATAATCTTAGCTCTTTTCATAAAGATTTCTCTTGATTCAAGACTTGTCATTAAATCAAGATATCTTTGTCTATATTTTAATTCAGCATCTTGAATACCGTGGAATTTTTCAGGAAGTGGTAAGAAAGCCTTAGATAGGAAAACAATATCTTTTGCATCAATTGAAAGCTCTCCTCTTTTTGTTTTAAAGACCTTTCCAGAAACTCCGATAATATCTCCAGTATCAAGTTTTCCAAATAGGTCAAAACTTTCTTTAGAAATTCCTTCTTCTTTTACAACAATTTGAATCTTTCCGTAAGTATCATGTAAATCAATAAAAGCAATTTTGCCAAGAGACCTTAAAGAAAGAATTCTTCCAGCAACTGACGCTGTGTCTTCTGTTAAGGTATCTAATGGTAATTCTTTGTATTTTTCTTTAATGTCAATTGAATTGTGAGTTTTATTAAAAGTGTAAGGATAAGCAGTAATACCCATTTCAACTACACTATTAAAATTATTTTTTCTATTTTCTTGATATTCTTCTAATCTTCCCATGGTTAATCACGTTTAATATATAATATAAAAAGAAAAATAAATATAAATGGATTTATTTTTTCTTAGAATAGATTAACATAAATCCAATTAATATTATGCTTATATACATTACAAACAGTATTTTATTTTCAGGAGTTAAAGGCACATTTAGACCATTTCCACTAGCCCCGCCACTTCCTGAGCCTATATTAAATACATTGTTTCCAGGATTTCCTGTAACTTGCCCGTTTGGATTAACAGCAAAAGTTACCCCATCTTTAAATTGATCATTAAATGGAATTAAATTACCATTTGTTGTATACCAATTACCTGTTTCTGGATCATACCAAAAAGACCCGTTCTTTCCTTGAGCAGAAAGTAAGGTTTCTTTTTCTCCATTGTAAGTAACCTTTGGAACTCCCTCTTCAGCACTAAATCCAAATTCATGTGTTTTTCCATCATCAGTTTTAACAATTAAACCATTTGGTGTTTGTTGAACAGAGGTTATTTTTGTATCTGTTACTTCTCCTGTTACTTTATCAATAATCTTTAATCTTTGTTCACATTCTGGTGGGTCACTTACATAGAAAATAAATGTTTTTGTTTCAGTATCAAACATTTTAAATGGTCCGACTTTTTCAAATGCTTTGTTTAGTTTATCAGTATTTGCTTTTGCTTGATCATTGTCTTTCTCAGGAGATACATTAAATTTTAATCCTATTTCTTCAGTATCATCACAACCATTTGTTGCTTTTTCTTTAATTAATTCTGTTTTTAATTTTTCAATGTCATTTCCATGTGTTGCCGTTGTTGTTTCTACCCACATGATATATGCCTTTCTTTCTTCAACATAAACTAATTGTCCTCTTTCAAATTGCAAAGCAACATTTTGTCCAATAGTTATTTCTCTAGTATCTACTGGACTAATAGATGTCATTCTATTTCCTAAAATTACTGCTTTAGCATTACTTCCGTTAGTTATATATCTTGGTATTCCTTCGGCCATTATCTGTGTTCCTTGAGGTTTTAACATATAGTTTGTTGCAGGATGAATTGTATTCCCTAATTTTACAGCACCTAAATATTCTGTTAGATTTGCTGCATTAGATGGTATTGTAAGTCCTGTCTGTGCTTCATAACCTGCTCTTAGACAATCAAAGAAGTCTGCATTTTTTACAGACAGATTACCAAAGGTATCAATTTCAAATAATGGTTCTGTATTATTTGGAACAGGAATATAACTTAAACTTCTTGGAACAACTTTAGCAGGAATTGCAAGATTTGTTCCTATAATTCTCACAAAATCTTTATTTTCTTGTCCAATAATTGTTTTTAAATTTCCATTTGCATCAACTACAGTCATTTCTCCTTTTTCTTTATCGATTGTAAGAGTTATATTTGTGTCTTTATCTACTAGATTTTCAACACCTTTGTCATTATAACCAATAGCATTACACTTGGTTCTTGGACCCATCTCAAAGAAAAACATTTGTCCTATTATTGTGGAATCTGTTTGTCCACTTGTTCTATATGTTGCTTGAACAATAGGGTTTTCTTTTAGTTTTTGTTCTGCAAAATCCTTTATTTGTTCTGCACCAAACTTTACTCCTTTTTCTAATTCTGTACCTTCTGTTACTTTAGATACAGCTTCTTCAACTTTTGTGACTCCGTCTTTTACTGCTTCACCAACTTTATTTTTTGAATCTTTTGTAACTCTTTCTGATTCTACAGACGAAACAAAGAAGTGTGCATATGTTCCTTCTTCGTCATCAACACAATTATGTAATTCAGGCATAATTAAAAACATTTGAGGAACATCACTTGCAAGTGCTGGTGCTAAAAATGAACTAAAATATCCTGATGCTGGAAATACTAAGTATGCTAAATGTTGTTGAGTAACTAAAGCACCCGCAAATCTATGATTTCTCATTGATTTAGGAACTGCTTTACCAATGGACATACCTGCTAAAGTTAATGATTCTATTTTTTGAGAACAAGTTTCTTCATTTTCTCTTGCAGCTAAAAGGTTAATTGCTTTATCTGTTGTTTGATTAGAAAAGGTTCCATCATAATCTGTATGATGTGAAAAAGTAATAATTGTTTGCCCTTGCTTCTTATAATTCTCTTCAGAAGTATTTTCTAAAATATAATTCAAAGTGTTAATGCTTGGTGGAGTAGATGTTGTTATAGTTATTTGATTTAAAGAAATACTTGGTCGATAATTTTCTGTTTTTTTAGTTTCTGGAACAGTTGTTTCTTCTTTTGCTGTTTCTGCTTCTTTTGAAGTGCCATCCTCTGTAGTTTCTTCTTTTATTGTTTCTATAGGTGTTTCTTCTGTAACAATTGTTGGAAGCTCTGGCGAATTTTCAACTTCTTTTTCTGCATCTGTTTTTTCTGGTTCAATCATTCCAACTTCCATTAACATAGAAGCATTTCTTGTTTCTTGATTAATATATTCTGCACCTACAACATAATTACATTGATCAATACATGCATTATCTAGATTATTAGTTACAAGAACAATATCGTCTGTTTTAGATCTTCTAATTTGGCCTTCAGTTACTTTCTTTAAAACATTATTTAAAGACTGTGCCCAATCTGCTGTAATTGTCCCTGTAATTTCTTTTGCTAAGTAATTAGACCAGTTAAGTCCTGAATTTAAAAATTGCATAAAAAGATCTCCTTGATCTGATCCTTCATTTGCAAAGAAATCAACATACGCATCTTCATAAATTTTTTGAGTAGCTCCGTGTTTGATATGGAAAGCAGAATAACTTTCAGGTAATTGATACATAGAATATTTGGTTAATCCAAACGTATCTCCAAATAATGTTGCACCACCGGTTTTAAATTCCCAATATGCAAAATTAATTCCAAACGCCATTGGATTTTGAGTAAGTAATCTTTGATATGCAGCACCATTATATGTTCTCATAAACTGATTTAAAGTATCTCTTCCTCTTCCGCTCACCCATTCTTTATTACTCATTGTGGTAAAAACTTCATTGAAACTTTTTGCAGTATTATCAAACTTTGTTGGAACATTATCCATTACTTGTTTCATTGTTTCAAGTGGATCTAAATCATAATATCCTTTACCATATACATCACTGATCTTTTTACCTGTTGCTTTATCAATATAATCATCAACAAATTGAGTTGTAGTTTTTGGATAAAAATCAATGTCTGTTGCAACACCAGTATATTTTGCTGGATCCCAATCAATTGATCTTATTTCTTTAAATGTTTTATCACTTACATCAAAATATCTTATATATCCATTTGGATAATTATCAACATAATTTTGTACATCAGATAATTTTACTTTCTTTACTACATTAGATGGATCTGGACCTTGAACAACAGTTCTTATTCTTTTTGCAGAAATTGGGGTTCCATCAGCTAAAGTAACAGTAACATTTTGTGTTTGAAGACCTCCTGATCCTTTTATATCATAACCTGTTGCTGTTTTCTTATATCTAAAAGCATCAAAATCTTCTCCAAATGGTTTATTTTCTTGTATAAGTTTTCCTGTGGTGTGACCGTCTGTTGATTTATAAACATTTAAGTTATCAAAATCACCATAAGTTCTTGCACTTACTACAGAAGAATCTTCATATCCGGATTTCCATTTAAATGTCTTAAATGTTGCAATATCATAAGAATCTGCAAGTCTTGAAGCAGTATATGCTGCATCAGTATAGGCATCTAATTGTGCTTTTGTTAATTTCTTATATGCTTCAGTTATTGGCAATCCATCAGCAACAACTTTATCAATAGTGTTCTTTGCTGCCAAAAAATCAGGAGTAATCATTTTAGATTTTAATAATGCATTAGCAGAATATACTCTGTCTCCAAAAATTTGAGCAACATCTGTTGCTGCTCTTCTTTGTGCTTTAGATAATTTATAACTATCATTAGCAATGCTTTTTAATGCAAAGCCAGAAGTCTCTCCCATACCTTTTTGAGTATTACCTAATAAATCTGTTGTGAATTCTTGTATATTATAATTCTGAATATCTCTTTTTGTTAGATTAGAAAGAGGTTCCATTTTCTGTGTAATAAATTTATCAACATCACTTTTTGCAAATCTTCCAGCATCTAATGATTTTTTTATTCTACCAAAAGGATCTTGAACAAACAACGCAGGATCTTTTGTTAAAGTATCTAAAAATCCACCCTCTTTAATTATTCCTTTCTTCTTTAAATAATCATAAGGTTTTGTTAATGTTTTTTTTATTGAAGGATGATTTGCAATTCTTGCCATTCCATTATAAATAAAAGGACTTGTTGCACTATAAACCATGTCTACAGAAAAATATTGATTAAACATCTTGTCAAATAAAGTATAGGTATTAATATAACAGTTTTCTCCTCTACAAGTTGTTTGCATACTTACAGAAAAATTATTAGTTATTGTAGTGTTCTTTACTGCTTTATCTTTTGTAGCAGTCCATAATTCTGTATCTATTGCATTTTGATCATTTGATTCCATTGTACTTAAATATGTGTTTAGTTCAGTATTTGTAATATCAGAAAATGCACCTAAATTTTCAGTATATGACTTATTTTCATCTTTATTACTATCAATATTAATTGTTTCTTTAATTGCTTGAATTGCATCTTTACCTACAACTCCAACTTCTTTAAAAAATCCGGTAATGTCATTTTTTCTATATTGTCCAACATCTGTTAAATAACATTGACTATCATTATCTTTTCCAGTACATCTTCCCACTCTTAATGTATCTTTTAAATTTAAACCCATTTCATAAGGGCCATAACAAGACTGTCCTAATATTGTTGGTGTTTCTAATGGATTCATTAATTTTGATGGAATTTCTTGCTTTATTGCAAGATCTCCTGCTTTTGCATTAGGATCTGTAAGAAGAATATTATTTTGATCTAGTGTTTGCCTATTATTATTTGCGGCTTGATCAGACGTTATTTCATCTGCAGAAAAACCTTTAGTTAATATCTCTTTCCATAAAGCATTAACTGAACTTTCTGGAAGTTCAACAGTTGCACAACCATTTCCACGATCAAAAATTTCTTTTTGTTCTTGTGGTTGTGAATCTGCAAAATAAAGTGTATCAGAATTATTTAATCTATCAAAATCAACACCAGATGCAAATATACTATTGCAAAAAAGTATTAAAAAGAAAATCATTATTGCGTTTTTTGTTTTTGAATTCATTTATTTCACTTTTACATATATATTAAATATAAAATTATAACAGGTAATTTGGGGAAAACAAGTAATACAAATGCAATTATTACAAATAAAACAAATGTAAAACTTTTCCAAAGATTAAAGAAAGACAATCCTTGTTCTTTTTTCTTTTTTATTTTTGTTTTCTTGGATTTAGTTAAATTATCATAAATCAAAGAAATGAACATTCCTATAATTAAGACTATTGCAGAGAATAATGCAGAAATAATAATTAATCTAGCTAAATGGAATAAAATAAAACCAATAGCATCTAAAAATGTAAATTCTGAAAATTTACTTAATATTGGGATAAAATATAAAAATATTAAAATAACATAATTTAGGATAAAAACACACAAAAACAAGGACAATACAAAATTATATTTTTTATTAAACCTTAAAAATAAACCCTTAAAAGCATAAGTTACGCCAATAAATGGCAAAGAGATTATTGCTGAAAATAAAAATAATTTAATAAAAACCCAAACATAATTTAATATTGTTGCAAAAAATCCTGCCATTTTATCACTTTTTAATTCTAAAATATAATATATATATTAACATTATATTTTTAAATATTATATACTACTACATTTATGTAAGAAAGTGAAAAATATGGACGTAGATTTAAAAAATATCAAAAGAAGAGAACGAAGATTCTATAGAACCTATAATGATAATGGGGAAATTAAATATGTTGATAAACAAACAAAAACCCCAGAATCAGTAACTGTACAAAAATCAGAAGATATTAAAATTAAACAAACAGAAGAAAAGAGTAAGGAAATTAATACTCAAGACAAAAAAGAAATAATAGATAAGATACTTTTCGAAATGAATAAAAGCATAAATCCTAATATTGATGAAATTTCGGAAGTCATTTATTCTCAATTAACTAATAATAATATTGAGGTTAGTCAAGAAACAGTAAAACATGTAGTTGAAGAAAATGCTCATGTGAGAAGATCAAGAAGACAAGAAGACAAGGCCGAATCAAAAGAAGGTTTTGATTATTTAAATGATAGAAAAGAAATGGAACTTGTTTTAGATAATATTGTAGAAGAAAATATAAAAGAACAAACAAGAGAAAAAAATAAACCTAAAATTGAAAAACCTGTTATTGAGAAAAAAACAGAAACTCATTCTAGAAGAGATAAAAAACCTGAAGAAAAAACAAAAGTTGAAGAGAAACCTGAAAAGAAAAAAGAAGATACTTCTAAAACAAAAACCAAAGTCAAAAAAGAAGAAGAATTTAAATTAGATTTTGGAGATGAAGATTCTGAAGTAGATGATCAATCAGATGACGATTTAGGACTTAAATTTTAATTAGTTACTTCTTCACAATTTAATAAATCTAAATCATCTGGATTTATATCTGTTGTTGCTGGCCAGATTGCAAATGTTGCAATTGTTAAAAATTCTCTTTGTTCTGAAGCAGAGGATGTATATTTTATAAAACTTAAAGGAACAGATGAAGAAAAAATTGTCGGAGATTTAGAAATTATTGATCTAACTTGTGAATATCCACCTTCTGGATCACAAAGATAATAAGTTTCTGGTTCATATGGATTTACAGAACAACTCATTGTTTTTGTCGGACCAGAAATACTTGTACATTGAAAATTTGTTAACTTAATCATAAAATAAAAAAAAGTATCATTATTCTGTGTTTGATCATAAAGATAAAATACATAATCGTGAGACTTTAAAGGATACATTGTTGCTTTCACTGTGTGGAATAAATTATATTTAGCAATATCATTATAGGTTGTTCCTAAAGTATTTATGTCTGTTGATCCAATTTTTCCATCAGCATAAAAATCCTGTTTTATTTGAGTCATTAAATAATCCGTTTCTCTTGCTTGACGAATATCTAAATTAAAATCTAAAGGAACAGATGTATAAAAGATTGTTCTTAATACTGAGTTTGTGTAATCTTTAAAATAAAGATCATTTGATGCTTTTTCAATTCTTGTTCCGTATGTTGATGAATATCTAAATAACAATACAGATAAAGTTACAATTATTAATAAGAAAAATAAAGCATCTGTAATTGCGGCTTGGCCTTTTTTACTTTTTAATTTATTTCCAAATTGTAACATATAACCACGCTGGCTCTACATAATATTCTTGTTGAACTGTAATAGGATATCTATAAACAATAACTTCTTTTGTCATTAATACTGATGTTAAAGTATCAATATCTGTATTTCCACAGAAGAAAACCTTATCTGGACTTTCCCAATGTATTATTAATGCATCTTCTGTAATGTCATTTACCTCAAAAACGTCATAATTTTCGGTGTTTAAATCTAAGGGCAAAGCAAAAGCTGTCCAATTGTATTTTGTATCCACTTTTGTACAGGTTTTAGAAAATGCATTATAGTCTGAAAATAATGGATCTTCTTTTATTATTCCAGAAATATTTATTGCATCATTTTTTAAAGAATAATAATCTGTATTATTTCTATAAACATTATATGTACTTAAAAATACAGAAAAAAATATAGTTATACCTAAAAATATTGGAATTAAACTAGGGAGATCATCTCCTATTGCTCCTATATATCCTTTTTTATTTAACATATTATCAACTTATGGGTATAGTGTTTGGCTCTACAAACAAATCAGGAATTGCATTTAGACAAAGTATTTTTTGTTTTAAATCTTCTTCGACTAAGAAATTCTTACATTGATAAATTCCATTTTTCTTTAAACATGGAATTAAATAAATATTGGGAATTCCATTTTCTATTTTTTTAATAAATAAAATAGTTGTATCAATTGAACTTGCTTTTAATGGATCATAATTTACAGAAAAATTGGTATCATTTAATTTTATTTCACAACCGGTATTATTTGTACAATCAGATTCATAAAAATAAACATTTCCATTATAATCTATATCATAAGCAGCATAAATTTTTGGTTTGTATGATTTTCTATCAATTATTGCTAACACTATTTTTTTTTGTTCGCTTCCTATGTCTGTATTAGTAGTAAAATTATGAGCTGAAACATTTAATTTATAATTTATACTAAATGCATCTGATCCACCTGAGTTAGTATAAATCTTTTTAGGAATATCAATAAATTTTACTGTACAATAGCTATTACTTTCTATTCCAACTTTTAATTCTTTCCCGATTTTATAAACTAATTCATAGCTTTGTCTTATTTTCATATTTGAATTTACTGCGCCCATAAAGAAAACAACAATTGCTGCAACAGCAGTAACAAAAATTAAAAGATTTAATTTAGATAGAGCAAATTCAATCATAATTATATCCTATTTTTCTTTAAAAAACACATTTTACGGGACGCACCATAATCTTGTGAAGATCCAATCATATATAATCTGTATTTTCCAGAAGTTATATTTGTTGAGATATTTGTGTCTGAAACTAAAGACCAATTTTCATATTCTGAATCTGTACTTATTATACAATTATCTTTATATGTTTCATACTCTATGGCTGTTGGTAATTCAACACACAATGGTTGTATTGGCATATTTCTAGTTTTGCCATCATCATAAACATATTCTAGAAGAGTACATGTTTGTCCACCACCACAAAAAGCAGCACATCTTGTTGGACTTGCATATGTTTTAAGTGTTATTTTTTCAAACTTTTGATTAAAGCAAGGTCTTACATCAAAACTAAGATTTTTTACTGTTAAATCAGAACCTAAAACTACATCTTTGATTGCTTCTTTAAACTCACTTAGTTCTTGTCTTTTATCTCCGATACAAGTATTTTCAGAAAGATTAGTTAAAGCCCAAGTTCCTGCAACAATAACAAAACCCATAAGTATAACAGCGACTAAAACTTCAAAAGGAGCACTAGCTTGGCCTTTATTATTCATGCTAAATATATTCATATTAGAAGAAATAATAGAAAAAGAATTTAAAAAGGAATTGTTTTTTTATTGTGTAGAAGTTGTTGGAGTATTTGCTACCGTATTATTATTTGTAGCAACTCCTTGATTAGGAAGACTAGCAACATTTTGTTGATACTTCATAGACTTGTTAAACATAGGTTTAATTAAAGCAATAAGGACTATGCCCACTATTGCAACAATAATAAGCATATATAGAGTAGAAGCCCCATCTGCTTGAGCCCTATTATCCCTTAAAAGTTTTTTAAACTCTTGCTTTAATTTATTCATAGTTTTTCAAATTTATGCTGATTTTTTTGCATAGATTAAACATAATGTTTCGTCTGTTATCTCTGATTTAGATGAAATGTCTATATTACTAATTCTTTGATATGAATTATTTGAAGCATATGTTTCTTTTATAGTTTCTAATCCAGAATATCCTTCTTCAGAACAAACAATACAAACAGCAATTCTTTTATCAGATGCGCCTGTATATGTAAGTATTGAATTACCTATTACTTGAAAATTCTCTACATTATCATATTCATTGCTTACTAATACCTGATATTGACTTAAACCCGTATTCTTGACCATTGCTTCTGCACCAATAGATGTAGATCTTTTGAATTTGATTGCATCTGTACAATTAATTACACCTGGATAATTTAATTGATTTTTTAATAAATTATTAGTTACTTGATCTGGTTTATCTGTACCAATATCTAATCCACCAATAACAGATATTAAAACTCCAAGTATTGCTAAAGCAACAATTGCAGCAATTAATAACTGAAATGTTGAGGATGCTTGTCCTTTCTTATTTAATTTAAACATTTTTCTTTTCACCTTTTCTATTTTTTATAAATATTATATATAACAAAAATATATTACCATAATATATTTAAAGCTTATCTTTATGCTTTCTTTGGATAAACTAAACACAAGGTTTCTCGTTCTATATTTGAATCAATAACCGTAGTTATTCCATATTCCTCCATTGCTTGCTGTAATCCGGTTTTTCCATTATCTGAACAAATAATACATACTTCCACATTCTTGTTTGAAGATCCCGTATATTTTAATATTTGTGAATTGGTTGATTCAAATCCTATCAAATTATCTAGATTATTTAAATATACTTGTGTGTTATCCAGCCCAGTATTTTTAATAATGCTTTCTGCTATTAGAGAACTATTTCTTTTAAAAGTTACTTTGTCTGTACAATTTTCTACACCTGGATAATTAATTTGTTGTCTTAATAATTGTGCAGTATATACTGTCGGATTTTGACTACGTCTACTTGGTGCAGGCAATTGAGCTGAAATAATAAATAAAAGTAATAAACATGCTGTAATTATTAAAGATAAATTTACTTTGTGTTTATATACTCTTACTGATTTATTTTCTAACTTTTGTTCTAAGTCTTTATTGAATAAAGCAATAAATTCATAAATTACAGAAATAAATAGAATTACTATAGCAAATAAAATACATATGCTTCCAAGATAAAAAACAAAAGGAACTAAATCATTTAATCCATTTGGAATATTAATTCCAAGAATCAATATAATAAGAAATAATATTGGTAGACTTGCCATTATTAAAATTCCAATTATAATTTTAGTATTATATTTGTTATACTCTTCTTGAGATTCTTTAGGATCTTCTTTTTCTTCAGTTTTAGATATATTATTTTGTTTTTCAATAACAGAATCTAAATATTCTTCATCTTCTTTTTTTTGATCCTTCATTTTTTTCACATTTTTAGTATTTTGGATAAATCTTGTAAAAACTAATATCCACCAATTATTAACAAAATTAAAATCACAAAGATAATTGAAAATATCAATTTAAACCAAATATTTGAAAT